>Ga0115569_10002935_pt1 | contig 12785 bp, 9 predicted proteins | sample COGITO_mtgs_1205_2_FD_87295 | JGI IMG/M metagenome (GOLD analysis project Ga0115569, IMG submission 87295) | Pelagic marine microbial communities from North Sea - COGITO_mtgs_120503 | ecosystem: Environmental > Aquatic > Marine > Epipelagic | place: Germany:Helgoland, sampling site Kabeltonne...
ATTATTAAAAACTTGAATCACTATCAATTTAAAATTACAAAAAGCGACACTTTAAAGGTCGAAAACCCATATTCGCAAAAGGAAATGTATAAAATAGCTGTTTCTGGTTATGATCATTTATCTGAAGATTTTCCGCAGTTAAAATATCAATATCCATCAATAAAAAGCTCTCTAATGAGTTTGTTGCAAACTTATAACGGAACCGGTGGGTATTTAAATCCATTAACTGGTGAGGCGCATGTAAATAGTAAAATTCCTAAAACAAGTTACCCAACAACTACGTGTCATGAAATGGCACATCAAATTGGGTTTGCTGCAGAAAATGAAGCAAATTTTATTGGTTTTTTAGCCGCTAATTATAATGATAATATTTATTTTAAATATGCGAGTTATAGGATGGCTTTTGGATATTGCTTTTCTGAGTTGCGAGAACGTGATAAAAATTTATCTAAAGAACTTTGGAAAACTATAAATTTAGGAATTTCTAAAGATTTTAATGCTAGTTACCAGTTTTGGCAAGCCTATAAAAACCCTTTTGAACCTTTTGTAAAAAAAGGTTATAATGCTTATTTAAAGGCAAATAAACAAGACAAAGGTTTGCAGTCTTATAATTATGTTGTGGATTTATTTATAAGTTATTTTGAAACTTCATCTAAAATCTAAATGATACAATGAATATTTTTTTTATAAATTGATTCGTGTATTTAAACGTAAAACATTGTTCTAATTTACTTTTTATCAATACCCACAAATAGTTATATTTGCTATAGATGAAAGAAATCACCAGCATTCAAAATTCGTACATTAAAAACTTGTTAAAACTGCAAGAAAAAGCTCGTGAAAGAAAAAAACAAGGCTTGTTTATTATTGAAGGAAAACGAGAAATTACCCTGGCTATTTCTGCGAATTATAAGTTTGATACTGTGTTATATTTTCCGACTTTAATCTCAGAAGACGAAGTATTACATCTTTTTAACGTAAACATAAATAGGATAGAAATTTCTAAAGAAGTTTATCATAAATTAGCTTACAGAGGTTCTACAGAGGGAATTATAGCCGTTGCCAAAGCAAAAAATAATTCTTTAGAAAATATTCAATTTAGCTCTAAGAAACCACTGATTTTAATTGCTGAGGGTATAGAAAAACCAGGAAATATTGGTGCTTTGTTAAGATCTGCAGATGCTGCAAATGTAGACGCCGTATTAATAGCAAACCCGAAAAGTGATTTATACAATTCAAATATTATTAGATCAAGTGTTGGCTGTGTTTTCACAAATCAAATTGCAACAGGAACTTCCGAAGAAATAATTGCTTTTCTAAAAAAAAGTAATATTAGTATATATGCAGCAACTTTGCAAAATTCGAATGAATATTACAAAGAAAATTATATAGAAAGTTCAGCTATCGCTGTTGGCACAGAAGCAACAGGTTTATCAGAAATTTGGAGAGAGGCTGCAAACCAAAACGTAAATATTCCTATGCAAGGACAAATAGACTCGATGAATGTCTCTGTTTCTGCTGCCATCATTTTATTTGAAGCAAAAAGGCAAAGGAAATTCAAAAAATAAAAAATGAAAATATTAGGAATCGACATTGGAGGATCAGGAATTAAAGCTGCAATAGTAGATACACAAAACGGAGAATTACTTACTGAAAGACATAGAATTAAAACTCCAAAACCTGCAACACCAAATGCTGTATCAAAAGTTGTAAAAGAAATGGTAAAATATTTTGATTGGAAAGGAGCTGTTGGTTGTTGTTTTCCTACGATTATTGTTGATGGACAATGTAAACATCATGGTAATTTAAGTAAAGAATGGCTAGATGTTAAAGTAAATGAAATCTTTGAAAAGGAATGTGAGGAAAATGCTTTTTATATTAGTAATGATGCTGATTTGGCTGGTATTGCAGAAGTAAACTTAGGTGCCGGAAAAGGTTTAAAAGGAAAGGTTATTGTTATTACGTTGGGCACAGGAATTGGCTCTGGTCTTTTTTATGATGGACAATTAATTCCTAATTTAGAATTAGGACATATTTACCACACGAACGGAGAGATAATAGAAAAATTCGCTGCAGATTCTGCAAGAAAAAGAGAAAATTTATCGTTAGAAGAATGGGCAAAAAGATTGGATATATTCTTAAGACATGTTAAAATTTTACATACACCTACAATGTATATTTTAGGTGGAGGAATTAGTAAAAAATACGATAAATATAAAGATCACTTAACAGTAGATGTTCCTATAGAGGTGGCAAAATTTAAAAATAATGCTGGTATTATTGGCGCTGCTATATTTGCCAGTAAAAAAGGTGAGAAATAGCTAGCTTTTATATAATTTGGACATTACCCAATAAAATGTACAAAGACGATTTCACAATAAATTAGTAAACCCTCCAATAAACAAATGAATCCAACAATTTTATTCTATATTATTATTTCAATTTTAATCATAAGTTTTATAGCTGATAAAATTTTAGACAAATTAAACGAGCAACATTTTGATGACGAAATACCTAACAAGTTAAAGGATATTTATGATGACAATGAATACAAAAAATCTCAATCCTATAAAAAGACAAATGCTAAGTTTTCTAACATAACCTCATTTTTAACGACCGGTATAACTTTAGTTTTCTTTTTAGCAGACGGATTTAAATATTTAGATCGTTTTGCAAGAACGTATACTGAAAATCCTATTTTAGTAGCTTTAATTTTCTTTGGAGTTATTATTTTAGGTTCAGAAATAGCGTCTACTCCTATCTCATACTACAGCACATTTGTAATTGAAGAAAAATTTGGCTTTAATAAATCAACAAAAAAAATATTTTGGTTAGACAAGATTAAAGGATTTGTAATAACTCTTTTGTTAGGTATTGGAATTTTATCTTTGGTTATATGGTTATATCAATTAACAGGTAAAAATTTCTGGATATATGCTTGGGTATCATTAGCAGTATTTTCTTTGTTTATGAATATGTTTTATGCAAAACTGATTGTTCCTTTGTTTAATAAACAGAGTCCATTAGAAGATGGGGAATTAAAATCAGCAATCGAAAAATATGCAAAAAATGTAGGATTTACTATTAATAATATTTTTGTAATTGATGGCTCTAAACGCTCTACAAAAGCAAATGCGTATTTTTCTGGCTTTGGCTCTCAAAAAAGAATCACTTTATACGATACATTAATTAACGATTTAGAAGTTGAAGAAATTGTAGCTGTTTTAGCACATGAAGTTGGTCATTATAAAAGAAAACATATCATTTTTAACTTAATTTCATCGATATTAATTACTGGGTTTACACTCTACATTTTATCATTATTTGTCAATTCCAATGCTCTCTCAGAAGCTTTAGGAGTTTCTATACCAAGTTTTCATATTGGTTTAGTTGCCTTTGGAGTTTTGTATTCTCCAATTTCAGAAGTTACTGGCTTATTTATGAATTATATTTCAAGGAAATTCGAGTATCAGGCCGATAATTTTGCAAAAGAAACTTTTGAGGCGAGAGCTTTAATTACTTCTCTTAAAAAATTATCTAAAAATAATTTGACGAACTTAACACCTCATCCTGCCTTTGTTTTTATGAATTATTCGCATCCTACTTTATTACAAAGAATAAATAATTTAGAATCTTAATTTCTTGTTTCTTAAAATTCTTATTCCTAAATTCACTTATCAGTTGATAACTTAATTTGATACCCTCATTTGGAATATACAGCAACAATAGAAGAAGAAAATAAAGAAATAGCAAAACGATATAAAAATTTGCTAAAAGGTACTTATGAGGTTTTGTCTAAAACAGATAAAAGCCTCATAAGAAAAGCTTTTGATATTGCTGTAGATGCCCATTCTAAACAACGAAGAAGATCAGGAGAACCCTACATTTATCATCCAATTGCAGTCGCAAAAATTGTCGCTTATGAAATTGGTTTAGATGCGGTTTCCATTGCCGCCGCCCTCTTGCATGATGTTGTAGAAGACACAGAATATACCACAGAAGACATGGAACATCTTTTTGGTGAAACTATTGCAAGAATTGTAAACGGACTAACTAAAATATCTCGGTTAAATAAGGAGCAAGATGCTTCTATTCAAGCAGAAAATTTCAGAAAGATGCTCTTAACACTAAATGATGATGTAAGAGTTATATTGATAAAAATTGCAGACAGGCTCCATAATATGCAAACTATGGATGCAATGCCTTCTCATAAGCAAGTTAAAATAGCTTCAGAAACTTTATATATTTATGCACCTTTGGCACACAGGTTAGGTTTATACAATCTTAAAACTGAGTTAGAAGACCTAGGTTTAAAATACACCGAACCAGAATCATATGACGGAATTTTAAATAAAATAAAAGAAAGCAAAGAGGATCAGCAAAAATATTTAAACCGATTCGAAGAAACTCTAAAGGCAGGTTTAGATAAAGAGAACTTTAATTACGAAATAAAAGGACGTTTTAAATCCATTTATTCCATTCGAAAAAAAATGATTAATCAAAATGTAACTTTTGATGAAGTCTATGATAAATATGCAATTAGAATTATTTATAATCCTAATTCTAACGACGACAAGTTTGATGCTTGGAAAATATACACAATTGTTACCGATTATTTTAAACCCAACCCCACTCGTTTAAGAGATTGGATTTCTCAACCAAAGTCCACAGGTTATGAAGCCTTACATATTACAGTTGTTGGACCAGATTCTAAATGGGTAGAAGTGCAAATTCGTTCTAGTAGAATGAATGAAATTGCAGAAAAAGGATATGCAGCACATTTTAAATATAAAGAGGGAGAAGCCAAAGATAGTGGTTTAGAGGGCTGGCTAAATAAGTTGAAAGAAACGTTAGAAACTCAAAATTTAAATGCTGTAGATTTTGTAGAAAACTTCAAATTAAATTTATACTCAAAAGAAATTTATGTTTTTACACCTAAAGGAGACCTTAAATCACTTCCCAAAAATGCAACTGCATTAGATTTTGCTTTTTCGATACATACCGATGTTGGTTTAAAGTGTAGAGGTGCAAAAGTAAATGGAAAGTTAATGCCACTAAGTCATCAACTAAAAAGTGGAGACCAAATTGAAGTAATTACAACTACAAATAACAAACCAAATTCTCGTTGGTTGGACTTTGTTATTACGGCAAGAGCTAAAGCCAAAATTAGAGCGGCTCTAAATGAAGAAGAAAAAGCGATTGCTGCGGAAGGAAAGGCTGTTTTAATGAGGAAGTTACGTCATTTAAAAATTAATTTTAATGAACGATCTATAAATCAGTTAGTTAATTTTTTTAACCTCAAAACTAGTTTTGATTTATTTTTTAGAATTGGTAATGGAGCAATAGACAACACTCAATTAAAAGCTTTCGTAACTCAAAGAAATAGCAAAATTTTAAACTTCTTTAAAAGAAAAATAAGAAGAAATACAGCAGAAAAAGAGAATACAGAAGTCTCTGAAGTAACTGAAAATTACGATGCCTTAGTTTTTACAAAAGAAGAACAAAAGTTAGAATACAAACTTTCTAAATGTTGTAATCCCATAGCTGGAGATAAAGTTTTTGGTTTTTTAACAATTAATGAAGGAATAAAAGTTCATAAAATGAATTGTCCAAATTCTATCTCATTGCAATCTAACTATGCATATAGAATTATGCAGGCTAAATGGATAGACTCAACAAAACAAGATTTTAAAGTAATTCTTGAAATATCAGGAGTAGACAATAAAGGAATGGCAAATGAGGTAACTCGTATTATTTCCAGCAATATGGACGTTTTTATCAACAGCATAAATATTAAAGGAAACGAAGGTATATTTCATGGTAACCTCTCTTTAAGTGTTAAAAATAGTGCACAATTAGATAAATTAATCAAAAAGCTAATAAAAATAGAAGGAATTAAAAAAGTAGAGCGTGTTAATACTTTGTAAATATCCTTTGACTAAAAGTATTTTTTATTCAGAAATAACTGTAAATTTGTCTTTTAAAAAAATAATTCTCATATGAGCAATTCTCTGGAAAATCAAGAAATAGTAAAAAAAGTTTTCACCTCATATTTGGGAGAAAAAAAGCATAGAAAAACTCCAGAGCGTTATGCTATACTGCAAGAAATATATACAGCTGATGAACATTTTGATATAGAATCTTTATATATTAAAATGAAAAACAAAAACTACAGAGTGAGCAGAGCTACACTTTACAATACTATAGAATTGCTTTTAGATTGTGGTTTGGTCAGAAAACATCAGTTTGATGGACAATCTATGGCTAGATACGAGAAAAGTTATTTTGATAAAAATCACGACCATGTAATTTTTACTGATTCTGGAGAAGTAAAAGAGTTTTGTGATCCAAGAATACAAATCATTAAAAAGACCATAGAGGAAGTTTTTGATATCGAAATACAGAATCACTCACTTTATTTTTATGGTACAAAGAAGAACAAATCTTAATCAAAACAAAATACAACAACAAAACAACTAATTAACAACAACTATAATGGCTGTAGATTTATTACTGGGATTACAATGGGGAGATGAGGGAAAAGGTAAGATCGTAGATGTACTTACTAAAAACTATGATATTATTGCGCGTTTTCAAGGAGGACCAAACGCGGGACACACTTTAATCTTTGATGGACATAAGCATGTTTTGCACACAATTCCGTCTGGAATTTTCCATAAAACAGCTTTAAATGTTGTTGGAAATGGAGTTGTAATAGACCCTGTTATTTTTCAAAAGGAATTGGAAAATCTTGATAAACACAATATAGACTATACATCTAAATTATTAATTTCTCGAAAAGCTCATTTAATCTTGCCAACACATAGGTTGTTAGATGCTGCATCAGAAACCTCTAAAGGAAAAGCTAAAATTGGCTCTACATTAAAAGGAATTGGCCCAACTTATATGGATAAGACTGGACGAAACGGAATGAGAGTTGGAGACTTAGAATTAGAAAACTGGAAAGAAAAGTATGACGCCTTAACAGCAAAGCATATTAAAATGTTAAAATTCTTCGACGTTCAGATTGAATACGATTTAGAAGAATTAGAAGCAGAGTTTTGTAGAGGAATTAACAAATTAAGAACTTTAGCTTTTATTGATAGTGAAGAGTTTTTAAACAAAGCAATAAAAGATAATAAAACAATTTTAGCAGAAGGAGCTCAAGGTTCTTTGTTAGATATTGACTTTGGCACCTATCCGTTTGTAACATCTTCTAACACCACAGCAGCTGGGGCTTGCACAGGCCTAGGAGTTGCTCCCAATAGAATTGGTGAAGTTTTTGGAATATTTAAAGCTTATACGACTCGTGTTGGTTCAGGACCTTTTCCTACTGAATTATTTGATAAAGATGGTGAAGATATGGCTAGGATTGGTCATGAATTTGGTGCAACAACAGGTAGACCAAGACGTTGTGGTTGGTTAGATCTAGTAGCATTAAAATATGCTGTAGATGTAAATGGTGTTACACAATTAATGATGATGAAAGGTGATGTTTTATCTGGTTTTGATACTTTAAAAGTTTGTACTTCTTACAATTATAAAGGAAAACAAATTAATCACTTACCTTATAATATTGAGCCTGAAAACGTTTCTGTTAACTATTCTGAATTTAAAGGATGGAAAGATGATTTAACACAAATGACATCTGCAGATCAATTACCTCAAAATTTACTAGACTATGTTGCTTTTATTGAAAAAGAAACCGGAGTTACGGTATCTATTGTATCTGTTGGTCCAGATAGAAAGCAAACAATTACGAGATAATTCTAAATAATTAATAAATTAAAAAGCATCTTTCATTCTGAAAGATGCTTTTTTTTTACTTAAAACTTTATTAAGGTTTTCTATTTCCAAACCTATTAACTATAATTTATTTTGTTCTATCTTAAATTAATTAATTATTTCTGATTTTCAGAACTACTTTTTCCATTCTAAAAATACTTCTTTAGCAAATTCTTCGCATTGACTTAGAGTATCTTTAACGTGTTTTAACGTCGTTTTTGGATTTATTAAACACATTCTAATAACTACTTGATTTTGTAATACAGTAGTTACCAAAAGAGCTTCTTTAGAAGCTACCACTCTCGAAGAAATTTCTTGATTTAATTTATCCAATTCTTCTTCAGTTAAATTCTTATCAAGAGGATTAAACCGAAAGTTAATTATTGCCAATGTTGCTGGAGAAACAATTTCCCAGTTTTTACTTTTTCTAAGAATATCTTCTGTTTCTTCTGCTAAATTTATATTGTAGGTAATTGCCTCTTTAAAAGCATTTAATCCATATGTTTTTATAGACATGTAGAATTTTAATGCTCTAAACCTTCTGGTTAATTGAATTCCATAATCATAAAAATTAATTTCAGATTTATTACCTTCTATATCTCTTAAATATTCTGGTTTTTCACTAAAAGTATTACTTAGCCAAGAAGCATCTTTTACCAATAAACAACCAATTTCATAAGGTTGAAAAAACCATTTATGAGGATCTACAGTTAAAGAGTCTGCCCGCTCAATACCTTGTAAAACTTTACTTCCTGTTTTTGATAAAATAGCAGCACCTCCATAAGCAGCATCTATATGAAACCAAAGGTTTTCTTTTTCACATATATCTGCTAATGTATCTAAAGGATCTACAGTTCCAGTATTTGTTGTTCCGGCAGAAGCGATAATACAAAAAGGTTTCTTGCCTTTTAATCTATCTCTTGCTATTTCGTTTTTAAGTTTATTTATACTAAACTTAAACTCTAAATCTGTGGGTATTATTTTTACCTGTTCTTCTTTAAAACCGATAACTCTAATTGCTTTAATATTTGAGGAATGTGCTTGATCTGATAAATAAATAACTGCATCAGAAAAATCAGACCCACACTTTATTCTTCTTGCCGTAACTAAAGCGGTTAAATTTGCCATTGAACCACCACTTGTAAAAATACCTCCCCCTTTTGTTACAGGAAAATTAAACATTTTTAACAACCAATTTAAAGTAACAATTTCTAATTCTGCAGCTGCAGGGGAAACAATCCATCCGCCAGAAAAAATATTAAACCCTGTAGCCAAAGAATCTGCCATTGTGCTAATAAAATTGCTTGGTCCAGGTACAAATGAAAAAGATTTAGGGTGTGATGATATATTACTGTTCGGTAATACATTTTTTGTAACAAAATCTAAAACTTCATCTGCAGGGGTGGCATTATCTGGTGCTTCACTTAAAAATATTGAATCCATTTCCTCTCTAGAAGCCTTCATAACAGGTTTTTTGCTTTCCTCGTCTGTATAATGGTCTACAATAGTATCAACAATTTTATATCCATAAGATTGCATTTCTTTTTTTGATAAATAAAAGGGAGATTTCATTAAATTGTAATTTTTGCGCAAAACTACAAGAAGTTAAAATAATATCGATAATAAAAAGTATGTTTTATTACAATAAACTTTTAAAAAATGAAAGTTTAGAGGAGCTCAATTCATGACTAAACATATTAAAAACATTTAATAATTCTCTTTAATATATAAAGTAAAATTATAGAAATGCGTTAAAATAAATTTTGAGTGATCATAATTTAAAATAATTATTTTTGTTCTTAAAATAATACAAACTAATAATTAATCAATATCAAAATATACTTTCATATCATTAAATTTCACTTTTCTTTAATAGCTTGCTATATTCTTTTCATTATTTTTGCTGTAAATTCATCATTTTGAAAAATATATTATTTCTGATTTCTCTATTTATCTATTCATTTGTTTATTCACAAACAAAAAAAATAAATTATGAAGCTGAAATTCAAGAAGCCAATGAAGAGAAATACCCTGGCGCTAGCATATTAATTGGTAATGTTAAAATGACTCACGATGGAATCATTTTAACAAGTCAACAAGCATTATTCTACAAAGAAAAAAACTTCTTTAAAGCTATTGGAAAAGTTATTATTAAACAAGGAGATACAATTACACAAACAAGTAATTATACTGATTATGACGCAAATTCAAAACAAGCCTTATCTTGGGGAAATGTCGTTTTAAAAGACCCAACGATGACATTAACTGCAGATACATTGCATTTTGATCGATTGAATCAGAAATTATACTACAAAAGCTATGCAACTATTAAAGACTCTACAAATACTTTAAAAAGTAAGAATGGAAACTTCTATTTAGAAACTAAAAAATTTACAGCTACTACAAGAGTTACAGTAGTAAATCCAGAACATCATTTAGCATCGAATCATTTAGATTATTACACAAATTCTGGACTCACTTATTTATACGGACCATCTACAATTACAAATACTGAAAATGATAATAAAATGTATTGTGAAAGAGGTTTTTATAATACAAAAACAGATATTTCTTACTTTGTAAAAAAAGCAAAACTCTATTTAAAGGAAAGAACTATTGAGGGGGATAGTTTATATTATGACAAGAAAAAAGGTTTTGCTTCTGCGACGAATAATATTCAAGTTATAGATACGGTTAAGAACTTTATCACAAAAGGAAACTATGCAGAAATCTTTGAATTAAAAGATTCTCTTTTTATGGTTAAAAGGGCAGTTGCTATTTCAATTGTAGAAAAAGACTCTATGTTTATTCATGGTGATACTATATTGATAACAGGTAAACCCAAAAAGAGAATTGTTAGAACGTTTAATAATGTTAAAATTTTTAAGTCCGACTTACAAGGAAAATGTGATTCTATTCACACAAATCAAACTAATGGTTTAACTAGAATGTTTAAAAATCCAGTTATTTGGTCAGAACAAAATCAAATAACCGGAGATACAATTCATTTAATATCTAATGTGGAAACGGAAAAATTAGATTCTTTAAAAGTGTTAAATAATTCATTTATTATTACAAAAGATACTGTTTCTAATAAGGATTTTAATCAAATTCGAGGTAGAAACATGTTTGGGAAATTTAAAAATAATAAACTTCAATTTCTTACAGTAAAAGGAAATGCAGAATCCGTTTACTTCAATAGAAATGAAGAAACGCAGGTTTTAGAAACAATTACGAAAGAAATTTCGAGTAACATAGAATTTACCTTAGAGAATGGGCAAATAGAAACAATTAAGTATTTAAAAAAGTCAGATGGTAATACATATCCGCCCTCGCAATTACCTGATGATGTGAGACAATTAAAGGGTTTTATTTGGCGAGAAGATGAACAACCTAAAAAAAGGGAAGATATTTTTATTAAAAATGATAAAACTTAAAACAGTTCTAAAATTAATAAAGCCGGCTATTTTCTATAAAAAACAATTATCTTGAAAAAAGATTTTTTTAAATATCAAGCACAAACCTCTACTCATCCACTTGCTATGGAAATTTCAAAAGCAAAAGGAAGTTATATCTATGATACCTCTGGTAAAAAATATTTAGACTTTGTGGCAGGGGTTTCTGCAAATAGTGTGGGTCATAATAATCCAAAAGTTACAGCAGCTATTAAAAATCAGCTAGATTCATATGCTCATGTAATGGTTTACGGTGAGTTTATTCAGCAACCACAAGTAGAATTGTGTAAATTATTAGTAGAAAATTCTCCCGAGAATCTAAATGCTGTATACATTACGAATTCTGGCACAGAAGCAACAGAAGGTGCATTAAAATTGGCTAAAAGAGTTACAAATAGATCAGAAATAATAGCAGCTAAAAACTCGTATCATGGTAACACAATGGGCGCTATGAGTGTTTCTGGGGTTGAAAGTCAAAATTCTGCTTTTAGACCTTTAATCCCTGGTACAAAATTTATTTCCTTTAATAATGCAAATGAACTTCCCAAAATCACAACTAACACTGCAGCTGTTATATTGGAAACAATACAAGGAGGTGCTGGTTTTATAGAATCGAAAAATGAATTTTTATTAAAAGTAAAGCGACGCTGTTTAGAAGTTGGAGCTTTATTAATTTTAGATGAAATACAAACAGGAATTGGTAGAACAGGAACTTTTTGGGGGTTTGAGAACTATAATGTTATTCCGGATATTATAATTACTGGCAAAGGTCTAGGCGGTGGAATGCCTATTGGTGCTTTTATTTCATCATTTGAAAAGATGAGTTTATTAAAAGAAAATCCTACATTAGGTCATATTTCTACCTTTGCAGGGCATCCTGTTATATCTGCAGCTGGGGTAGCTACCATAAAAGAAATAACAAGTAAAACTTTAATTTCGTCATCTTTAAAAAAAGAAAAATTAATAAGAAAACATTTAATTCATTCCTCTATAATAGAGATTAGAGGAAAAGGCTTAATGTTAACAGCACTTTTAGAAACTCCAGAATTGGCTGCAAAAGTGATTCATAAATGTTTAGAAAACGGATTAATTCTGTTTTTCTTATTATTTGAGGGAAGAGCAATGAGGATAACCCCTCCACTCACAATTTCCAATGAAGAAATTATAGAGGGTTGTAAAATTATTTTAAATTCTATTGATGAAATTAATGGTTAATCAGCTTTTTTATTTAATCTAAAACACTATTATTAAAAACCATTATTTCTTTTGTTACAATTAGTTTATCTGCTAAAGTTTCTTTAAAAACCTTAGAAAATAAACGTATCAAATATTAATACAAAAACTTATTACTTAAATTGGTAATTTTAACAATAAATTTGGGTTGGAACAATTTCTACTATAAAATTCTATATTTTTTTCGGTTGAAACTCCTGGATAGTCTCCAAAATTATTTTCTAAATCTTTAATTATTTGAAAATGCAAATGCGGTGCATAATCTCCGTTTACTGAAGAACTTCCTAAAAGACCAATTACATTTCCTTGTAA
>Ga0115569_10002942_pt1 | contig 12773 bp, 11 predicted proteins | sample COGITO_mtgs_1205_2_FD_87295 | JGI IMG/M metagenome (GOLD analysis project Ga0115569, IMG submission 87295) | Pelagic marine microbial communities from North Sea - COGITO_mtgs_120503 | ecosystem: Environmental > Aquatic > Marine > Epipelagic | place: Germany:Helgoland, sampling site Kabeltonne...
AGGCTTAGGGGTTGTGCCAGGAAAAGGTCTTACAGGGTCTGTATTGTTAATTCCTCCTCCAAAATTAATTGATCTATTAGGGTTAATTTGATCTGCTCCAAAACCACTACCAACTTCTGCATATGAAGTTCTTACTTTTGCATAAGAAACCTTGTCACCTAATTCAAGTAAATCACTTAAGATTCCTGTTACACCAATAGAAGGGTAAAAGAAAGAATTATTAGATTCTGGTAAAGTAGATGTCCAGTCATTTCTAGCTGTAAGGTCTACAAAAATATTATCATTAAAGCCAATAGTAGTACTAGCAAAAACTGAACTACTTCTTATTTCGTTAGAGTTTTCGTTAAAAGCTACTGATGCATTGGCATTAAAGTTTTGAAAAGCAAAAACATTTGCAAATTGTAATCCTCCATTTGTTCCTGAATCTCCTGTAAAAGATTCTGTAGTAGATCTAGTAGTACTCATACCCAGAATACCGTTTACAGAAACTTTTTTATTAATTTTAGTATTAATATTTGCTAAGACATCTCCGTAAATTTGAGTATAATCATTTTTAAAAACAATATATCTCCCATTTGCTGGTGCTAAAGTAGCTTCTGTGGTAGCATAGATTTTTTTCTCGAGATTTAATAATGATTTATCATACGTTCCTCTTGTTTGTATAGACAACCAATCGTTTACTTCAAAGTTTAAATTTAAAGACGCTACAATTTTTTTGTTCTTATCTTCACTTGCATTTCTGTTTAAAATCCAATAAGGGTTTTGTTCTATATCAGAAGTTCCTCTAAACCAACGTTGCGCCATAATGTTTCTACCAACATTGTACTCTTCAAAGTTTGAGTAATCTGATAAAGATTCTCCTGCAGATTCAAAACCATATACACCTACTAAAGGGTTAAAATACAAACCAGAAACGGGTCTATTTTGAATGTTTTGAGTAGAGGCCATTACACTTGCATTTAATGTAACTTTATCATTTAAGAATTTTGCAGTTTCTCTTACATTAAAAGTGTGTTGTTTTAGTTCATTGGTTGGTAGAATTCCGGTAGCCATTGTATTGCTATAAGAAAAATAGGTTTGTGCGTTTTCCGTACCACCTGAAACGGCTAAAGAATTAATACTTGTAACTCCGGTTCCTAAAAAAGAATCGATATTGCTTTGAGCTGTCGGATTAAAATCCAACATATAAGCAGCATCCTCTACTGTTAAGTTTGTAGAAAAATTGACTTTGAAAGCTCCAGACTTTCCTTTTTTAGTAGTTATTAAAATAACACCATTTGAACCTGCACTACCATATAAGGCAGATGCAGAAGCTCCTTTTAATACAGTTAAAGATTCAACATCGTCTGGATTAATTAAAGACAAAGCATCACCGCCATCTCTATTACCACCGTTAATGTCTCCAAAGGTGTCTCCTGGCTGCCCAGACGTTGGGTTAGATAAAGGAATACCATCTACTACATAAAGGGGTTGGTTGTTTCCAATAGAAGAGTTACCCCTTAAAACAACTTTCACAGATCCACCAGCACCGGAAGCACTTCTTGATATAGAAACACCAGCTACTTTCCCAGACAAACTGTTTATTGGGTTGGTTTGTTTTACTCTATTTAACTCATCTGCTTTGATGTCTTGCGCAGCATAGGTTAAAGATTTTCTTGATTTTTTAATACCCAATGCCGTAACAACAATTTCGTCCAATTGGTCTGCATCCTCTTCTAATGCAACATTTACGGTATTAGAATTGTCAATTACGACTGTTTTTGTTTTCATTCCAATGAATGAAAAACTTAAAGTTTCTCCAACAGAAGCTCTAAGGGTATAATTACCATCAAAATCTGTTTCTGTTCCTCTTGCTGTACCTTGTACAACAATGCTCACTCCTGGTAATGTAGTGCCATCTAATTTAGAGGATACTGTACCAGAAATACTTTTTTCTTGTGCTTGTACATTTGTTATAAAAACAAAAGCAAAAACCACAATTAGTACTGTGTAAATTTTTTTCATGAAATAATGAATTTAGTTAATTTGGAATAAAAGTAGACTTGTGTGTGTGTTAAAAAAAATTTTATATGCCAACAACATTAAAAGAGCAATGAATGACATTTTATAGCAGATTAGAGGGTTCTTAATCTGATTGTAATTATTTTTCTTTTTCTTAATGTCTTATATTTACATTCTTTACAAATCATTTTGTTCTATTTTTATTGGAAAACATGTTTAAAAATATAAGTTATAAGATACCTATTAAGTATCATTTTGTCTTTTGGATTAGTTACTTTCTGCTGAATGTTGTTAGGTGGGGAAATTATTACGAGGATTACTGGTATTCCTTTAAATCCAATATAGTTACAGTGACGTTAGGGATGTTCTTGGTCTATTTTCATGTCTATTTTTTACTTCCTAAATTACTTTTTAGAAAAAAAATGATTTCCTATATTTTCTTTTTTTTAATAGGGTTGGTTGTTTTTTATGTGATTCGAACGGAGCTTATTTTTATATTCATTAATGACAACGTTTGGCCAGAATCTCAAACACCACAAAAAGCCTATGCGTTTAATCATGTTCTGGCAGTTTTTTTAATTGGTATTTATGATGTTGCCTTAGTAACAACGATTAAGTTAACAATAGATTGGGTTGTTGATAGAAAGAGAATTGAAACGCTGCAGGCCAGTCAACTAAAAACAGAACTTCAATTTTTAAAAGCACAAATTCAACCCCATTTCTTTTTTAATACGTTGAATAACTTATACGCGTTAATCTTACAAAAATCGAAACAAGCACCGGAAGTTGTGCTTAAACTTTCTGAAATTATGGAGTATATAATCTATGACGCAAAAGAACCAAGAATAAGACTTTTGAAAGAGATTGGTTATATCCAAAATTATATCGATTTAGAAAAGTTGAGGTATGGAGATAAAGTGAGTGTTCAGCTAGATCTTCAAGGCGATATTGAAGGGAAAAGTGTCCCCCCATTATTGTTTTTGCCATTTATAGAAAATTGTTTTAAACACGGAGCTATTGATAATAATAAGCTACATGTTTTAATTAAATTTGAAATTACTGACTCTCGTTTATTAAAGTTTTCAGTCGTTAATAATTACAACACATTTATTCAGAGAACTAAAAAACATGGAATTGGAAATCCAAATGTTTTAAGAAGATTGGAATTGTTATATAAAGAAAATTTTACGTTAAACACAAGAACTGAAAAACAAAACTATGTTGTAGAATTATCAATACAGTTATAATTTAGTATCTTTAAATAATGAAACTTTGAAAAAAGCTATTGATAAATAGGAGGAACTCCCTTTGTTTAACCTACATGTTTAGCAAAAGTTAAACAATTAAAACACATGAAAATAAAATGCGTAATTATTGATGATGAGCCTTTAGCAATAAAAGTTATTGAAAATCATTTAAAAGAATTTCAAAATTTTGAGGTTGTCAATACATTTAACAATCCTCTAGAAGCTCTATCTTTATTAGAAGAAGGAGCAATTGATGTGCTTTTTTTAGATATAAACATGCCAAAAATGAATGGTTTGGAGTTCGCAAAAACGCTAAACTTAAAAACGAGTGTTGTGGTTACAACAGCCTACAGAGAATATGCTGTAGAAAGTTATGATTTAAATGTTTTAGATTATTTAGTGAAACCAATACCTTTCAATCGCTTTTTAAAAACAGTTCATAAAATTACGCAAAAAGTGAATCAACATAAAGGAGTTCAAAATGAAGAAGAGGCTACTAAGGAATCTTTCATTTTTTTAAAAGTTGATAAAAAAATGGTAAAAATTAAGTTTGAAAACATTTTATTTGTTGAAAGTTTAAAAGACTATATTAAAGTATTTACAACTACAGAAAATTACCTTGTGCATAAATCTTTAATCAGTATCACAGAAGAACTTCCAGACACAAATTTTATAAGAGTTCATAGGTCGTTTACAATTGCCATAGATAAGATTAAAAGCCTAGAAGGGAACCAGATAGAAATAGGGACTACTAAAATTACGATTGGTAGAAAATATCTGAATCATGCAAAACGAATCATACTAAATTTAGATTAGCTTCCTACTCAAAATAAATCCGTTTAACATTAATTATAGGTCATTGGTCGAATTTATTTTTATTTAATTGTAGGATAATCTTATATTGCTTTTTTTTATTATAAATTTTTAAAAAGCGAAGCGATGATGTCCAATAAGACTCAAGAAGTGCCCAACACAAAAAACAAGACACTCATACCAATACTTATTATTGCAGGTTTGTTCTTTATTTTCGGATTTGTTACCTGGATAAATGGTGCCTTAATTCCGTTTATGAAAACGATAAATGAACTAACAGATGCGCAGTCCTACTTAGTCGCATCAGCATCTTATATTTCCTTCGTTGTAATGGCTTTACCTGCATCCTATATTATAAATAAAATGGGTTACAAAAAAGGAATGTCTTTAGGGTTAATCATAATGGCAATCGGTGCTTTGTTATTTATACCCGCAGCAAATGCAAGAACGTATTGGATGTTTTTAACGGCGATTTTTATTCAAGGAATCGGAATGACTTTGTTACAAACAGCATCCAATCCTTATATTACTATTTTAGGACCTATTGAAAGTGCTGCCAAACGTATCGCGATAATGGGAATTGCAAATAAAGTTGCTGGCGCCTTAGGTTCGTTTATTTTTGCAACTATTTTATTGTCGGGTATTGGTGATATAAAAGAAAAATTAAGCAGCGTAAGTATTGCTGAGAAAGGAGCTTTGTTGGATACAATGGCAGACAGTGTCATAACACCCTACATTGTTATGGCTTTGGTTTTGTTTGTCTTAGGAATATTAATTAGAAAAGCACCATTACCAAATGTGGAAGCAGCTCCGATAGCGGAATCCAAAGGAGGAGGAACGACCAAAACAAGTATTTTTCAATTCCCACATTTATGGTTGGGTGTTTTGGCTTTGTTTATGTATGTTGGTGCAGAAGTAATTGCTGGAGATACAATTATTGCTTACGGACATTCATTAGGTTTGGGAGAAAAATCGAACTCTTTTACGACTTATACTTTAATGGCTATGGTAGCTACCTATCTACTAGGAGTGTTCTTAATTCCAAAATATATAAGCCAAACTTTTGCGTTAAAAGGAAGTGCTATTTTAGGAATTATATTCTCTTTTTGTATTGTCTATACTACCGGATTTACATCCGTACTTTTTGTAGCAGCATTGGGTATTGCAAACGCTTTAGTTTGGCCTGCAATATGGCCATTAACCTTAAAAGGTTTAGGGAAATTTACAAAAACAGCTTCCGCTTTATTGATTATGGCAATTTCTGGGGGTGCCGTCTTACCTCCATTATATGGTTTTTTAGTCGATCATAAAAAAGAAGAATTACTAGTCTCTGGAATCAATGAAATAAACGCTTTAACAGAAGCAGCTTCTTTTGGATACTGGATTTTGTTACCTTGCTATGGGATTATTTTGTATTATGCTTTTTGGGGGCACAAAGTGGGTTTGGATAAAGCATAACATCATGATTAAAAAAAGGATCGCATCTGTTGATTTATTAAGAGGTTTTACCATTGCATTAATGATTTTAGTAAACACTCCAGGAACTTGGAGTACTGTTTACCCTCCTTTATTGCATGCAAAATGGCATGGTTTAACGCCCACAGATCTTGTATTTCCTTTCTTTTTGTTTGTGGTTGGTATTTCAATTTATTTTGCTTACAAAAGTAGTGAGAATTCAAAAATAACCTATAAAAAAATAGCCGTCAGAAGTTTGAAACTTTTTGGGTTGGGATTTTTTTTAAATTTAGTCCTACCTTATTTTCCTTTTTTTAAAGATTTTGAAACCGTTCGGTTTCTTGGAGTTTTACAGAGAATCGCAATTGTATTTTTTATTTCCTCAATTTTATTTCTCAATTTTAATTGGAAAACGTTGTTAGGAATTGGTATTGCAATACTAATTGGTTATTGGCTGGTTTTAGGATTTCTCCCATTTTCAGACGGGACTTTACCCACTTTTGATAGGGCTCCAAATAATTGGGCAAACTATATAGATTTAAATATTTTAGGCAAACATATGTGGCAAGTAGATTATGATCCTGAAGGCTTGTTTAGTACGTTGCCCTCAATTGTTACTTGTATTTCAGGTATTTTAATTGGAGAAATTTTAGATTTAAATAAAATTAAATATTTATTCTTATCAGCATTTTTTCTGTTGGTTTCAGGGTATCTTTTTACTATTTGGTTCCCAATTAATAAAGCAATTTGGAGTAGTAGCTTTGTTTTGGTAACTAGTGGTTGGGCGTCTTTAATTTTAGCAATAATTTATTATCTAAGAGACATAAAACAACTTCAATTTGGGACTATTTTTAAGTACGTAGGGATGAATGCAATTACAATTTACTTCGTATCCAGTTTTATTTCTAAAAGTATGTACTTAATTAAAGTAGGAGCGAATAGTAATATTCATAAGTATATATACGAGAATATTTTTGTCTACCCTTTTTTATCAGATAATTTTTCTTCTTTTTTATATGGATTCATTGTAGTGCTTTTTTATCTAGGATTAGGCTATATGATGTTCAAGAAAAAAATATTTTTAAAAGTTTAAAACTAATTTTTATCTCAGTTTGAGTTTTACTGTCGCTCTATAAAGTTTTAAGGTAGGTTTCCGAGCCTTATTTTAAGAAAGGTTATTCTGATATATAAGACACAAAGTATTGTTCGTACTTTTTCTAGGGTTAGGTATTGAAGCGCTCTTAGTTGTAACTTGCCTGAATCATTCGATCATTTCCAAATACATCTTTTTTGAGTGCTATATTTTTAAACCCTTTTTGTTCTAGCATTTCAATAGTTTCTTTTCCTAAATATTGATTGATTTCAAAAAATAGAATTCCTTCTTTCGTTAAACATTGTTTTGCTAAATCTGCAATTTTAGCATAAAAAATTAAGGGAGTATGGTCCTCGACAAACAACGCCAAGTGCGGTTCGTTTTGTAATACATTATTCTTGATTTCAGCCTTTTCTAATTCCCGAACATAAGGAGGGTTTGAGACAATAATGTCATATTGCTTCTCTAATTGATGCGTTTTTAAAATATCCATTTCTAAAAAAGTGATTTCTACATTGTTTAAAGTGGCGTTTTGTTTAGCAACTTTCAACGCTTCCGGAGAAATATCTATAGCGGTTATTTTTACATCTGTTAAGTTCTTCGCCAAAGAAATAGGGATACAGCCAGTTCCTGTTCCAATATCTAAAACGGACAACGTTGGGGTAATGCAACCCTGTATTTTTGCAATTTCTAAAAGAATCCATTCCACCAATTCTTCCGTTTCAGGTCTTGGAATTAAAGTGTTTTTATTCACAATAAAAGGCAATCCATAGAATTCAGTTTCCCCTAAAATATACTGAATAGGTTCTTCTTTTTGAAGTCTTTTGACCGTGCTTTTTAATTCCGATAAAATCGTATCATCAATTATAAAATCAGGCTTTAAAACCGTGTCAATTCTTTGTAGATTCAGTTTGTTTTCTAGCAACAAAAAAAAGAACGCAGCGATTTCTGTCTTTGGATACTTCTCTTTAAGTGCATTCGTAAAAAAAAGTCTAAATTCTTTTAAAGTCATCATTTGTTTATCAACCAAAGCGTGTCAAGGGCATGTTCCATATTTTCAATAGACGCAAATCTTAAGGAGTGTTTTGTCTATTTTCTTTAGATTTAATTTCTCTATTAATAAAATATTAACTTGTCATTTAATACTGTATTTTTGTAGGAGCAATTTACCAAATTTTTTAACAAATTTAGATGAAAAACTTTTTATATTTTACGGTCTTCTTTTTTTTTATTTCTAGTTGTTCTGTTCAGAAACCACCTATTTTTTTAAAGGTTGACAACCTAAAAGTTGCTTCTTTTACAGGTGATACAATTCGTTTACAGGCAACTGCTTTTTTTGAAAACCCAAATGATGTAGGTGGTAAGATTTCTACAGATGAAATTAAAGTAATTGTCAATGGTGCTCAGGTTGCACAGGTTTCTTCTGAAGCATTTAAAGTGCCAGCAAGAAAGGAATTTGCAATCCCTTTAATCGTTATAATACCAGCGAATAAAGTCTTCAAGAACAACAAAAACGGAATTTTAGGAGGTTTGTTAACTTCGTTTTTGAAAAAATCGATAAAAGTACAGTTTAAAGGAGAAATTAAATACAAGGTTTTGGGGTTTTCTAGCGTTTACTTTGTAGATCAAATTCAAGAGATTAAGTTTTAAACGAAACTTGATTTCGTTTCCTAAAAAGAATGCATATCAATCACGAGAAGTATATAAAACGTTGTTTACAAATTGCCAAAAATGGCATTGGCTTTACACGTCCAAACCCTTCTGTCGGAGCAGTTGTTGTGTATGGCGATACGATTATTGGTGAAGGATTTACATCTGCCTATGGGAATAACCATGCGGAAGTAAATGCAATTAATGCCGTAAAAGAGAAGTCACTTTTAAAAGAGGCAACTATTTATGTAACTCTGGAACCTTGTTCACATTATGGTAAAACACCCCCTTGTGCGGATTTAATTGTGAGACATGAACTTAAAAATGTAGTTATCGGTTGTGTAGATCCTAATAGCTTGATTGTAGGTAAGGGAATTGAAAGACTAAAGAACGCAGGAATCAATGTTATTGTTGGTGTTTTAGAAGATGAATGTAGAAAACACCACAAGCGTTTTTTTACTGTTCAAGAGAAAAAAAGGCCTTACATTATCCTAAAATGGGCAGAAACGAAAGCGGGTTTTATTGCTCCAGTAGTAAAAGAGGATCAGAACCCCGTTTGGATTACGAATCCATATTCTCGACAATTAGTTCATAAATGGAGAAGCGAAGAGCATGCAATTTTAGTTGGGACAAATACGGTAATTTCAGACAACCCTAAGCTAAACGTTAGAAGTTGGTCTGGGCTAAATCCGGTAAGAATTGTGTTGGATAAAAGCTTCAGAATTCCTCCGTCAGCAAGCGTCTTTGACGGCAGTGTTCTGACGATTGTGATTACAGGAAAAAAAGAGAAAAACAGCGAAATCAAGCATCCAAAAGCGCGCAAAAATCTACTTTTTGAAGTCATCGATTTTTCTCCCCTTGGAGTCCTAGAAAAGGGGGTAGGAATCCAGCTATGTGAAGTGCTACAAAAACACCAAATTCAATCTGTAATTATTGAAGGAGGAGCCCAGACTTTACAAACATTTATTGATGAGGGTTTATGGGATGAAGCTAGGGTGTTTGTTGGTGATAATGAATTTAGAGAAGGCGTAAAGTCGCCCGTTTTTGAGGCTCCATCATCTAAAAAAATAGGATTGAAAACGGATCTTTTAAAAATACATATAAATGATTAAAAATCTCATTTTCGATTTTGGTGATATTTTCATCAACTTAGATAAAAAAGCCACATATATAGAATTAGAAAAATTAGGAATTACTGAAATTTCTGATGAAATGATGGCTGTTGCCAATGAATATGAAAAAGGGTTGATTTCTACAGACGAATTCATTGCCTTTTTTACGGTACAACTTAAGATAGCAAAAAAAGATTTAGTGTATGCTTGGAATGCGGTTTTGTTAGATTTTCCAATGTCAAGATTGGCGTTTATAAAAGCACTTTCTAAACATAAAAAATACAGACTGTTTTTGTTAAGTAATACAAACGAGTTACATATTTCTTGGATTCAAGAAAATTGGGGAATGAAATTATTCACTGAGTTCAAAAATTGTTTTGAGCAGTTTTATCTTTCACATGAAATTCATTTTAGAAAACCAGATGCAGAAATTTATGAGTTTGTTTTAAATGAAAATAATTTAATTGCAAAGGAAACTATTTTTATAGATGATGTCGAAGAAAATACAATTTCTGCAAATGCATTAGGAATTCATACTTGGAATCTAATTCCTGGACAAGAAGACGTGACTCAGTTGTTTGCGAAAAAAGAATTGTTATTTTGATAAAAAATAGTTGACAGTATTACATTCAAAATAATCAGAAATACTTATCAAATAATAAACGCGATTGTTATTAAATAATTTTTACTTTCATGAAGTTAAAAGCCCAAGCCTTCTAATAAATAATTAGGACAACGTGTTGGTTTCATTTTTTTTCTCTCCATAAAAGCCAAAACGGTGTTTCCTGTACAAACTAATTCATTATTTTGATTTGTAATTTCGTAATCAAATTCAATCTTCACCAAGGGTTTTTTTTTGAGAAAAGTTTTGATGGTTAATACGTCATCATACAGCGCGGATTTAATGAAATTACAATTTAAAGAAATTACAGGCAGCATTATTCCGCTGATTTCCATATCTTTGTATGTAACCCCCAGAGAGCGTAACCATTCTGTACGACCGAGTTCAAAGAATTGTGCATAGTTTCCATGATATACGACCCCCATTTGATCGGTTTCTGAATATCTAATTCTTGTTTTCGTTGATGAATTTCTCAATAGTTTTGAATATTTTTTGTTTTGCATTTTACGTAAAAAATAATTAATAATCAATAGCAAATTGATTTTTTTATACTAAATTTTATTCACACTTTTGTAGGGCTACTGAAAAAGGTGTAAAAAGTTCGGTTTTAACCAAATTAATAACATAAAAAATCACTTAAATTAAATGACTCTAACTGCTGACTCAGTATGGAATGAATGTTTGACTTTTATAAAGGATAATATAAAACCGCAAGCATACAAAACATGGTTCGAACCGATTGAACCTGTAAAGCTATCAGGAGAAGCACTAACAATTCAAGTGCCCAGTAAATTTTTTTATGAATGGTTGGAAGAACATTATATCAAATTATTGCGTGTTGCATTGGTAAGACAATTGGGAAATGACGCCAAATTGATTTACGATGTCAAAATGGAAAATAATTACAGTAGTAACAGACCACAAACTGTTAAAATTCCAAGTTCTAATAGAGATCCATTAAAACCACAAAGGGTTACTTTTCCTTTAGAATCAAATAAAAGAGAATTAAGAAACCCGTTTGTAATTCCAGGATTACAAAAAGTAAAGATTGAGTCTCAGTTAAACCCTAATTATAGTTTTGCAAATTTTATCGAAGGAGATTCAAACAGGTTAGCACGTTCTGCTGGTATGGCAGTTGCGAATAAGCCAGGAGGAACCTCTTTTAATCCCTTATTAATTTATGGTGGAGTAGGTTTAGGGAAAACACATTTGGCGCATGCTATTGGTGTTGATATTAAAGATAAATATCCAGACAAGACGGTGTTGTATATTTCTTCAGAAAAATTTACACAACAGTTTATCGATTCAGTTAAATCTAATACGAGAAATGATTTCATTCATTTCTATCAAATGGTAGATGTATTAATTATTGATGACGTGCAATTCTTATCAGGAAAAGCAGGAACACAAGATGTTTTCTTTCATATTTTTAACCATTTACATCAAAATGGAAAACAGGTAATTTTAACTTCAGACAAAGCACCTGTAGATATGCAAGATATTGAACAGCGTTTATTATCTCGTTTTAAGTGGGGTTTATCTGCAGAGTTACAAGCACCAGATTATGAAACTAGAATTTCTATCTTACAAAATAAATTGTACAGAGACGGTGTAGAAATGCCAGAAGACATTGTAGAATATATTGCAAAAAATATTAAATCCAATGTAAGAGAATTAGAAGGCGTTATTATTTCAATGATTGCCCAGGCTTCTTTTAACCGAAGAGAATTTTCTTTAGAATTGGCAAAACAGATTGTAGATAAGTTTGTTAAAAATACAAAGAGAGAAGTTTCTATCGATTATATTCAGAAAGAGGTATCTAAGTATTTTGATATGGACGTAGTTACTTTACAATCTAAAACTCGAAAGCGCCATATCGTACAGGCAAGACAATTAGCGATGTTTTTCGCAAAAAGATTAACAAAAACCTCATTGGCAAGTATTGGGAATCAAATTGGGCAAAGAGATCACGCAACTGTTTTACATGCCTGCAAAACCGTTGATAACTTAACCGAGACTGATAAGCAGTTCCGAAAGTATGTAGACGATTTAACTAAAAAATTGACTTTCTAAGAATCTATTTTCAGATAACTGATTGATATAAAATTGTTTTTTTCTTGAATTTTTAAGAGAAAAACAATTTCATGTTTTAATAAAATTGTTTCCATGAAAAGAGTATTGATGGTTTGTTTAGGAAATATTTGTCGTTCTCCATTAGCAGAAGGTATTTTACAATCTAAAGTAAATTCTAAGGACGTTTTTGTAGCTTCTGCAGGAACAGCTGCCTATCATATTGGTAAAAAACCAGACGAACGCTCAATTGCTGTTGCAGCAAAGCATAAACTAAATATTACAAACCAAAGAGCCAGAAAGTTTGTTGTAAAAGATTTTGATGAATTTGATGTTATTTTTGCAATGGATGAAAGCAATTATCAAAACATCCTTTTACTAGCAAGAAATGAGGAAGATGAACAAAAAGTACAACTGATTTTAAAGGAAACACAGCTCCCTGAAAATTTGAGTGTTCCAGATCCATATTATGGAGGAAATGAAGGTTTTGAAAATGTATATAAAATGTTAGATGAAGCGTGTGAACGCATCGCCCAAAAAATATAAAATGATTGGTAAACTCTATTTAATACCCACCACTTTAGGAGAAACGGAACCTTTAGAAGTAATGCCTATATCTGTTAAAAAAGTGGTCGAACAAATTGATTATTATATTGTTGAGAATGAAAAATCAGCAAGAAGATTTATTAAGAAAATTTCACCCAAAAAAT
>Ga0115569_10002944_pt1 | contig 12767 bp, 7 predicted proteins | sample COGITO_mtgs_1205_2_FD_87295 | JGI IMG/M metagenome (GOLD analysis project Ga0115569, IMG submission 87295) | Pelagic marine microbial communities from North Sea - COGITO_mtgs_120503 | ecosystem: Environmental > Aquatic > Marine > Epipelagic | place: Germany:Helgoland, sampling site Kabeltonne...
ACACTCACCTATTTCTGCCACATCATGCCGCCATCTTTCCCGACGACAGGGACGTTTAAATTGTTATCATTCAACAAACCAAACGCGTTCATTTCTCTCGAACGGTCTCCGTTTTTGAAATGGTCCGCGCAATCAAAGGCGTTCGAAACCGGGAAGTTTTCCCACGTCGTGCACCCGAATTTACCGGTATTTGATGACGATTCAGACGACATTAAAGGCAAGAGCGATCGTGATATTATTCCTCCTCGATGCGTGAACATCGCCGAGGAAGAGCGGAACGCGTTCGGGAGTGAAGCGAAACACGTGCAGACGTTAAGCGCGTCGATGTTTCACACGGAAAAACAGTTCAAAAAACAGGTGGAGATGGTGTCGTTCGGATGCGAGAACGTCAGTCACGTGTTGTTCGTGAGCGGAGACGAGAAGAAAAAAGAGCTGGACGCATTGAAAATGCTTAAAATTGCGACGAAAATGAGACGAGATGGGGACATTCCGGACGAGATTAAATTCGCAGTCGTGGCCAATCCGAATACGGAGAACGTATCGGCGGAATATTTAGAGGAGAAAGTCGCGGCTGGCGCGGAGTTGATTATCACGCAGCCGTTTTTTGATTACGAGCGTTGTCACGAGTGGGTGGAGAGTGCAAACCGGAGAGGCGTGTTGAGCACCACTAATAGCGGGATCAGTAATAGCAGTAGCGCATCGTTAGTCATTGGCGCGTGCGCGCCTTCGAATAGAAAAGACGTCGAGTTTTGGGCCAAGCTCGTCTACGGAGACGATCAATCCGCCAAAATCCTCTCCTCGCCGAGTTCACCCATAGCCAAACTCGCTCGAGAATACGAACAAAAAGAGAGAGAACTAACCACGGCGTTATACAGGGACTGGATTTTTGAACGGTGCGAGCTGCGAGCGGTTGCCGCGCTCGGTCACGCCGCGAGCGCTGGGGTTCACTTCATGCCGGTTACGCGAATCGGATACGACATCGTCAAACATTTAGCGAGAAGAACGAGAGAGATGGAGACTATGGAGGAGAACGCTTGATGGCTTTTTCGAGCTGGCCGAGAGAACGTTTGTTGTAATTGAATTCATGTAGTAATAGTAGTTGGAGTAGTGATAGTAATAGTTGTTGTTGTGCGATTTTTCCTCTGCGCTGCTTCATTTTTTTGACTGCGGATACAAAATAAATGAGAACAGACGAGAACGGGGGGCGTCTTTATCTCGTGTATTTTCACACGAAATTGCTCGACTTCCGGTGCGCTTACGCCAGCCTCTCTTTTCTCCCTTCCTCTCCATCTTTCTCTCTCTCTCTTTATTCTTCTTTCTCTCTCGCGCGTAAAGCTCGTTCCTCTACATTTTAGGGGAAAACTAACACCTAGAAAGAAGTTTGTACTGACAGTTTACTTTTGTCTCTCTTTGAATCACACAAAACAGCGAGCAAGAGTTTGAAGCGATTGCGAATTTATGTGGATGCACGCTCCCGTTCAAGTGGGTTTCGATACGATCGTCGTTTGGTGGTAGGAGCGGCGATGATGATGCGCACAGCAGCAGATGCGAGAACGAAGAGGAAGAATCCACATTCAACCCGATTCGGTTGGTATATTTACCCTCCGACGTTGTCGCGGAGAAAATCGCTTCGCGAACATCGCTGGTAAAATACATCGTGCACTTGTGGGGGTACGGGACAAATGACGAGGAGTTGAAAACGAGCGTGAGAAAAGGTAAAGACGAGGCGTGGTTGGATCAGTCGATGACGTATAAGTTGACGTGTTGCGACTTTGGCGCGACGAGGAGCAACGAGAAGAGCGAGGTAATGCGGAGGTTATCGAATTTAGTACCCGGGGCGTTTGAGCCGCGATCTAAGGTGAGCTTAGATCAGCCGAGAGTTGAGTTTTTATCTATGGAGGTGAAATCGACCGTTCAAATAGATTTAGGATTCCAGGGCGTGCGGATGTTTTTCGGACGCGTCGTCGGTAAAGACAAATCGAGGAAACATTTGAACTTGTTAGATTTGAAGAAACGGAGGTATTTAGGACCGACTTCTATGGAAGCACACATGTCGCTGATTATGTGCAACATGATTAAAGCGGAGAGAGAAAGGGGTGGACCGGTTTTAGATCCGTTTTGTGGAACCGGAAGCGTTTTATTAGCCGCCGCGGAGCTCGGGTGTTTCACGTGCGGCTTTGAAATCGATCCCAGGGTGTTGGAGTTTGGTAAAGTAGACGCGAAAACGGGGCAGAAATTGGACGTGATTACCAATTTCAAGGACTATGGGTTCAACAAACCGATATTTCTGATTCGTGGTGACGTGCACAAATCACCTCTGCTTAAAGTTGTAGAAGATGAAGTAGAGAGTAGGTGTAGAATTAGTGGCAGCAGCGACGGCGGCGAAAAATTTGCGCCGTTAGATTTAGAAAAAATAGAAAAGCGCATCAAACAGATGGAAGGTGCTTTCCAAGGCATAGTTGCCGACCCGCCTTATGGTATACGCGAGCGCGGTCGCAAATCTCAGTTTGGGGGCAAACGGGGTAAAACGGAACAAGACATGATAAACATCGGCGAGCGATTCGACAATCACATCCCGTCCACGGTGAACTATCCGCTATCCGAAATTATGGACGATTTAATGGATCTTTCCGCGAAAACGTTACCGGTTGGTGGACGCACGTGCTTCTTCCTCCCCGCGGATGTGCAACAAACGAATCCGGAAACGGATTTCCCTTCTCACCCGTGTTTACGGGTCGTCGCGCACTCTTTGCAAAATTTTTCGCCCACTTGGGGGAGACGATTGGTCACGTACGAAAAGATCGAACCGTTTGACATACACAAACACTTAGAAAACGTTCGCACGCGTGAACACCTGCGTCGAGTGCTTGAACAAGACGTAAACTACTTGGATCTCACCGAGCGCGTAAAAAAATTCGTCTTTGCGGACGAAAAATCCAACGAGCGGAAAAAAATCCAGCGCGATATCATTCGCCGGGCGTGCAAAGAACATCGGGAAGGCGTCACGTTGGACAGAGAAACCATCCTTGAACGTCGCGAACGAGCGAAGTCGCTGAAAGAAAAAGACCAGGGCTTAAAGAACAGAGGGAAGAAGACTTGAATGTTCGTTGTTGTAATCATTTCTTTATCGATGTTGTGTTTGCAACAATCGCGTCCAGCTTCTGTTCCAGAGCAGCCATCTTGGACAGCACGTTTGAAAAACCGTTCACGATCTCTCTCCTCAGCATCGCCGCGACGTCTTCTTCCCGAATCTCGTCGTCTTTTCTCTTCTCTTCTCCTTCTCCGGCACACTCGAAGTACACCTCCTCTTCTTTCGTCGTCGTCGTCCTCGCCTTCTTTTCCTCCTTCTCGTCCTCCTTTCCTTCTTCTTCTTCTTCTTCTTCTTCTTCAACTCTCCTCCTCTTCGAACCGACATTGGCGTCCCGTTTTCGTTCCACATCGACGTGTCGTGCCACTCTTGCTGCTCGAGGATTTGCATCAGCTCCCGTTTACTCATTCTGTGTATATATTCTCAGCAGCAGCAGCAACACAGAGAGAGAAAGACTGCAGTATTTTTGACTTTTGTTTTCCCCAAATGCTTCATTTTTCCCCTACTTCTCTCTCGTATTAGTACACACCGCTTTCTTGTCGGAGGATGACGACGACGACGCACGTACCACACGCGAGAACGCCAGCAGTAACTCCACGACAGATGTCGTCTTTATTCGCCTCTTCTTCTTCTTCTTCTTCTTCTTCTTCTTCTCGTCCAGCGGTTCGTTTTGGACAACACAAACCCACGGGGAAAAGAAGATGTGAGTCAGCAGCAGCGATAAAGATACGGTCGGAAAACGAGGACATGAAGCATCCTCATCCGCTCTCTCCGTGCGTTTCAGAGTTGAGCGGTACCAGGAGGTATCAACAACAGTACCAGTTTCACGAAAACGCGGACGGCGCGACCATGCGATATATGGATAGGTCGTTCCAACTCTTGGGAAAATTCGTCCCACCAGCGGGTCTGTTGTGCCTCGTGTCCATGTTTTGCGCGACGGTGTTTAGCGTTTTTTTTGCCGCTTTGTACGTGTTTAAAGAAGTCGTTTCTGCGTGCAGAAACGTGATGAACGCGTGTCAGGCGGTGATACGATCGGCGGATGCCATCGAGAGGGCGTGTAGCTCCGTGACGACGACGACGGCGAATTTGGATACCACGACGGGGAAGATTGACGCGACGGTGGTTAAGATTGACGTGTTGAGCGAAAGCGCGACGAAGGCATTGTCAGATGCCGGAGTGATTCAGAAACGGGTCGCGGATTTACCGAAAGATGCGAGCAATACTTTGTTGGATGCGATTAGCGCGGTGAGCGTTCCAGTCAATCAGAAGTCTGTGTTGCCGAGTAAAGCGGAGTCGTTGGTCGGGACTTCTTCGCCGGAGGAGGAGAATGCGAATAAGAACACGAACACGAGCATTTTAGGCATGAATATCGACGGTAGACGAATTGGCGCCGGTTGGATTGGTAGCGATAATAATTACAGATTCCACTTTTCTGCGACAAACACTTTTAGCGTAGGCGAGTACGTCGCCGTGAAACGAACGAATAATTTATACACGTGGGGCGTCGTGGAGAATAACGAAAACACGGATCCGTCGTGCATGCCGGACGCGAATTGTCCGGTTGATGAGAGCGTGGATGCGGAGAAAACTGGTGCGACGTGCGATTGGCCACCGAAGAAAGAGGACGCGGTCGGTGTAGACGGAGGAAGGGGAGGAGGGGGAGCCGAGCGAGATTCGTTCAAAGAGGACGAGTTGAACTTCTTCGAGCGCGTGAAAAAGTTTGCGTTACCGACCGGTTTGGCGCCTGGACAAGTCGAAAAAGAATACAGAGTTGTCGTCGAAGTTTCCGCGACAGTGTATCGGTATAAAATTGTCCCCGCTTCAGAATTAGGCAAGCGTTACTAATGTTGTTCATTTTTTGCTTTCAATACACATCCTACTGCAGTATGTATCCGTGCGTCTATTATTCTAAATTGCTGATACTATATAAACTTTACTTTATTCTTCCGTATTGATGGGACACAAAAACGAAAGCATCGCTTGGTTCACTACTCTTTGCGTGTCGTCGGATGGGTGAACTTTGTCTTCTTTGGGAACTTTCGCGGTTAAAATCATCTTGTTTGGGTTCCCGAGTTTGTTGTGAATGGCGTACCCGTCGATAACTTTTACGCCGTTCTTCCTCGCTTCGCACATGGCGTGCTCGTGAAATCTCGCGACGTACTCGCCGTTTGATTTGTGTTTCTTTTGCGAGTTAAACGTGGACCTCCACAAAAGTGTGTTGGAAAAACCGCACACGGATGGCGAAAATACGCGCATGAGTTGCGACAGCCTACTGGCGTAAAACATTTCGGATTCGTACTCCGTAAATTTTGGTTGAAGATGCGCGCGGTTTCGTCGACCACCCATTTTCAAAGGAAACTCCGACTGACGTTCACGAATCATCGAAGGAAGTTCCCATAAGCCACTGTTCAAAACTATGACGCTCGGTTGCGTTCCTGCTGGCATGCGACCGCGTAAAAGTGAACGCGCTTGCGTCGCGAACTTTGCCTCGTGGTCGCCGAGACCAAAGTGTTCATTTTCTGTCGTCTGTTGCTCAAAGTTTGCGTCGTTTACAGCGGTAAACTCTGGCACCGGCCATCTATCTTCGACGTAGTCGTGGTTTAAGACGAAATCGGCGCACGTCGCCGCCGCTTTTGCCACGTGGTTTCCCACTAAAAATCGTAAACTCAAAACGAGGACGTTATCGTAGTCCTTCCTATCGATGAGAATAACGTCCTGGTCTCGCTTGCGATTTTTTAAAGCCTCTTTCGACGGGTCCACGCCTTTCTTCCCCATGTCCGCCGGTTTCTTCCACTTTACGCTCGAAGCCGCGACTCGATAGCCTTGATCTCTCAACGTGTTTAGTAACGTCTTCCACTGGTGTCTGGTCGTCGAGTCGCCGACGAACATGAACCACGGGTCGTTCGCTAAATTTTCAATCCGCTTTAGTCGCTGCACTTTCCTACTTTCGCTATTCTCGTCGCCGCCGCTTGTTTCGTGAACATTCTTGTCGTGAAAATCGTTCGCTTTTACCGCGTTTCGTTGCGATACCGTTTCTTTCTTGTGCACCTCGACCGCTTTGGCCGCCGAAATCTTCCTCGCGCACGATCCAATCGCGTCATTATTCACTTCTTCCAACTGCCCAAACGCATATCCGTCACCGTTTTCGTGCGTATACCACGTCGGAAGTGCGTTTGTTTTCTCATCCTCCTCGGTTCTAAAAAAGCCGCTCCTCGCGCTCGCCGAAGCGGCGATGCCTAAAACTTCGTCCAATTTGCCGTCGTGAAAGTCCACGTCCGTATTTACCCCCGGCCAACTCCTCGCGTTCGCATTCGGAAATATCTCCAACGTTGGCACGTTCGCGCTCGTCACGCCACCACCCCCAAAACTATTACTCTTCGAGTACGCGTCGTCTCTTAAACATCCTGCAGACGACGACTTCAGCGTCTTGTTCGTAAACTTTGGCATCTTTCGCAACATCTTCTCGATGTCTTTCCGCAACGCCTTCTCGTACGATTTCGGCAACTCTGCTTTCATAAGCGAAGGATCGTCCGCGTTCGTCGCGGATTCTTCCTCTTCGTCGAAATCCTCGTCTTGTTGTTGTTGTCTCATTGCCTTCTTCTTGGATATTCCATCGATGCTCTCTTCCTCCTCCTCCTCTTCCTCCTCTTTCCCTCTCGTCATCACGAAAACCGATTTCCAAAACGTCTCCCTCGCCTCTTTTATTTTATCCACGACGCCACCGCCGGAAAAAATCCTCGGCGCGTCCGTCCCGTGCGCTCTCGCCAACACCGAGTTGTATTCGACCACCGACTCGTCTCTTCCCGTCGTTTCGATGGCGAAAGATTCGAGTTTTTCCGCACCTTTCCCCAACAGAACGAAGAAACACGCGAGAAAGAAAAGACACGCGAAGAAGACCCAAGAGGAGGAGGACGGCGCCGCCGCTGCCCCCCGGTACGACGCGCCCCGGCCGACGAGGAGGCGCTCCATCGTTCTTCGTCTCGTCTCAAAGTCTCTCTCCCTTAGAGAGAGAGAGAGAGAGAGAGAACAGAGCGCTCCCTTGTTTTGGGGGGAAAAAGTTTCTCTCTCTCAAGCAGAGACGAAAACAGCATCGCATCAGAACGCGAAAACGACAAAACGCGACGAGCGTATGGAAAAAACGAGAGAAAGACATCATCACGAACACACAGAAGAAAGTGCGTTTTTTCGCATCCTATTCGAGAAACAACAACAGAAGAGGAACAAAAAAACAAAGAGAGAGAAGGAAAAAGCAGACCTTTTTTGCTTTTCTTCACAACAAAAAAGAGAGTGAAAACGAGAGAAGAAGATTTTTTGTTAGACAAAAAAAAAAAATCAAACGCTCCACAAAATCGGGGTTTTATATATACACACATACTCTGTTTAGATGACGAGCACGACGACCGGAAAAGAAGAGAGTTGGGATCCGGAGGAGTACGCGATCACGCCGTCCTCGTTCGAGATCGTCGCGAAAGAAAAGGTACAAATCGCGAAAAAAGGAGGGAAGAATAAAGGAAATTATGATGATGATGATGATGATTACGACCAGCAAAACCCACAACGACGACGCAGAGAAGACAGAAACGCGATGATGCCGACGTTGAGCGAGAAGATGTGGGAGAAATTATACGGGAATACACCGAAGAGCATGGAGTCCTTAAACGCGCCTTGGCACGCTTTTTTGGGAGAGGAAGAAGAAAACGCCAAGGAGGATCGAGGCAGCGTCGACGACGGGTCGGGGAATCAAAACCAGCTGATGCGACAGAGGGAGAAGACTGATTCTTTCGCCGACGCAAAGGCGGCGCCGATTACTGTGCAGTACGCGAACACGATTGAAGCCATGAGAACGATGCATAGTCATCCACTCGTGAGCAGCGGTAGTGGTAGTGGTGGTAGGAGTGATGCTTCGGAACGAAACAGAAGCGAAGCGAACACCGCCGCGTGGTTTCGCGGAAGGTGTTTAGCCGTGAACTGCGGCGAGGTGTGCACGGCGCAAGGGTATTTGTGCAAGTTTCACAGAGTCGCAAAATCGGTGATTTTGGAACGGGACAAGAATAAGGAGGAGGTGCGATGGTGTCATTACTGTAAAAAAGTCCAAAAGTTGAACGAGTTTACCGAGGAGAGTAAGACGCTGTGCCACGCGAAGTACGTGTTGAGATGCAAGAGGAGCAAGAAGAACAGAGAGATGAGTCAGATAAAAAGACAAGAGAAAGCTGCGATGGAAGGTAGAAGCTGTGCGGCAATAATGATGACAAGCACGCCTACTACGACGGCGATGGACGAGCATTCGAGAGAGCAGACATCCAATACAACTACTACCGATGGGACGTCGTCGATGGACGTTGGCAGCGCTCGCTCGGGCGGAAGTGGAAATATCGCGAATATCGCGAATAACAACGCCGTGACGTCCAACGCGCAACATTATTCAGAGAAAAGAAAGAAGGCTTTGAAAAACAACCGCAAATCGAGGGAAGGCACCCCAGAGGAACTGATGATGTCGCCGGAGAATCCGTTCTTTGCCAACCTTCTCGAGGAGAACTTTTTATCTCCAATGGGTAATATGAACACGAATAACGATGAGTTCGACTGGACGTCTACGATCGAAATCACTAATCATCGCGTACGCGTAGACGCGCACCCGGCAGATTTCATGGTCGATAACGAAATGGCCGCTGCGGCGGCTGGGACGGCGATTGTGAATCCGAACAACGCGATCTGGAAAGAGTTGAGCCAAGCTGGTCTCGTCACCAACGACGATCATCAAATTGAATACGCTCAAATCGCTCCTGGATCGACGATTTTGTCCTGGCAAAGCTTCCGCCAAATTCATACGGCTACCAGAGAGGACTTCGTTATTCCGGACGATACGCTGAAGGAGAACGACTTCACGCGCGGCAAACCAGTGAGGGATTCGTCGATATTTTTGCGAAACTTTATGTCGTACTCTGGATTTCGTTCGCGCGGTGGTTCGACTCGCGGGCGCGCCTCGACAGAACAGGCAGTGCATGCGCGAAGATCGCGCGGAAATGATGGATCGATTGAAGTCTTCAAGACCCATCGATCGCACTTGGCGTGGGTGGAAGAAGCTGGAGCTCCGCTCGTTGCTGTCGTTGGTCGCCCATTCATGGTTCGTTTGGGTGCGGACTTTCGTGCAAACGAGATCACAGCTGTGCGAGCTTACGGTGCGTTTGGGACGAGAAAAATATCTGCCGACGAGTTCTCGCCGAGCGGCATCGCAACTTTCCCGGCGGAAACTTTCGCCTCCATGGCGAATTTCAACGGCACCGGTGGAGGTTTGTTTTGGATTCAGTTTGAAACCGTGGATGATCGTTGCTCGATTCCGAAACCTGCATTGATTTTACCAGATTTACAAATGGCTGTGGATACGCATCTCGCCTTGCGAAGTTTACGGAGCGAACACGCGATGCGTTGCGCCATTCAGGATATCGGCAGCGTACTTTCCTTCGCGGAAAGCGGGTACATGTACGAAGATGAGATGCGTGAGTGGTTACGAAGCATCATTCGCCAATGCGAACAATCTCCTCCGTTTCAAGAGAATGCGAGATCTTTGATTGCTTTGTTGCAAACAGTCGCAGATGAAATAAAGGAACACGAGAAAGAAATGAAGCCAAAAGCTGACAGAACGATGACGAAAAACAATTATTCGGGCTCGTGCGAGGCTACGGATGTTCATTCGGATTCAGACGTGTTGTATTGGGTTCCAATTAACCCGAATATGCACGAATACGAAATTAATGACTACTTCGAAGAATGGTACGACGACGATATGAATGAGTTTCGATACGGCAATCGGTGCGCGATGATGGTGTACGGTCAGGCTGTATATGGCGCGTGTTTTCTTATCCACTTGTTTCGCTTAGCGAGTCTTTTCAACATCCATCCTTTGTGGGCGTTTTGGTGTAACGGCTCCACGCTCTGGCTCTCATTCAAAACTATTTTCACTCCCGGAGGAATGAAAGAGTATTCGAAGCCGAGATATTTCTATTTGGGTGTGTGGTGGTCGTTCTTCTGGTACGGACGAGTGGTCACGCCAATCATCATGAAGGGGCATGAGCATTCGGAACGCGCACGAACGATGTTGACCGTGTGCATCTTCGTCGCGTGTACGCTGGGATTTTGGCACTTGAAAACGCGCGACGCGATTGTTGGGCCAACTTTCACAGTATTGTTCTGCTACTACGAATTCATATACGCTTCGATATATTCCATCGTGCAAAATGAAGATAGGATGGTTCATATTCGAACTTTGCTCACCGAGTACGTGCTCGTTCTAATCGGAGCAGTCTTTACGACGTTGTATTTGCAAGTTGCCGCGAAATCCCTCGCACTTCGAAGGTGTAAAGCCAAAATGCACGAAGCGAGGATGTCTTTCCGGGGGAAAGTCAAAACAATTTAAGTCGTTCTAGATTCAATCCACGGATATATTCTGTCTCGCTTTTAGCGAATTGTGTATTATATATAATATATTTCCTTTTATTAAACTACTACCTACTGTTACTGCTCCTATTTTTACTAAATCGTTTGAGTCCAACGGCTGACCAGTCTGTCTAACGAATTCACGTCTGCTCCTCGCATCACGTCCATTTTCATACCGTATCTGTAGAGAACAAAAGTTGGCATGGCTTGAACTTCTTCTCGCGCCGCGATATCTTGCGCTTCGTCGACGTCCACCTTTAGAAATAGAACGCTGCGGTACTTGTTTAAATTCATGGCCGCGTACGCCGGGGCAATTTGTTTGCACGGACCGCACCACTTCGCGTGAAAATCGACGAGCACTAACTCGTGATTTTGAATCAAAGCGTTGTATTCGTTCATATCTGAACATGCTCTCGGCCCGGCGATTGCTTTGAAGCTTTTTTTGTTCGGTCTTTCCGATTTCTCGACGCACTCGTTGAGCTCGTTGGCGATGTTTGCATCGCCCGGCAATCGAGTCCAGCATAAGAAATAAGCCTCAAACGCGTCGCTGAATTTTTCTTGTTTCTTCAAAGCATCTGCTTTGCGCAAAAGCGCTTTGACGTAATTCACGTCCCCATCCAATACCGCTCGAATGGCTTCGTTCGCGTCGTCCAACGCGCCTTGGTAATCACCAAGTTTAGATTTCATCAGCGAGCGATTGCAAAGCAAAATGGATACACCAGGGGTTACGACCCTCACCTTCTTCTCGCTCATACCAGTATCCATAACTTTGGAATACTCCGCCGTCGCCGCGTTTATCCCGGCCGTGTACGCGTTCTTGGCGTCCTCGAAATCGCCCGCGCGAAAGCACCCGTTCCCGGTTTCCTTCCCTATAAACACCTGTCTCAAACTCGCGCTCAAATCTTTCAAGTTCTCCTCGCACTTCCTCGGGAACACATTTTCCTTCTCCATCTTTTGAAAGCACTCGCGCACTCTTTTCGGCGTAAACCCGTCCATCTTAATCATCATCTCCCCGCTCGCCATCCGCGACGCCGCTTCGATATCTCCACTCAAAGTCAATTCCGTGTTCAATTTCTCCACCGCTTTCACGCGCTCTGGTTCCAGCGAGACGCTGAGAAGTAAACACCGGATGACGTTCAATCGATTCTGGGTTGGTCCAGCGCCGGATAAAGCGATTGCAAGGTTCGAAAGCGCGGAAGACGTCGGGTGTGTGTTTATGGAATCGCAGTAACTGTTTATCGCGTCGTGGTATTTCCGTCGCTTGTAGAAATCGTTTCCCTTGAGACGCGCGTGCTCGGCCGCTTTTTTTTGCTCCTCTTCGTTCTCTCCTTCCAACATGGTAGTGGTGTCGCTGTTACTGTCGACGGGGGGGTGTGGGTAAATGTGCGCGTTTGTGTGTGTGTTCTTGTTCGTTTTAAAGTATAAAATGTGCTGAAATTTATGAAGCTTCTTCTCTCTCTATTCTTTCTCTCTCTCGTCTTCGTCGACGAGCGCACGCGCGCTTCTTTTCACCTCAGGCTCAGATAAATAGTGTAATCAATGCATTTTCATTATTATTGTTGTTATATACTTTTAAACATCATCGCCTGTTTTCGTGTTCTTCTGCGCGTTCGATCGAGCGTGGATCTGAACGCACACTTAAAACTCAAAGATACGCGAGCCGCGCTCGACGAGAGAGAAGAGAGCGAGTTTGGTCTAAAACCATCGCCTTCTAAGATAGCCCGTGAAAGATGCGCTTGCTAGGCTCAGCTCGATATTTCGTAATCACATTTGTCTCATAAAAAGGCAAATTCGTAATGTTTCGCATCATCGCCTGTATCGAACGTCGATTTCTTTCATGCGCACCGACGTCAAAGAGAAAGAGAGAGAGAGAGAGAAAGAGAGAGAGAAAGAGAGAAGAAAAATACGCGACGGAAAAAACAAAAGTCTCTTTCTCCGTCTTCTTAGGCTCAGGAAGACAGAGATAATCATGACATTATCAGACTTGCAATGATTGTTTTCACCATCATCGCCTTTCGCGCGCGAAGAAAGAGACGAAAGAAAAATGGCACGAAGACGCGCACCTTGCACATATACTTCGAAGCATACGCGAGGGAAAGAGTTTTGTATCTAATTTCAGCTCAGATAGAGCAACAACCCTGAAGTTTTGTAATCACGAGTCCACCGCAAAACACATCCAATCGCGGCAGAGTCATACTATCTGTCATCATTACCATCATCGCTGAGAAAGGCGTGTGCCAAAAAC
>Ga0115569_10002954_pt1 | contig 12725 bp, 3 predicted proteins | sample COGITO_mtgs_1205_2_FD_87295 | JGI IMG/M metagenome (GOLD analysis project Ga0115569, IMG submission 87295) | Pelagic marine microbial communities from North Sea - COGITO_mtgs_120503 | ecosystem: Environmental > Aquatic > Marine > Epipelagic | place: Germany:Helgoland, sampling site Kabeltonne...
CAACAACAACAACAGTGGTCGTCTCTCCGAATACAACTTGCTCGATTTAGTCGGCGAAGGATCGTTCGGGAAAGTGTACAAAGCGAGAAAGAAGTTCACCGGTGAAACGTCCGCGATTAAGTTCATCGCGAAGAAAGGAAAAACGGAACGAGATTTGAGAAGTTTAAGACAAGAGATTGATATTTTGAGAGTGTTGAAACATCCGAACATCATCGCCATGCGAGACGCGTTTGAAACGGAACACGAGTTTTGCGTGGTCATGGAATACGCGCAAGGCGAGTTGTTTGAAGTATTGGAAGACGATAGGACGTTGCCAGAGCTAGAGGTGAAAGCAATCGCTCGGCAGTTGGTGTCCGCGTTGCATTATTTGCACACGAATAGAGTCATACACAGAGATATGAAACCGCAGAATGTTTTGATTGGAGCGAATAAGGTGGTGAAATTGTGCGATTTTGGGTTCGCGCGATCGATTCGATCGCAATCTATGGTGATGACATCGATTAAAGGAACGCCGCTGTACATGGCGCCAGAGTTGGTGCAAGAGCAGCCGTATAATCACACCGTAGATTTGTGGTCGCTGGGAGTTATTCTGTACGAGTTATTCGTCGGGAAGCCGCCGTTCTTTACCAATAGCATTTACACTTTGATTCAAAAGATTGTTCGAGACCCTTTGACGTGGCCGGAAGATATGAGCGCGGAGTTTAAATCCTTTTTGAGAGGATTACTAAATAAACGACCGAGCGAACGGTTGTCGTGGCCGGCGTTGTTGGAACATCCGTTTGTGAGGAAGAGCGAGTACGACGACGAACACGAACACGATGACGAACACGAACACGAACGACAGCAACAACAGCAGCAGCAGCAGCAGCAACAACAACAACGCGGAGAAAGAGAGGCAGGTGATCAAGAGGAACGACGAAGAAGAGCGGAGGAGGTTGAGAACCGGTTGTCTACGGGAGCAAAGACGACGACAACGACGACGGCGGCAGTAGCGACGCACAACAGACGTCCGTTAGCTTCCACGCCGCAAGGTGCGACGAGAACGTCAAACGCCGCTACGACGACGACGACGACGACGACGACGACGACGACGAACAACAACAAGATGCCAATAGTTAGACGAGGTGGTTTACCTCGTAGAGAAGATGTGCTCGCAGGAACAGCGACGGATGGCTATAGCACGCCAAAAATACCGGCGAGAAGACCACCGCCGTCGACTACGCGAGGCACAGCGGTTACTGCGGCTACTACTACTACTACTACTACTGCTGCTGCTGCTGCTATTGGTGGTGCTGCACTTATCGGCGGAGTGGTTTCGGGAACGACGCCACGAACAGCAACGGCTGGTGAGATGCCACAACGCCACGCGTCGAATACTAATCTTGCGATTGAAAGTCAGCACGGGCATGGTGTAGACTCGGCTTTACTTGAATGCGAACTTAAATCGCGCACGGAAGATGGCGCCGCGCGTTTGCGACGAGATCGGACGGCGATTAAAGTTATTTTAGCGGCTTTGCAGCCTCCTCGAAGCGCGCCTGGATCAAAATTTAATATTCTCGCGCTTCTATCGCCAGGGAGTGAGCGCGAAAGAGGAACGTCTGCGCATACTGAACCTGGTATCGACGACGCGCCGTCTTCCAGTGGTTTGAGTAATCACGCGAGCAACGCAAATGGTCCAATGCCAAAGTTGACGAGTTCTTTAGTAGATGCGGTGTCTGCTCTGAGAACGCTTCGAAATATCGTGTGCGTTTCGAGCGCGAGTTTAGCAAAAGTAGGTGGCGATGCCAGTGGTGCATTAGCGAGAGATGCTCCCGGCGCCGCGTTATGGACCGTGCGGGCCATCGCAGCGATGTGGAATCCAGTAAACGAAACAAAGGACGACGCACAAATGCGGGAAAAGTACGTTGCCTTTGAAATCGAACGCGAGGAAGCGTTGCAACTCGCTTTGAACGTCGCGACGCTACTTGCGAGCGGATCGGGCCCTTCCCCGTGGTGTAATGTCGGATTGGCAAACTATTTACGCGCTTTAAGCGAGTGTTTGGTGAGTTTTGAACTGCGTCGAAATAACGACGATTCAGGCCACGACGAAGACAAACTTCGCCTTCGTCTGATCCAATCGAAGCTCGAGACGCAGCACTTTGCTCGGGTCGCCGTCACACGCGCCATCGATCTCGCCTCAAAGCGCGGTGAAGGTCAGGAATGCGTCATGGCACTTTCAAAGCTCCCGAAACCAACGTTTTGCGAAAGTTTAATCGCGCATTTAGCATCGTCGTTTAGTCAGCTCGAACGCGATTTACTCGAAGAGCAAGCGAAAAGCGCGCAAAAGAAAAAAGACAGAGAAAGTGGCAAAGAGTGCAATAATGCTCAAAATGAAAACGACGAGCGCAAACGACGCGCCATATTCAAACGAAGAGGCGAGGCTGTCGGCGACGCTTGCGATGCCTTGTTGAAATGTTCTTCGTGTTACGCGCCGGTTTCGATTACACTCGTCGCGGACTCATTCGTTCGATACGGCGAACGCATGGGCGCATTCCAAGCACTCATTAAAGCGTCGTCAAATTCAACATACTGTGGATTTCTCAGTCTCTCTGGGTGTCGTATCATTGGCGCGTGTTCGAGGGCGTCGACAGCTTTTGCTGACAAGGCGCTCGAAAAAGATGCGTTGATGCGCTTCTCGACGAGATTGATTAAATTAGTCGCACGCGCTTCCGAGTTGTCCAAGGGAGTGACGCTATCATCATCTCTCGAAACTAAAAGTGCAATCATGACTAAGTTACGTCCAGTTGCAGACGGTATCGCAGCTGTGGCGTACGCGTTACATCCGTTGGCGAAGGAAAATTGCGAGACTGCGCATCCGGCGGATTTTCTTTGCGACTCTGGCGTCGCGGAGAGCTGTTGCGACGCGATGGAGATTTTCTCCTCGTTTTCAACGTCGATTGTGGCGACGATAGCTCGGACGGCCCCAGGCTCCGACGCGTCTTCAAAAGCGATCGAGGAGTATAAATCCTCGCAGCATCTTGCGATTTTCTCCTTACTCAACGTTTTGCGGTTACCGCTGGCGTTCATCCCGACGAAAGGCTCAAACGCAGAAAAAGTTGGCGCCGTGGCAAACCGTAAATTCATGACAGTATTGAAGGAAAAAAATGTGCTCGGAACTTTGTTGAAGTGCGTGAAGTCGATGAAGACAGATCTGGAAATGCGCGCGTTAAGAAAATATAACGGGAACGGTAACGAGAACGAGGAGGAAGAAGTAGAAGAAGTGGAAGAAGAAAATAACACGACCAAAAACAAAGCGAATAGCAAAAAGAACAAAAAAGCAGCGGCGGTTGATACTGCTAGTACTAGTAACAGCAGTGAAGCGCATTCTTTATCGAGTGCTATTAGTTTAATTTCGCGTCTGGTCGTCACCGGCGGCGATGTCTTCAGCAACCAGTTCATCGAAGCGAAAGGATGCTCGGCGTCTCTCAGCGAGTTTGCGCTTTCGCAATCTTCGTTTGCGTCCTCGTTGCTGAACAATAAGCAGAAATCTATTAAAGTGGAGTTCGCGAACGAAGCAACAACCATTGTTGATTGGACTATGATTCTCTCACAGCTCGCCAAGAGTAACGAGAGTCGGTACGAAAATGTTGGCGAGGCAAACGCAACTTTTCATTTAACAAAGTTGCTTCGACACGATGATTTCAACGTGCGCGCGCGCGCAGCGAACGCACTCGGTAACCTTTGTCGCCACTCGGACTATTTTTACGCATCATTTAAGAAGTATGGGACGGTCGGCGCGCTGATTGATCGTTTAAACGCAGACGAAAAAGAGGAACCCTCTGCGTTGGTTCGAAAGTTTGCCGCTTTCGCCATCGGGAACGCCGGGTTTCACTCCGATTATCTCTACGATGATTTGCGACGATCAATTCTCCCACTCGTGAGGAATATAGGTAATCATTACGGGTCAACTTTTGGTGTTGGAAGAAAAGATGAGAACGATGGGAAAACGAGAAGCAACGCCGCGGCGGCGCTCGGAAACTTGGCGAGAAACGGCGATGCTCTCATCGCAGACTTGCTTGCGAACGATGTGCCCAAGGCGCTAATTTTACTCGCCAAAGATTACGCTTCAGAGAAGAGTAGCAGTAAAAAGAGTAGCAGTGTAGGAGATAAGCAAACGCCCGCGCATGTTGCGCTCTTTTCGCTCGGAAATCTCTGCGCGCACGAAGAGTGCAGATCGGCGCTGATAAAATTAGGGGTTCGAAATGCTCTGCAGCAATCGCGCACGAGCGAGGACGAATTGCTCCGAAAATACGCTCTGAGAGTGTTAGCGAAACTAGAAAATTCTTAATAGTGATTGAGATAGAGAAACATCATTCCTTATTTTTACACAACGATAACTATATATAATCAGTCACTATCGTCCTCATCTGCATTCTCTTTTGGCGTGAATGCCGCGCGCATTGCATTTTCCAACTGTTGATTAATATCTTCATTTCTATGCGCCTCGTCCGCCTCGGTGGTTTGGAAGACTTTGCCTAACACGGACAACGCCTCGCAACGCTTTTTTCTCACTTCTTTCTTCACGCTCTTATCGTGACAAACTTTATCACACACCGATCTAAGTGTCGATTCAATGTCGAGCGCAGATACGTTCCAAAGTGCTTCTAAAATGTGCGGCATGACGTCTTTTTGATGCTGCGCTCGTCGCTGCATTATTTCAGCCTCTGTCAACGGCGGTTTCTTCTTCGTTTCCTTCCCTTCTTGCTCTTTAGCGATATTCTCGGCGATTTTCCCGTCTCTTTCGCCAGCGCTCTTTTCAATTTCACCCTCTTTTTCTTTTCCTTCTTCTTCCTTCATGTATCCCTCCTCTTCCTCGGCGATTTTCTTCACCGTTCCAAACGCGCCAAACGCGGCTTTCATCGCGCTGAACTGTGTTTTCGTTCTGTTTGTATTTTGCTCCATGGCGGCAAAGTTTGAACGAACCCCTAAATCCGCCCACGTCCCAAAACCAGCCACGGGATCCGTCAACACTTGCTCCGCTTGCTTCTCGTACACGAATCCAATCTGTTTCAACATTTTTGGTCCGTGAGAAGCGTTGGCTAAACTCTGCGCGATTGATTTCATTTGCGCTTCAAACTTTTCCAGAGCCGCTTTTTCGCGCAGCTTTTCCTCCTCTTCTTTTTCATTCGTCTTATCAGCCGTTAAAGTCGCAGTCGGTGTGACCATAGCGCGAGCCGACGTAGCGTACCCATCCAAAATAGCAGCCAAATTAATCGCTAATCGAACAATTCTTCGGTCTTGTAAAATCCGCGTTTCATCTCTCGTCAAATCGCTTCCGCCTTCGGCCATGACTGCCATTTGCAGTTTCCCGACGAACATTTCCATCTGGTCCGACCCGAACAATGCGGCAAAAAACGCCGACGCGTCTATCACGGGTATATCACCTAATCCATCTTTCCCTCTTGAATCGTATTTTTTCCTCAACTCTGGATCGGACAACACTTGGTACGCCTCGCCGACTTTTTGAAACTTGTTGTGCGCGTCCGGGTCGTCGGGATTTTTATCCGGATGTAACTTCCTCGCGAGTTCGTAATACGATTTCTTAATCTCCGCCGACGAAGCAGTCGTTTCAACTTTCAAAATCTCGTAATATTGCGTCTCTTTAACTTGCTTCCCTCCTCCGTTTCTATTATTATCGTTACTATTATTATCGCTATTACCTCCTCCCATGCTCTCGTTGAGTACTCCGTTGAGCCCGATGCCGCTTCTACCTTCACTCATCGCCCTCTTCCTCGCCTGCTCATATATATCCTCGTCCGTCGATTGCGCCAACCAAATCCCATCTCGCACTAAATCTTCATCCACCCACTCTCTGGTGTGTCGATTCCACCTCTTTCCGTCATTCGCCGCCATAATCGCCTCGGGCGTATTCGCCACGCCGCGACAAATTTGCGTCACTCCGACGCCGGCGCCGACGACGGGTAAAACCACCGCCGCCGCCAATCCGGCGCCTAAACCTTTGAAAAACCCACTCGCACCTTCCGCTTTAGCGCCGGCAATCGGTGCCGCAATCAACGCCGCTGCTCCAGCTAACGCGCCTTTCCCCACGGATTTCAAACCAGAGTTTAAGCCGCTCGCGGCATCTTTCGGTCGTCTCAATGAGAAGAAATCGTTGAAATCGACGCTTTCCGCTTGCTTGGAAAGCGTCGCGGACATTGCACCATTACCACCGCCATTACCACCATCATCACCACCGATTAACGCGAGTTGCATGTGGTTCAGTAATTCTTCCGTCGTCGAAGTTTTTGGTTGTTGTTGTTTTTGTTTTTGTTGTTGATTACTCGAAGAAGAAGAAGAAGAAGAAGAGGTGCCTCGTTGTTGTTCTTGTTGAAATGCGCTCATCTCTCTCTTCTTTTTCTTAAACACGAAGAAGAAGCAGCGCAGTTTAAAGAGCAAAGAGCGAAACTAAGAGTGTTCTTTCGAGCAAACAGCGCGTTGTTTTGTTTCGAGAGAAAGAGAGAGAACGCAGAGAGTTCTCGAAAAGCGACTAAATGCTCTCGTTTTTCGCAAACGACTACTCTACTCTTCAATGAAGAAGAAGACGGACGAAAAAATAGAATGATCTTTCTTTTTGTTTTTGCAAATATTTAAACCCTAATCGTAATGTGCGGAGACGCTCAAAGAGGGAAGGAGAGTGAATGCAAATTATGCATTACCTAATACTCATTTCTCTTAGTACCGACCGTGAGAGTAGCATTCTTAGAGTAGTTTTATTGAGCTACAAACAAACAGACACAACAAAAGGTTTCAAAGAAGACAAAGAAGACAAAGAAGAGCACGAGACGATTACGAGGATGATGATGATGAGGAGCGAAGGAACTCGTGTTATTCCTTTGAGTAAAAACGGAACGAGTCAACTTCATCCTCGTTCTCATCCTCATCCTCGTCGGGTGATGGGGATAAAAAAATCAACGAGGCTTGCCCCTCGCGGCGCTTCGTCTTCTCCCTCGTTGAAGAAGAACGAGTCTCACGACGCTTCGTCTGAACCAGACGTCCTCATCGTCCAATCGAAGAACAAAAGAATAATGTATTCCACGACGAGAGAAATAAACGTCCAAGAGGTTTCTGATTTGTGCGATAAAGTTGGGTGGCCGAAACGACCGGAGGAGAAGCTGAAAATCGCTCTGGAGAATTCGTTTTTAGTCGCGCAGATGTACGTTTGTAGTAGTAGTAACAATAGTAATAATAATAATAAAGAAGAAGAGGAAGAAGAAAAATTAATAGCGACGTGCAGAGCGACGTCTGACCACGCGTTCAACGCGTGTTTGTGGGATATAATTGTCGATCCAGAGTATCAAGGTCAAGGGTTAGGGAAGGCGATTGTGTCGCACTCGATACGCGCGCTGTTGGCGAGAGATGTGGCGAACGTGACGTTGTTCGCGGATAAAGATGTGGTGGAGTTTTATGAACGGTTAGGGTTTGTGACCGATGCCGACGGCGTGAAAGGGATGTTTTTGTATCCAAACGTAGAAGGTGAGTAGAGAGAGAGAGAGAGTTTGAAAGTGTAGTTTGTGTCTGTTTCGTAAAGCGTGCAAATGTATTACAGGAAGATGATTTCTCAATCAATCAATCAATTTCTATGTACTCAACTTGTGGTGGTGGTGGTATTGATGCGTTCGTTCTGCCGTCCCTTTCGATGCTTTCTTTCAAAGGAATTGGCGTTGGAGATTTAGCTAATAAACGTTTTCGCTCCCGCGCCTCTTCGCTCGTTTTCTGTTTCTTCACCAAGTTTTCCAAATCCGCCACTTCGGCGGGTAACCTTTTGAAAAAGTCTTGGATGCGCGCAGAGGACGAGACGCTTTTATCGCGGACATTTGACTTTTTCGATGTATCGTCGGCGGCAGCTGCATTAGATGCGGCCGCAGTCAACAAAGGTGCGGTCTTTTTGTTCTTCTCGGGCGCGTTCTCCTCGTCTTCAAAATCGTCCCAGTTCAAGAAACTGGTTGTTTTTTTATTCCCGGAGGATTTGAAAAAGTTCTTCATGGTTTTTTGCTGCGTCGTCGCTTTCTTGTACGAGAATGGATCAATAGGCGTCACGTCGTCTTTTTTCAACGACATGCGACCTTTAATTTCCGCGCCTTTTTTCTTTTTTTCCTCCCAATTTTTCTCGGCGGCAGCGACGACCAGCGGGAGTAATTTTTCGGGATATCGAATACCAACTATCTCGAACATTTCGTCAGTTCCGTTGTTCGTTTCGTTTAACGAAAAGTCCTCGGGGTTTTGTTCTTGTTGATCGCTTCCGTTTGAATCGGGGAGTAACGCCGCGACGGCCGTCGTCTGCGCCTCTTCTTGTCGCTTCTTAAGGTTAGTTTCCACGCGTACGACGCGCATGTGTCGGTCACGGAAAAGAACACTCGACTGATGTCGTCGCAAAACTGTTTCGAGCTCTTTCCACATGGTCACGACGGCACCGTTGACGATGCAGCATCGCTCAGCTCGACTTCCATAATTGCAATGTATACCGCTTTGGGCGTTTTGGCACTTCCCGTAATGTTTGCAGCCGAATTCGGTCTTGTCGTACGTAAAATCCCACTCTTCTTTGGCTTTAGATTCAATCCACCACCCGGGGTCTTTGTCTTCGATTCGAGTGTTGTCTGCCATGAAATCGAAGCGATTATGGTTGGGTTGAACTCTCCCCATATTCGGTCTGTAAATTTCTACTTCGAGTTCATCGGTACCAGGGGCTGTGAACACTAACATAATTTCGCGCCTGCCATACCACTTTTTCTTTCTGAAATAAAATCCATCGCGGGGGTATCGCGAACCGCTCGTTTTGTACATCTCAAAGGCTTGATCCCAAGATAACCCACGATCGGAGACAAAGTTGGACTTAAGTAGGCGAGCACCGTGAAACGGTTCTGTGAGAACAACTTGGTTGGCTTTGCCATCGAGCGCGACATGTTGACCGCCGAGTTGATTCACTCCCTCGGTATAACTACCTTCAAGTTTCGCGGCATTTATCACGGCGTGGAGCGTATCTCCGAACAATCCAAACAGAATATTTTGACGAAGTACCGGGACGCCGAGTAACCTATTTAAGAATCTGCGCACGTTGACCGCACTAACAGTAATCAAAGATTTCTCACCACCTTTCTCGCCGAGCTCGAGAACAGCGCGTGAAAGTTCCACGTAAATATCTCTCAGCGATTTACCGCTCTCAATTGTTTCTTCAGAAATCTTACGTTGGTATTCGTCGTCACTCAACCCGGCGTGTTTCCAAACACTTTGCAAGGAAACGCCCGTCGGTAATTTGAAATCGAAAGTATCGTTGTCGACCTGCGCGTTGAGCGCATCAAACATAATTTGCAAAGATCGTTTCCCGAGGAAAGAGTCCACGTTACCATCGCTCAAATCGACACCAGTCGCCGCGCGTCGATCGCCGCGGGTGAGCGCGCCGAGACTTTGCAAACGTCTCGCGACAGCAGATACAAAGCGCCGTTCACCCCCAATATCAGTTGAGACCATAACATATAACGGGCCCTGTGCTTGATTCGAGCGATGCGACCGTCCAAGTTGCTGGATTGCTTTATCCGCAGCCCAGGGTAATTCAACGGTGATGTGCACGCGACGCCTCTGGTTCGGCACTTTCTTGCTCGCGTGCAGTGAGATTCCCGTCGAAGCTGCATCTGAAATGATGGCAACCAATTTACTCCCCTCCATAAACCACTTGGCTTCTCGAATATTGATGCTATCCATTTCCGATGCGAACTTGTCCTTGTTGTTATTACTCGCCGATGCGAGTAAATGCCGCCCGTCGTCCGAGACTGGTGGCACCGCAAATCTTGGTTCGTACGTCAGTCCAGATTCTTCACCAATCGAGTGTCGCACCATTCTAGCACGCCTGCCTGTCATCTCGGCTACTTTCTCGACGCCGCCGAGTTTATCGATTAAGTCGTCGAGGAAATTAGGGGGTAAATCCAGCTCTTCTACGCGCTTTAAGAGCGCTTCTTTGACCTTGTACGCTTCCTCGTGCGTTCGAGGACCGGTGATAGTTCCGTCTGCTCTTTGTTTCCAACCATCCGGAAGATCGGCGACGGGTAAGAGTTTCACCGCTTCTTGCTCCTCAGCGGTTCCGTTCGATTTGCCATTGACGTCCGTCTTGAAGTGTTCCATAATGAACTGTCTCAAAATTTCTTGCGTCGTGGAGGTTGGGACATCGCTTTCGAATCCGTATTGTAAGTTCAAACGCGTATCTTGCGCTTCGCCGGTTGTTTGGAGACCGATTAAAGCGCACTCGCCTCTTTCTAAAGCTTCCTCAACCTCCTTGACGACGAACGGGATTTTGAAGCTCACGCATAACAACTTGAAGAATCTTTGATGCGCGCTCCAGTACAATTTCATGAACATCCCGCTCTTCTCGCCTCGTTTATGCGCTAAATCCTCGTACTCTACGCGAACGTCTTGCCAAATTTGGCACGCCGAGTCGTACATCGCCCTCTGTTGAGCGGTAATTTTCACAGTTTCCGTGCGAAATTCCGCTTCTTCGAAGGAAAGCGCTCTCGCGACATACTTTCCACCGGCTTTCATCTCAATCGCGAGCATCTCAAGAAAACCTACGCCTCTGTCTTGCAATTTCTTGATGAAGGTCTCGGCATCTTTGAAGGGCGTCGACGGACCCCAAAAGCCCATACGTTCCATGTACGCCATGTTTCCAATCTCCGAAACGCCCGTCGCCGAGCAGTACAAAACTCTGGCTTCCGGACACATCTCTTGCATCTCTCTGACAGCCTTTGCCGTTTGACTCCCATTATCGCTGCTCGACTTTTTTCCCGCGCCCGCGGTGTGCCCCGAATTCTTGGCTTTATGACATTCGTCGAAAACCAAACAGCCGTTCCCGTCCTCGCCTTCGCCGAACCAATCGATAATCTGTTGGAACCTGTCGTACTTCCCGGTAGCGCTCACGAGCGTCGAATATGTGGTAAACAAAATACCTTCCTGAAAGTCGCGACTCAACCCAGTCGCTTTGGTCTGGTTATCCAGCTCTTGAACGTTTCTTATGATCTTCGCGTGGCACCCCAAGTCGGTTAAATCTCTCATCGCGTCTCGCGCCAAATCGATCGACGTGGACACCCAAACGTGTCTTCTTCTTCCTCTGCAATAATTATCGAAAATGACGCCGGCAATTTGCCTCCCTTTACCAATACCCGCACCGTCGCCGATAAAAAACCCCGCTCGTCGTCTGCCATCTTCTAAATACTCTTGGTGTTTTTGACACGCGTACGCGACGCCTTCGAGTTGCAAGCCGGACAGTTTTCGATTCTCAATCAACTCGGAAACGAGAGGATAGGTGAGTTTCGGCAACGCCACGGCGTTTAAAGAGGACGACTCGACCACTTTACACGGATGTGGTATCGTCTCGAACGGTAACGATTTCGTCTCGTACCCTTGAAACACGTTCGTCAACGTTTCGTTCACTTCCTCTTGTTCCGTCGTCGTCGTCGTTTTCGGATCGCCTGCGTGGTGGTTTTCTCTTTGTCCTCCTCCTCCTCCGGATGCTCTTTCTCCGGCTTGAAATTGATGATGATGATGATTCCGAATTTTTTCTTCTAGATCTTGTTCTTCTTCTTCTTCGTCGCCATCGTCGGAATAATACCCCCCGCGTCCGCCACCAAAGAACATTGATTCCATACTGTTTCTTCTTCTTTAATACGTCTCTCTCTCTCTCTCTCTCTCTCTCTGTGTTTATAGTATGCGCGCAAAAGAGATTTGTGGATCCAAGAAAGATTCAAAAAAATGGTCTTCCTTCTTCCTTCGAAAAAAGTAGGCACCCTTGATTAAACTTTTGGACACTTTTCTTGTTTGTTCTTTTCCCATACAAAAACAACAGAAAAACACACACTTCCCCTCCTCCTCTTTTTATTACACACGCGCCAATATGGTGTGTGTGTTGTTCACGACGACGAGAAAGAAGCTCTCGTTGCAATCATCGTCATCGTCGTCGTCGTCGTAATAATAATACGAACAAGAACATCTGTAGTATCGAAGAAGAAGAAGAATAAACGACGTCCAACAAATCATCGTCTCGTCGTTGTTGTTGTCACTGATGGAAGAAAAAAAACAGCGAGTGCGAGAGACGATGCGGGTGGTCTGTTCGCCGCAGTCCTCGAACGAGAGAAGAAAAGAGTGCGAGCGGTTTTTAGACCAGACGTTCCGGGAGAAGTTCGAGGAGAATTACGAGTTAGTGTTGGATATTTTGAAAGGCGTTGGGAAGAACGGTGTTAATGGTGGTGGGAGTTCTTCGGAGGAGGAAGAATCAATCGAAGTCTCGGTGTTTGTCAGCAAATGTGTTTTGCAGTACCTGAGACGAGCAAAGATGGAGACAGATAAAAGTAGTCACAGTACGAACGACAACAACAATCTGTTACTACGGATTTTGTTTCAATCGATCGTCTCGAACGATCTGTTGAGTTTACGAGGGAAGGAAATCAACAGCGTCTGCGAATTTGCTGCGCTCGGAGCGGCGGTGGCGTCCATGAAAATGGTGCGAAGCGAAGAGGACGTGGAGACGTTGGTGGAATCGTCGGCGATGCACTTTCGACAAAACTCGGCGCACGCGTTTGTGCATTATTTGAAAGCGTTCGGGGAGAGCGTGCACGATAAAAACGTAGGTGCGATTCGTCCGGAAAGACGGAAGTTAATCGCCGAGGCGGCGTCGAGAGCGTGCGTCTTCGTGTGTCGCGCTTTGG
>Ga0115569_10002957_pt1 | contig 12717 bp, 15 predicted proteins | sample COGITO_mtgs_1205_2_FD_87295 | JGI IMG/M metagenome (GOLD analysis project Ga0115569, IMG submission 87295) | Pelagic marine microbial communities from North Sea - COGITO_mtgs_120503 | ecosystem: Environmental > Aquatic > Marine > Epipelagic | place: Germany:Helgoland, sampling site Kabeltonne...
ACTTCCTCGGTTTCTCGGTTGGCTTTGGTCTCGACCATCACGACGACACCGTCGAGAGCCACGACTATGAGCTGTACTCCGGCCTCTTCACCGAAGCGGTGCTGTTGGACAACGCCGGGGTGTTCGCTCCGTAAGTCATTCCCCAAGCTGCACTTGGTGCCGGCCGCTTCGTGACTCTTTGGTCATGAGGCGGCCGGCTCTTTGTGTTGGCGGTGAGCTGAAGCTGAGCCGACTTCGCTGGTGGTTTGGTGGCGTGTAGGGGACGAAGATGGAAGACTCGCCGAGGGCTCGGTCAGGACGGGTCCGTCGCGATTCTGCAGGAGGCAACTATGAGCGTCAATCGAGCAGCACTGTTCTTCGAACCCGGGAAACCATTTGAGATAGCCGACTTCCCGATTCCCGAACCGAAGAGTGATGGGGTCACGCTGAAGATCACTCGCTCGAACATCTGCGGTTCGGAACTACACATGTGGCGTGGCGACGGTCGTCTCGCCAAGGTCGTGACACCCGAAGGCCGCATCCTGGGTCACGAAGCTACCGGCGTGGTTCACGCACTCGGCGATGACGTAACGACTGACTGGAACGGTGCCCCTCTCGCCGAAGGTGACCGTATTGCATTCCAGTACTTCCGGCCGTGTGGTCGGTGCCGCAACTGCATGCGGGGCATGTCCGAGGCATGTAGGACGAGCTTTGCCATCAGGAGCGGTGAACACACCGAGTGGCCCTATACCCGGGGCACGTTCTCGGACTATCTCTACCTGCATGCGGGCCAGGCCATGTTCAAGGTGCCTGACAATGTGACCGACACCATGATCGTGAGCGCAAACTGTGCGCTCGCCCAGGTGATCATGGGCCTCGAACGGGTCAATGTCGAGATGGGTGATCGGGTAGTCATCCAAGGCTGTGGCGGGCTCGGTGTGTATGCCTGCGCGGTCGCCAAGGAACGAGGAGCGGAGAAGGTGATCGCCATCGACGGCATTCCCGAGCGGCTGGCCTTGGCCAAACAGATGGGTGCCGATGAGGTGATCAACCTGAACGAGATCACCGACTCACGAGCTCGAGTCAGCGCCGTTCGTGACATGACCGATGGTGAAGGCGCCGACGTTGTCGCTGAGCTGGTTGGCTCGGCTGCGGTCATCGACGAAGGACTACGGATGTTGAACTGGGGTGGCCGTTACCTGGAGATCGGTGTGTTCTTCACCGGCACAAGCTTCGATTGTGATCCCGGTCGGCTGACCGCACAGAACCAACGGATCGAAGCGGTCGGTTCCTACAACGCGCTCAGCCTGCAATTGGCGGTCGAGTTCCTGAGTCGTAACGCCGACCGGCTGCCGCTCGACGAGGTCGTCGACGACTATCCGCTCGAAGACATCAACCAGGCGTTCGCCGACCAAGACGCTGGCCTGGTCAAACGGGCGTCACTGGTGATGGGCCTCGCTGACTAGCTGACGGAGGCACTACCGCGTGGGCCGAGCCGTCGACCAGGATGAAATTTGACGTGGGTGCAATGGAAGATCGGCATCCGTGATTCGACCATCGGCGCTGGACTAGGTAGCGTGCGAGTGAACGACGCTTGGGGGAGCGATGAGCGCACCTGTCCGATATATCGACCGCACTCGTGACTATTACATAGGTCAGGGATACGACAAGCCGTACGAATGGGCGCATCACACCGATGTTCCGTTTACGCCGCTGACCAAGCCGTTGTCTGAGTCTCGGGTCGCGATCGTGTCGACGTCGGACATCGCGATGAAGAAGCCCGATGGAAGCCGTGATCGAGATAACGAGTTTTCGGTCGGCAACGTGTATTCGCTCCCGTTCGACACACCAGTCGACCTTCTGTATTCGCGCCAAGAGCACTACGACCAGCATGCGACCACCCTGGAAGATGTGAACGCCTACTACCCGGTGAGCCGACTGCAAGAACTCGTCGAACGGGGCCGGATTGGTGAGCTTGCGCCTCGGCATCACGGTGTCTATACCGGCTACTCGAAACGCAAGACCGCCGAAGTCGACGCTCCTGAAGTGTTACGCCGCTGCCTGGAAGACGACGTCGACCTGGCGGTGATGACACCGGTTTGACCGGTCTGTCACCAGACCGTGAGTCTGGTTGCACGACACCTCGAAGCGAACGGCATCCCAACGGTCATGTTCGGTACGGCCAAGGACATTGTTGAACATTGCGGCGTGGCCCGGTTTGTGTTCCTGGACTTCCCGCTCGGTAATTCGTGCGGACGAAGTTTCGATGCTGAACATCAGCATCAGATTCTGGAGCTCGGTATGCAGTTGTTCGAGAACGCAACAGCACCCCGTACCACCGTGCAGGCCCCTGATATCTGGAGCGACGATGACGCGTGGAAACAACTGATCTTCACCGACGATCAGCCGTTTCTTAGCGGCGAAGCGCTCGAAAATTGGATGGCGGCAAAGCAGCGTTATCGCGACAAGAAGGCGGCCGGAGAACTGTGAACGACGACGCGATACAACCGCTACGGCAGTCACAGCCGACGCTGACCGTCTTCTCGTCGCCACTCTGTGGGCCGTGCGAACGGATGAAGACATGGCTCACCGAGCGCGACTATTCGTTTGTAGTGCGAGACGTGATGATGGACGAAGAGGCAGGCGAGCTGCTCGAGTCTCACGACATTCGCACCACGCCAGCGCTGCAGGTGGGCGATCAGTTTGTCGTTGGCCTGGACATCCCGGCGATGGAAGCAGCCTTGGCCGACTGGTAGCCGTTGCGGCTGGCTGTAACGAGTGGCGATGGCTAACGTCGTGACGGCATGCCTGATTCTGAGATCACCGAAGCCTTTGCCGCCAAGGTCGACGCGTTCGCAGCGTCACTCGAACCCGAGGAACAGGCACTGCTGATCGAGCTGCTCACCGGTGGCGACGACGTTGCCGGTTTTGGCTCACTCGGAGTGTGGCCCGGTCTCATCAAGCTCGACGTTGGCATCGGCCACGTGGGAGGTGCCGCGAGTTTGAAGCCTGACGGATTGATCGCCCACGAGCTGACCCATGTGCTCCAGGGTCGAGATACCGAACCAACGGGTTAGACCTGCGGTTAGTCGATCGTGAGCAGTGAAAGCACTGCCGGGAGATCCGCGGCCAGTAGTTCCCATTCGGCGGTGGGGGAGACCCGCCAGACCTCGCCGGTGTCCGTGCCGACGAGGGCGCCGCCGACCACCGACGGATCGACGGTCAGCCCGTGGATGTTGGCGGCACTCGGAGTGTGCGCAGCGTCGGCGAGTGATCGCCATGATTCGCCCCGGTCGAGGCTTTGGAACAGTGCGGCGTTCGCCCCGCCCTCTTCCTTGTAATTGGAGAACGCCGTGGGTGCGCTGCCGACCGTGAGAGCGTGGGGTGGGCGAGGGTCAATACACATTGGTCGTGAGTACCTGGGGGTCACGCCCGTCCAGGCGTAGTTCCAGGTTTCGCCACCGTTGTCGCTGCGAAGGACACCGGCGTTGCCTTCGAGTTCTTCGGCGATGTGATCGAAGCGGCCGTAACCGGTGCTGGCATAGATCACCTCGGGTTCGCCCGGCTGGGCGTAGAGCATGTGGAGGTCGGGGTTGTCGTAGGGCAGAGCGACCGACCAGGTTTCCCCGCCGTCGGTGGTACGGGCGATGCCGCCGACTTCGACGCCAACCCAGATCCGGTCGTCGTTTGTTGCATCGACCACGATGGCTCGGGCCCGGCCTTCGAGAGGCGGGTCAAGTGGTACACACCAAGCTTGGGCCTCGGGAACCTGGGCGAATGACTCGATCTCGGTCCATGAATCGCCGTGGTCGTCGCTACGGAAGAGACCGGCAGGCTGGGTACCGGCGAAGAGTCGACCCGATCCACCGGAGCGCACCTGCCACACCTCGCGGCCTGCCAGTTGGGGCCCTGACCACGATCGTCCGCCGTCGTCGGAGGTCCGCAGGCCGTCGCCGGTTCCGGCGAAGATACGACCATCAAGCTGGAACAGGTCTCGGACGCCACCTGACTCGAGTACCGGCTCTGCGCCTGCTTCGGTGACCAGAAACACACCGCGACTGGTGCCGGCCACGATCGCAGTCGACCTGGCGTTTGGGCTGGTGTACTCAGAAGTGGCGAGTTGATCGGTCATCACGGCTCCTTGGGCAGTTAGCCAACAGTAGTGCGGAACACCCCGACTGCGAATCTCGGCGGCTGCCGTCGCTGACCGTGGGGCGGGTCGGATCCTCGGCCTTAGGGCCGTTCAGTGCATCAGGACATGTTCTAGGCGACGGGCCTGCTCGGCTGAATCGCCGGGATCGATACCCCACAGTGGCGGCTTCACACACAATGAATCGGCGTGTTCGGCGATGCGTTCGATCTCTTGGCCGACCTCGTCGGCGGTGCCGCAGACTGCGAATGTGCGTGCGGCCTCGAGTGGCACGAGGTCGATAACTCGCTCGAGCGGTTGTGAGCGTCGAGCTTCGACGAGGGTGTCGAACAAGTCACCGAAGCCGTGTTCAGCGAAGTACGACCGGTAGCTGGGGATCGATGCATAGAAGGCCATGTTGCCTCGCGCTCGTTGGGCGGCAACGACTGGATCTGGGTCGATCGATGCGGTCAGCCACAGCTGGACGTGGAGGTCGTTGGGATCGCGACCAGCCTTGGCAGCGCCACGATGAACGGCGGGCAGCGCTCGTTCGAGAAGCCACCAACTCGACCAGATGGAATGTCCGATGAACCCGTCAGCGCACTCACCGGCGAGTTCACACAGTCGTTCGCGAAGTGCAGCGATCCACACGGGTACTCGGCGGGCGTTCGGCCCGAAGTTCGGATGCAGGCCCTCGAAGGACAGGTCGTAATGTTCGCCGTGATAGTCGGGGATCGACGCAGCACCGGACGCCGCTACGTCGCACACCATGCGCACGATCTCGATGACTTCGCGCAACCGGCCGATCGGCGGTTGAAACGGCTGGCCAAAGAAGTCTTCGGTCCAGGTCTGGGGTGCAGTGCCGAGGCCTAGCGTGAACCGCCCGTTGCTGATCTCGTCGAGCTCCAGTGCAGCGCACGCGGTTTCGAACGGCGAGCGCACAAACGACATGGCGATGCCGGTCTCAAGGCCGAGTGAGGTGGTGGCCGCGGCCGCCACCGCCATGCTCGCCCATGGCGGGCCGTATACCTGGTTGCCGATCGCTCCTGCGTAACCGCGGTCTTCGAGATGGCGGGCACGGTCGCCGATTGTCGTCGCGTCACCACGACCGATCGGGGCCCAGAAGTCGGGCATGGGATGCTCCTCGCAGCCAGGGACTGATACCTCGACCGTAGTGGTTCGCGGCGGTTGGTCGACTGCTCACACAGCGATCCCGGCCACAAGACAGGCGGCGCAGATCGCCAGATATCGGGTGGTCGGGGGCATCGCTGGTGATGTGTTGGGTGACCCAGTAGGCGTGCCAAATGATCGACGCGACCAGGCTGCGGCCCTGTCCAGCCACTCGAGCGGGCGGGCCTGTCCATTGGATCTGCCCGTCAGATCTGGCCGTCGGGCCCAGCGTTCGATGAGAGCGCAGAGTCTCCCGTTGGCCGAGTCTGGGGTTGGCTGGGCAGAAGCTCAGGCCGAGGGATCACCAGCGGGGTGTTCGACGGTGGTCATCTCGGTGCTGTAGGCGTCGAGCCAGTCGACGTCTTCGCCAGCCCAAAAGAAGCCGCTTCGTGACCCGAAGAACGCCTCGGGGTCGTCGACACCGGGTGGCACGGTGCCGTTGTCTCGCCATGCTCTCGCTGCCCGGACCGCTCGGCGTCGGGTGAGCACGATCATCTGATCACTACTGCTGTGGTTCTCTCGGGTGAAGTCGGTGATTGGCCCCATGGACTCGGTGACCGCCTGGTCCTGCAGGTGTACATCGGCGATGCCGGTGAAGATCCGGCCCGACCGTTGGGCATCGCGATCGATTTCCCAGTCGTTGCCTTCGTGCGCGGCCAACCGCCACCGCCCGAGCCAGTCGGTCGTGTTTGGCAGATAAGTATTGACGATGTCGAGGCCTTCGATCTCACTTCCGTCTGTGCGAGTGGGTGCGATGGAGGCTCGGTCGGTGAGTTCCTTCCACATCACGTTGATGAACATGGTGTTGTTGTCATCGAGCGGCACCCAGGCACGGGCGTGAATGTTGCGGGCGAACGGTCCCTGCGGTTGTTGGGTCCAGAACGGAAACATGAAGTTTGCGAACCGCCAATAGGTCGTGTCGTCCGGGCCTGGTCGATAGGCGCCGTAGGACGTGCCCCAGTCGGTGTTGCGGGCGTGATAGGCGGGGGCACGATTGGTGATGGTGCCCCGCATGGGATTGTCGTCGTCGAGTTCGTCTGCGTTGACATGGCCGATGTGTAAGAAGCCGAAGTGCGACGTGTCGATGTCACCTTCGAGCGCTTGGAGCCAGTTGCACTCGCGAAGAACTGGCTGGATCTCGAGTTCGCTTTCATCGAGCAGCGCCACCTCGATCATCGGCAGCGGTGGGGGTGTTTCGCGTTGACCCATGTACGCCCAGATGAGCCCGCCTCGTTCTTCGGTCGGATAGGCGCCCGCTCGCACGGTGTCGCAGAACTGGTCCTGCGGCGCCACGTTGGCTTGTTCGAGGCAGGTGCCGTCGACCGCAAACTTCCACCCGTGATACACGCATCGAATGCCGCCGTCTTCGTTGCGCCCTAGGAACAACGACGCGTTGCGGTGGGGGCATCGATGGTCCATGACACCGGCGACACCTGCCGAGTCACGCCACACAATGAGCTGTTCGCCCAGCAGCTTGAGCCGAATCGGATCACCGTCGGTGTGGACCTCGGAACTCAGTGCCGCTGGAATCCAGTATTGGCGCATGAACTCGCCCATCGTGGTACCCGGTCCGACTCGAGTCAGATCGTCTTGCATTTCGCGAAGTCGTGCCGTGCTCATTGCGGCCTCCTCGTCATCGTTGGATACAGATCAGCGTTTCACATTCTGGCCCGCCGATGTTCACGGATGGAGGTTCACGGGTGGATGTTCACGGGTGGATGTTCACGGGTTGAGTTGTTATGGGGTGGCGTAGTCGTCGGGGTATTGGATGAACTCGAACAGGATGCCGAGGATCGACGCGGGGTGCGAGAAGGTGAACGAGATGTCGTCGTCGAAACGCCGTCCGGCGAAGTCGATCATCGAGGTCGAAAGCGTGGCCGGTTTGTCAGCGACGAACTGCACGCCCTTGGTGCCAAGTGTTTCCATGGTGTCGTTGATGTCGTCGACCGCGAATGCGATGTGATGCAGGCCCGGGCCTCGTTTTGTCAAGAAGTCAGCGATGACCCCGGTGGGAGCCGTGGGAGCCATAACTTCGAAATCGACCTTGCCAACCCGGCACATCTTGAACCGCATGTCGTACATCGGCACGTCGATCAGTTCACCGACCTCGGCATCAAAAAGGTTCTCGAAGAGAGCGACGGCCTCGTCGAGGTCGTGCACAGCAATACCAACTTCGGTGATACGTCGAATGTCCATTACCCGAAGCTAGACAACCTCCAGCAGTGTGTGCACAATCGCGACTCACGGGTGCAGCGTGCTCGACGAGTGCGAAACGATGCTGCTTACCGAATTAGTAATCGCAAGCAACGGTGTGGCAACGGGTACATCAGCAAACGAGCTGATTCTTGGCAGCGCCAGCGTCGACGTTATAGACGGTAGGGGCGGAGATGACTGCATTATTGGTGGCGCCAATGATGATGAGATTCGAGGCGGGACTGGCGCAGACACAATCTACGGACAGGCCGGCGAAGATCAGATCTACGGCGAGAATGGCTGGGACACGATCTATGGCGGAGACGATGATGACTGGATTGACGCTGGCAACGGCCAAGACACGGTCTATTGCGATGGCGGCAACGACACGATTTACGGTCGCGGTAAAACGGATACGATCTTTGGCGGCAGCGGCGATGACACGATCTTTGGCAATGGCGGCGATGACACGATCGATGGCAATGGCGACGATGACACGATCGATGGCGGCCGTGACCAAGACGATTGCGTCGGCGGCAACGGTATTGATGTATTCGTGCAGTGCGAAGTAGAGACGCCGTGACACCGTGTCGCAGTAACGAACTCTTGAAAGTGTCACGGTCTCCGTGCGCCGCATCGAGAGGTAGTAGGCAGTGGCGATACCGGCGTTGTCTATAGTTCTGATCGTTCCGAGAGGTAGCGTCGCCCACTAGCAACAAGCTTGGGGAGGCATGCGGTGAATCGATCCGGGTCGAATCGCGTCGACCAACGTTGGTCTGGTTCCAGCAGTGAGCCAGATCGGGTGAGCCGACAGTCGTGGCTCTCGCTGGCGCTGGTGTCGTCGGCCACGTTCATCATCATCCTCGATCTGATGGCTGCGAACGTGGCCTTCCCGTTCATCGAGGACGAGTTCATCGACACGCCTCGATCCACTCTGGCGTGGGCGCTCTCGGGTAATGCCATTGCTGCCGCGGCGCTGTTGCTGGTTGCTGGCCGACTCGGCGACCGACTCGGCCGACGCCGGATCTTTCTGACCGGCCTGGCCATCTTCACTGCTGTCTCAGCGATCACCGCATCGGCGCCGACTGCCGGGGTGTTGATCGCAGCGCGGGTGGGTCAGGGTGCCGGCGCGGCCATGGTCACCTCGACAGCGATCGCTCTGTTGTTGCCGCTGTTCCCGGCATCGAAACAAGGTCTGGCGGTGGGGATCTGGGGCACGACCGCTAGCGCAGGAGCGGCCGCAGGGCCGACCTTGGGCGCGATCGCCATTGAAGCGGTCGACTGGCGGTGGGCGTTTCTGATCAACATCCCGATCGGCTTGATTGTGTTGGCGTTGGGCCGCCGGGTGTTGGCCGAGACCGAACGAGCAGAAGGTGCTGGTCCGATCGACTACGTGGGGACCGTGGTCGGTACCGCTGCAATCGGGTTGCTCACCTTTGGTGTACTGCAGGGTCCACGCTGGGGTTGGGGAAGCACCGGTGTGGTTGCCGCGCTGGTCATCGCAGCCGCTGCATCGGCCGCCTTCATCTTGCGGTGCATGCATGCGGCGTCACCACTGGTGGACCTTGGTCTGTTCGGGCACCGCACGTTCTCGCTGGCCAACCTGTCGCAGGCGGGTACCCAGCTGGCGATTAATGCATGGTTCTTCACCACGCCACTGTTCTTGATCAATGTGTGGGGTTACTCGGCACTTGGCGGAGGCGCAGCGGTGGCGATCGGGATGGTGGTGAGTTTCGTGTCTATCCCCGTTGGCCATTGGTCAGACCGTCACGGGTACCGAGGTGTACTCGGCCTCGGTGGGCTGATCGCTGCAGCGGGCATGTTGGTGTGGGTCTTTGGTGTAGACGACACACCTGACTTCTGGTCGTTGTACCTGATTGGGCTGGTCATCTTTGGCCTCGGTGCTGGCATGGTCGGCATCGTCGTGACCAACGCGGCCCTCACTGATTTGCCCAACCAGGACCTGGGCATGGGAAATGCCGTCTTCCAAACGATTCGACGGATGGGCGGCGCGATCGGCGTCGCCATCGCGGTTGCGCTACTTGGCGGACGCACCAACGAATCCGTCGATGCATTCCGCAATGTTTGGCTGCTGATCGCTGGCGGTTACTTTTTCTCGGCTGTGGTCATACTGCCGTATCCGAAGAAGCGCTAAAGCCGCACCGAGGCCGGCGACCTGTGGGCCGCCCGCATGCGGTCGTGTTCGGTTTGGGTGCCGTCGGGGTCGGCGTGATCGGCGATGAACTTCTTCGCGATGTTTTGGGCTTGGTCTGTTTCCACCCGCGACCTTGTTGATGAAGTCGGTATCGATGGCGGCGTTGCCGCGTTTGGCGGCTTTGTTGATAGCGGCTCGGGATGTTTTGCCATCGTCGAGGGCTCGTCGGGCTCGTGCTACCTGCGGTTTGGTCGCTCGTGGCCGGGCCCCTTGGGTGGTCGAACGAGTCGAGTCATACCTTCCTATAGGGTGCGGCTATGACTGATATTGAGGCAATGAATGCATTCATGGCTGAGCCACGCAACGCGGTTGTGGCTGGGATCCGGGCCGATGGTCGGCCTCATCTCACGCCAAATTGGTTCGTGTTCGATGACGGGAAGTTCTTCATTTCGACCACCAACGATCGGGCGAAGTATCGGATCTTCAACAATGACCCTCGTGCCCAGTTGATCATTGATGACGTGACCGGGTTCCGTTATGTCGTGGTTGACGGTGTGGCCGAGGTCAGTGAAGACAACGAGTTTGGTCTGCCGTATTTCAAGGCACTGCGCAACAAACACGGCCGCTTCGAGGCAGACGATGCCGAGCTGCTCGCCGAGATGGAACGCGACGGTCGAGTGCTCCTCATCGTGACGCCGAACAAGCCGCAGAACGAGTGGCACCAAAAGGGTTTCGACAGCTAGACGGGGTTTGAACGCTGGTCCGGTTGGGTTCTGCGGTTGTCCGGTGTGCACCTTGAAAAAGGGGCCGAAGTCCCGGTCGGTTCGGCCGGAGAGCGACAAGACTGGCTGTGTGTTCGAGCTCAATCCTGGCGACAGCATTCCCGAAGACATCGCTCGAGTGCTCGACGGCGTATTTGATGACGCCGAGGGCAGGCTTGATGCCATGGGTTCGCCCAACCCTGTCGACGTTGAACACGCGGTCCATCAGTTCCGGAAGCGGTGCAAGGAGCTTCGTGCCGTCGCACGGTTGGTTCGGCCCGCTCTCGGCCCCCGTTTCCGTGATTTCAACCATCTGGTCCGAGATGCGTCGGCCCAGTTTTCTGCATCTCGTGACGCTCACGTCATGGCGGAGACCATCGATTCGCTTGCTCCCGCAACTGGCCTGTCGCCCGACCTGCTCGCCATCAGGGATCGCCAAGTGGATGTTGCTGCGGCGGCAACCATTTCGCTGCAGCAAGGTGACGAACGCACCGGCGTTGCCCGCGAGCTCGTTGCAGCGGCACGTGTCGCTGCGAACGGATGGGACCTTCCCGACGACGCGGCTCCCATCGTCAAGGGGCTCACGCTGAGCTATCGACAGGGTCGGCAGTCGTTCCGTGCCGCCAAGCGGAAGCCGACCGACGACCGCATGCACGAGTGGCGTAAGTCCACCAAGAACCTGGGGTACCACGTCCAACTCCTCGTCGCCACCGATCGCGATGCCCTGGCTGCACTGGTCGTCGATCTCGATGCACTCGGTGACCTGATTGGCCAGGACCACGATCTTGCGGTGCTCATTGAAGGTGTCAGGGGTACCGACGAAGGCATGGAGGCATGTGAGTTGGCCCGCAAACGACAACACAAGGTCCGCAAGAAAGCGTTGCGGCTTGGCAAACGTATCTATGGCGAGCGGCCCGGCGACTTCGCCGACCGGGTCATGGCGGGTTGGTCTCGCTGAACGTGCAACCCGCCACGCCCAAGTTGTATCTAGAAGAAACAGAGTGCCGTGGGGCTCAGGGGCGATGGCCAAGTCCGGCGAGCTACCGTCCAGCTCATGAGCGAGCTTCAGCTGAACATTGTGGGAACGACCGGCGTGGGGGAGCGGCTACTCGTGCTGGTGCATGGTTATGGGGCCGACGAATACGACCTGGCAGGTTTGGTTCCACACATCGACCCCCAGGGCCGGTTCTTTACGGTGTGTCCCCGAGGCCCACTCTCGGTTATGGGGATCGGCGCTGGCTGGTACGAACGCGGCGACGACGGCACGATCGACCCGGCAATGTTCCTGGGTTCGGTCGACGCACTCGATGCCACGATCGATACTGCGTGCACCGACGGCGGCTTCGATCGGGCGCAGGCCGTGATCATCGGGTTCTCGCAAGGCGGCGCGATGACGCTGGCTTCGGCGCTCCGCACGGGCGGAGCAATCCGCCCGGCTGCCATGGCCTGCCTGTCAGGGATGCTGACCGAACTCGACGGCCTCGAGTACGCATTCAGCGACGCAACGAACGATGACCCGTTGCCCGAGATCCTCGTCCACCACGGCACCCATGACCCGGTGGTCGTCGTCGACCGAGGCAGGACTACCCGAGACACGTTGACCACACATGGTGTCGCCCACACCTATCGCGAGTACCCAATGCAACACGAGATCAACATGACCTCGATCCACGACCTGAGGGACTGGCTGGCAGCGCCCGGCACTTCGCGCGAGCGGTGATATCCATCTCTACCCCGGGGGCGACGCCCCCACCGGCACGAGGCCTCAACCGTTCACGCCGCCCCAGAGTGCCTCGGCAGTCGTAACTACCAGTTCGAGTTTGGCTCGCTGATCGTCGACGGTGATCTCGTTGCCTTCTTCGGTCGAGGCGAAGCCGCACTGGGGTGCGATACCGAGTTGATTCATGTCGACATACTCACTCGCCTGTTCGAAACGAGCCTTGAGTTCATCGATCGATTCGAGGTCGCTGGTTTTGGTGGTGATGAAACCGGGCATGACCCGTTTGGTGCCCTTGGGTAGGAGTCGCAGGGGCTCCAGGCCTCCGGCACGTTCGGTGTCGTATTCCATCAGGTAGACGTCGACGCTGGTGCGGTTGAAGATTGCGTCGACAGCAGGGTCGTAACCACCCTGCGCGACCCATGTTGAGCGGAAGTTGCCCCGGCACATGTGCATGGCGATCGTCATGTCATCGGGTCGGTCGGCGATTGAACGTTCGAGCATGTCGGCGTAGGTGACGATCAACTCGTCGGGATCGAAACCCTCGGCCCGCTTGCGTTCACGTTGGGTCTCGTCGCACAGGTAGGCGAAGAAGATGTCGTCGAGCTGGAGG
>Ga0115569_10002961_pt1 | contig 12709 bp, 10 predicted proteins | sample COGITO_mtgs_1205_2_FD_87295 | JGI IMG/M metagenome (GOLD analysis project Ga0115569, IMG submission 87295) | Pelagic marine microbial communities from North Sea - COGITO_mtgs_120503 | ecosystem: Environmental > Aquatic > Marine > Epipelagic | place: Germany:Helgoland, sampling site Kabeltonne...
GTATAAACACGTGTACAAACTCCACGTCTTTGAGGACAAGACGACAAAGCAGCCGATTTACTCTTCTTAGTTATTTTGGTTCTTCCTTTACGAACTAATTGTTGAATAGTTGGCATACTAAATTATTACTGTTTTACGTTTATAATTAAACATTGTCTCTTTTTTAAGAGTCCGCAAATGTACAATTAAATTCTAATTATTCAAATATCAGCAAGTTATTTTTTATTAATGATTTTATTTATGCTAATTTTTGTGATTTTATTTTACATTTGAACCTAATCCTTTATCCATTTTGAAGCAAAAAAAAAGCACGTATACAATCCTCTTTTTTATCTTATTTTCTTTGCAAGGAATGCTTGCACAAGATATCTCCTTACGACTTTCCGCTACTGACAAAACAGAACGTGCTATCCTAGAAAAAGTGGACTATCTCTCCGAACACAAAGACACAATTTCTTTACATTTAGAATTGGATCGAGTTGCTGATCACTTAAAAAAAATGGGGTATTTTACAAATACACTTCTTAGAATTGAAAAAGAAAATAAAAAACAAGTTGCTTTTTTCTCCTTAAATAACAAAATAGAACAGGTTGTTATTAAAGTAAATTTAACCACTGAAATTTATTTCGAAAAAACAGCCATTGAAAATGGTGTTGTCATCCTTCCTATTCATAAACTAGCACCCACGCTCTCTAGAATCTCAAGTATGCTTGACAGAGAAGGAAAATCTTTTTCTAAGGTGCAATTAAAAAATATCTTCATAAAAAATAAAACGGTATTTGCTGATTTGAAAATTACGCCCTCTAAAAAAAGAATTATTCATAAAGTCATTTTAAAAGGGTACGAAAAATTCCCAAGTTCTTATGTGAAGAATTATTTCAACATCCGACCTACCACCGTTTTTAATCAGCAAAAAATTAAAGAAATAGCTGCATCGGCTAAAAATTTACAATTCATTACAGAAATAAAACCTCCAGAAGTTTTATTCACAAAAGACTCCACCTTATTATACCTGTATTTAAGAAAAAAACACCACAATAGTTTTAATGGAATTGTGAGTTTTGCTTCCAAAGAAAATGGGGACGTTTTCTTTAATGGTAATATTGACATTCGCTTGCACAATATTTTAGATACCGGTGAGAAGTTTGAATTATTTTGGAATCGCATTGGTGAAGAAAAACAAGAATTCAAAGTAACTTCGGAAGTCCCTTATATATTCAACTCAAAATTGAGTCCCAACATCTCTTTTTCAATCTACAAACAAGACTCCACTTTTTTAAACACAAAATTTGATTCGAAGTTATTTTATCATTTCAATTCTAAAATTAAATTTGCAGCAACCTATACTTCTGAGTCCTCAGAAAACCTAGCAGAAATTATCAATAATAATATTGAAACCTATCGCAATTATTTTTTAGGAATTCAATTTCAATACCATAAACCTAAAAATGATTTTTTTTTTAATGATCAATTTTTCTTAACAATAAACCCTACCCTTGGAAAAAGAAAAACCAATACGCACTCTTTACCTCAATTCAAAATTGAAACCTCCGCTTCTTATCTTTGGGATTTAAATGAACGAAGCAGCATTTATGTTAAAAATAAAACAGGTTATCTAAACTCTGACTCCTTTATTGACAATGAACTTTTTAGAATTGGTGGAGCAAACAGTATCAGGGGATATAATGAACAAAGCATTTACACCAATTCCTATACTTACTTCAACCTAGAATATCGATACCTAACTTCTGAGAAATCTTATTTGTACACCATTAGTGATATAGGTCAGGCGGAAGTAAACGCTGAAAATAAAAATATTTTAGGACTTGGTCTGGGGTATTTATTTCACACACAAAAAAACCAAATTAACATTGGACTTATTGCAGGAAAAAACAATAAGAAAATTTTAATAAGAAATACGCAGCTTCTTATTCATTGGGTAAGTTACTTCTAAATATAGGAGTTAAATTAATAATTAATGAAAATAAATATTCCAGAATGAAAAGATATCAGATATTACCCCAAGTTCTATTGCTGTTCTGCCTTCATTCCTATATACAATCAATGCTTACCTAGATACCATTAATTATGTTACAGACTGAAATATAACTACAATAGTGATTCATTTAATACTATTCTAGTTGCAACTACAACTTCATCAGGAGTCCTTCATTTTTACTAATAAAAGAGTAACCAAATAAAAATTTAAACATCTCAATGATAATTTCATTGAGATGTTTTTTGTTTACATTTGCCCCATGACAACAGAAACAAAAGAAACAACAAATATTTTTGGTATTAGAGCCATTATAGAAGCTATAGAAAGTGGTTCTACCATTAATAAAGTATACTTACAAAAAGGACTCAGGGGAGAATTGTTTTATGAACTGAATAAGTTGATTAAGACGAATAACCTTACCACAAGTATGGTTCCTGTTGAAAAATTAGACAGATTATCTAAAAACAGTAATCACCAAGGGGCGGTTGCTCAGATATCTCCTGTAGAATTTCATGATTTAGAAACACTTATTGAAAAGACGCTATCAGCTGATAAAATGCCTTTGTTTTTACTTTTAGATCAAGTATCTGATGTCCGTAATTTTGGTGCAATTATTAGAACTGCAGAATGCACAGGCGTTAATGGAATCATTATTCAAAAAAATGGATCTGCTCCTGTAAATGCTGAAACCATTAAAACATCTGCTGGTGCTGCTTTTAAAATACCTATTTGTAAAGTAGATCACATAAAAGATGCACTGTATATATTACAAGCATCTGAAATTAAAACAGTGGCTGCTACAGAAAAAACAGAAACAGATGTTTATGACGTTGATTTGAATCAACCCATGGCAATCGTTATGGGCTCTGAACACAGAGGCGTAAATCCTTCCATATTAAAAATGGTAGATTACAAAGCAAAATTACCTTTGTTAGGTGAAATTGCATCGCTAAATGTGTCTGTTGCTTGTGGTGCTTTCTTATATGAAACTGTGAGACAGAGAATTCACTAAGCAACACTAAATTTCTAGCTCTTCATCATGTTCATTCTCCACTATTTTTGGTGGAGAAAAATTTCCTTTTTCATCAAATAAAGCATCAAATGCTGTTTTTGTAAATTGATGTGCTTCTTGTACAATTCCTTTATTCCTATAGACAATTGCAAAAATGAACCCTACGAAGAATCCCGATAAATGCCCTTCCCAAGAAACGCCTTCTTTGATAGGCAACACGTACCAGATCATACTTCCGTATAAAAAAATGATAATTAAAGAAAGCGCCACGAGTCGGTAGTGTTTTTTAATAATTCCACTAAAAAAAACAAAACTAAATAATAAATATACAATACCACTTGCGCCAATATGATAGGAGTCTCTTGCAAATCCCCAAGTTAAAAATCCTGTGAGAAACCCTCCAAGAAGCAACACCCTGAAGGCGACTTCTTTATAAAAATAAAAAAGACTACTTAACAGCACAAACAAAGGAATCGAATTATTGAAAAGATGGCTTGTATTACTATGTATAAAATGCGTTAAAAAAACACCTCTAAAACCTACAAATGTTCTTGGAAAAACGCCGTACTTATTAAAGTTGAAGTTGAAATTAATTTCAACCCAATACAGGCTCCAAATTGCAACGACATATGCAATTGGAACTACAAAAAATGCTTTCGATATTTTTAATTCACTTTCATCTTTCATCAGCGATAAAAGTAACAAAAATAGCACCAATTACAATTTTTGCAATTTTTGACAAAAATGTTTGTTATTTTTACTGAATGAATGAACCTTTGGCAGAAAGAATTAGACCCAAAACACTTGATGATTATATTAGTCAGCAACATCTGGTTGGTAAAAATGGTGTTTTAACTAATTTGATAAAAAAAGGAATCATCCCTTCTTTAATTTTATGGGGACCTCCCGGTATTGGTAAAACTACGCTGGCTCATATTATAGCCCAAGAATCAAACAGACCTTTTTATACACTAAGTGCCATTAGTTCTGGCGTAAAAGAGGTACGGGAGATTATTGAAAAAGCAAAAAAAAGTGGCGGATTATTTACGGCAAAAAACCCAATCCTATTCATTGATGAAATTCACCGATTTAGTAAATCTCAACAAGACTCCTTATTAGCTGCGGTAGAAAAAGGCTGGGTAACCTTAATTGGTGCCACGACAGAAAACCCAAGTTTTGAGGTAATTCCTGCCCTACTCTCTCGTTGTCAGGTTTATATTTTAAACTCTTTTGATAAAAATGATTTGGTAGCACTGTTGCATAGAGCAATGGAAAATGACGTGCTTTTGGCAACCAAAAAAATTACACTGAAAGAAACCGCTGCTTTGTTGCAAGTTGCTGGTGGAGATGCAAGAAAACTTTTAAATATTTTTGAATTACTTGTAGCTACCGAAGAAGAAATTGAAATTACCAATGCCTTAGTTTTGGAAAAAATTCAAAAAAACACGGTTCGGTATGATAAAACGGGTGAGCAACATTATGATATTATTTCTGCTTTTATAAAATCGATAAGAGGGAGTGATCCTAATGGTGCTGTATACTGGTTGGCGAGAATGGTAGAAGGCGGCGAAGATGTAAAATTTATTGCACGAAGACTATTAATTGCTGCTTCTGAGGATATTGGAAATGCGAATCCTACTGCTTTGATATTGGCCAACAATACTTTTCAAGCAGCGAGTGCAATTGGGTTTCCAGAAGCTCGAATCATCCTTAGTCAATGTGCCATCTACCTCGCCAATTCACCAAAAAGCAATGCTTCTTATTTGGCGATTAATCAAGCACAAGATTTAGTAAAAAAAACGGGAGACTTGTCCATACCACTACATTTAAGAAATGCACCTACAAAATTGATGAAAGATTTAGAATATGGTAAAGACTACAAATATGCTCATAATTATGATAACAATTTTGTAGATCAGGCGTTTTTGCCAGATGAAATTTCCGGAACAAAACTGTATGAACCTGGAAATAATACTAGAGAAAATAATTTTAGAGAAATCTTAAAAAACAGATGGAAGAACAGATATGATTACTAAAACTTAACCCTGTATTGTTTTACTACTAACTGCTCATTTTCATAATATTCCACAACCCAGATATTTTTATCCTGATACATAATTCCATTTTTATCTTTGATGATAAAAACATCTTTACGCTTCGTTGCGAATACATCAAAAATAATAGCTGAAGTTGTATTTACCAATTGAAATCCATTTACTATTTCTTGCGCATACAATGTTTCAACTTGAACTGAAGGAATTACATCTTTTTGAACAGGGGTAGCTTCTTTCATCGCTGGCGCAATAGGAAGCGTCACAATTTCACTTAAGGACGTGACAACTTCAGTATTTGTATTTTCTTTTTTAGGAGTGAATTCATACGCTAAATCGTCCATAGAACTATAGGCGTTCCTGATCGCTTCATGATATGATTTTTTGAAATCTTTCTCTTTACTTTTACCGATTGCAGAAGTATACAAAATACTGCCATGACAATCTTTTAATTCAATTCTATTTTTTACCGTAAACAAATTAGAGTCATCTATAAGTGTCGCTGTTAAAGCGAGACACTTATTAAAAAATAACTCTTCAGGAATATTTTTATCAGTACTTAAAAAAACAACAAACCCTTTTTTTGCCAATAAAAACTTTGTCAAAGAACTTGTTTGATACTGATCTGATTTCTTTAAAAATTCAAATTTTTCTGGAACAAGTATGTATTTATAATTATTGATTTTTTCTTGTTGGCTGCATAATGAAAATGTTATTAAGAAAATAAACGTTGATGCTACTTTTTTTATGAAGTGCCAAAGCGTGTGATCTAAATCGAAAAATACGTGTTTTATATTCATTTGCTAAAAATAGAAAATATTAGGTAACAAACCCTTTTACTTATTATATTTGTTGCAATATTTTAATTTTAATTTTTGAATAAAAAACTTCATATTCTCTTTCTTTGTGGCTGGTACCCTTCTAGGGTATTACCAAACAATGGAGATTTTATTCAACGACACGCAGAAGCTGTTACTTTAAAACATACTGTTTCTGTTTTACATATTGTTTCTGATGAAAATTGTATTAAAAAAATTGAAATCGATTCTAAAGAAATAAATGGAGTTAAAACTTATATTGGGTATATAAAAAAAACAAGTAATTCAATTTTAAAATTTATAAGGTTTTGGAGAGCTTACTTAATTTTGCTTAAAAAAATTGACCGTTATGATGTTGTACATTTAAATGAAACATTTCCTTTTGGTTTATTCGCTTTACATTTAAAATGGTTTCAAAAAAAAGTTTTTATAATTTCTGAGCATTGGACTGGTTATTACTTTCCTCAATCTAAAAATATTAATTTTTTAAAGCACTTCATTTGTAAAAAGATTTTAAAAAACGCTTCTTTTATTTGTCCTGTTAGTAATAGTTTAAAAAAAGAAATGGAAAACTTAGGTTTCACAGGGAATTACAAAATAATACCAAATGTGATTGACGCTTCTTTATTTATTCCTTCAAAAAAAACAGAAAAAAATTATACTATCATACATGTTTCTAGTCTTTTAGATAAACACAAAAACATTTCTGGAATGTTAAAAGTTGCAAAAGAACTAGAAAAAATTATTACAACTTTTACCTGGAAATTTATTGGTGGAAACAAAAGTAAATATGAGGCTTTAATTAAAGAGTTAAATTTTACTACCGCAAAAATAGAATTCATAAATCATATTTCTCATAAAAAATTAATTACGCATATACAAAGTTCTAATCTCTTTGTTTCTTTTAGTAATTATGAAACTTTTGGTATTGTAATGATGGAAGCCCTTTCATGTGGAATTCCAGTAATTTCTACAAATACAGGTATTTTAAGTGAATTAACACCAAACGATTTCTTTAGCATTATTCCAATAAAAGATGAAAAAAAACTACTAAATGAAATTTTAAAAAAACACAATACAAATAAAGAATTAGAAAAAAATAAAATGCATAATTTTGTAGCACAAAATTATACGAAAGAAGTAATTGCTAATCAGTTTTCAAAGATGTATTTTAAAGCTTTAAATAACAATTATTAATGCTTATAAAGTCATACATACAAAATTTCTTAAATAGATCTGGCGGTCACGTTTTTTTAGCAACGTTTTTTTCTAGATTGTTTTCTTTTTTGGCTTCTTGGTTTGCTATTCAATTTGTGCCAAACAATGAATTAGGCATTGTGTTATTTGCCTATAATATTATTGCTTTTTTAATACCATTTGCTGATCTTGGATTACACCAAAGTTTAATTAGATATGGTGCTTTATTAAAAACAACAGAAGAAAAAAACAATTTATTTATATATGTTTTTAAAAAAGGGTTTTTAATTTCTGTTTGCTTTGTAACTGCTACAATTATTTTTGCTTTATTGTTCCCTTTTCAATTTAATAAAACTGGTATTTATTTAGCTTTTTTAGCGCTGGTTTTAGTTCCCGATTTTATTATGCAGATCATTAAAATTCAATTTAGACTTCAACATAAAAACAAATTATTCTCTTGTGTAGAGATTCTTAACAGTACTTTTTTAGTTTTATTTGTGCTAATTTTAAGTTATTTTTACAAAGAAAACGGTTATGTAACTGCTATAGTCATTGCTCCTTTAATTACCTCTTTGTTTTTTATAAAAAAGACAGCCATTAATTTATCTTTTAAAGTAAAACCAAGTATTGTAGATTTCTCCTTCTGGAAGTATGGCTTTTATTCTGGATTAACAAGTGTAGTTTCTAGTCTTTTATTTGTAATTGATATTCTGTTAATCGGACACTTATTAAACGATCCAGAATCAGTGACTTCCTATAAGTACATATCAATTATACCATTAAGCGTTTTATTTTTACCTAGAATGTTTATTGCTACTGATTTTGTTTTTTTTACAGAAAAAATTAGCGACAAGAAATACATTTTTAACTATATCAAAAGTTACATGACTTTTTTCACTTTAGTAAGCATTTTATATTTTGCTTTTTTTTGTTTTTTTAGCGAAATTACTTTAGGATTAATTGATAAAAGTCTAGTTAAATATTCAAATAGTTTTTTAATTTTATCTTTTGGTGCCTGTGGAATTTTAATTTTTAGAGGTTTGTTTGGTAATTTACTCTCTTCAATTGGTAGAATGGAAATAAATTATTACATAAATAGTTTAGCAATTCTAATAAATATAATTAGTAATTATTATTTAATACCAATTTACGGAATTAAAGGAGCAGCAATTACCTCCGCTTTTTTAATGTGGTTTACAGGAATTTTCTCTACAATTTGGTTTCTATATCTATATAAAAAATTACTTCTTAAAAAGTCTTAATAGAAAAGGTAAATTATTATATTTTATTTGTTGATATTCTTTCGTTTTTGCTCCAAAACTCAAAAAATAATTTGCAATTGATTTCATTGAAGAGCCACCAAAATTAAAGGTATTATAATTTTTTTCATATTTAAAAATAGCTCTATCTATTAAAAAAGTGTTTGACCCGTTATTCCTATTTTTAAAGTCTGTAGATGACACTAAAATAGTAATTGTATTTTTATGTTTTAGAAAAAAACCAGAAGCTAACAACTTATTTTCTACATTATAAATAGAAAGTATTTGTCCTACTTTTTTTTGAATACAAACTTTCATTACGCTTTCTAAATTTTCATAATCTTTTTCAAGAATACTAGATGTTCTCACACCAACATTATTTTTAAATAAACTAATTAAATTAACAGGGTTATCATTCCATTTTTCAATTAAGTCTAGATTTTTAGCCTTTCGAATATCCTTTTTTCTATCCTTTCTATATTGATTTGAAATAAAGTCATAGTCGTTATCTAAATATAATAATTGACATTGTTTTCGAACTAAGTAACCTTTATTAGATAATAGTTCATTATCAGTATTCAACCTAGACTCTACAAATCTAAATTTCTCAAAAAGTAGTTTTATAAATGGTTCTAAATTTGTTTTTTTATCAGAAGAAAAAATGCCAAATTCTAAAAGCCAAAAAGGTGGATAAACATATTTAATCCCGTATTTATTTCGCCAAGGAATTGGCATAACAGCCTCATAATCCCCTGAAACTAAAACATCCCAATTATCGGCAACAATATCTAAATACCAAGAAAATGCGTATACCCTACTTTGTAACGAATTTTCTATACAAGCATCATATTTAACAACATCTAAATCTTTTCTTTTTATATAATGAATCATGTTAAGAAATCGCTATTTTAACCATCGAATCGTACAATCTTTTCCAGCCTTTCCATCGTAAATAATCACTTAAACTTTCATTATGGAACAAGGTAATAAAGGTTCCGTTTACGGCCTTTACTTCATTCTTTAAGTCTCTTATTCTTCCTAGAGATTGCCTTGGAGTTAACTTCATATAATCATTCAAAGTAGTGTCCATTAAAGCAAAAGGAAATATTTTAAGTGGCGTTTGCATTTCGAAATCTAAATCATAAAAATAAAAAGGCGTACAGGTACTTGCTCTAAAACCAACATTACTTGCATAGCCCATAGAGTAATCTTCTGCTACTTCTAAGTCTATTAAGTTTTGATATGTTTCTGGCAAGCTAAAACGCAAATAATGTTGTCTGGATCTTTGAATTGGCATGTTGATAATACCCTCTAATCGTTCTTTTTCCTTTTTCAATAAAGAAGCATTATTCATTGTAAAATAAGAGGGGTGTAGTCCTACACTAGCATAATCTACCATTGCTTTAATTAACAGTCTAAATTTATTTTTTGACGCAGAAACATTGGTGTCAAAAGTGGTATAATCCCCAATTAAAAAGAAGAAAATAGTGTTAACATCTTGTTCCTTTTTAACTTTAAGTATGGTATCAAAAGTATCAAAGGGGTCTTTTTTTATATTAAATGTTGCTGCAAATCGACTCCAAACCCTTAGGAGTCTTATGTGCAATAAATCATTAAAAAAACCTCCAACACCTCTCACCAAGCTTTTATATTTATAGGCATATGCATTGTCAATATCTAACGTCGAAATAAAGGTGTATTTACGTTTATGAAACTCATACTCTGGAAACTTTTCTTTTAAAACTGCGAGGAGTTTATATGCCCAAATATCTACGACTGGTTTTTCTAAAAAATGATATTTAAAAGCCAAACTTTGTGCTGCGGTATAACGTCCATGTGTGTCTTTTATATGAGGCAAATACTCTTCGTACCTCGAAATCAGATAAAAACTTGCTGCAAAAATATCATACGGAATCGAAGACTTAGGACCTGTTTTAAAAAAACAAGGAACTTCCTCCCATTTTTGGATCACAATTTCCATATCATTCACCCCTTGTTCAAACAACAAATTATTGCTTTTTACAAAAAATTCATTTCCTAAAGGTGTTTTTGCATAGGTGATTTTGGGTCCATTGTGCGCCACAAATTCTTCAATTTTAGAGGTAAAATCTACAGGAACCAATAAGGTTCTTGTAAAAAGATGCTTAAAAATATAACGAACTCTAGGGGTGATTTTATGGGTGTAAATTAATATCATTTTTTATTAGTTACAAAGCTGCTAAGGTATATTAATTTTATAATTTAATGTCTTTCTCTATTTTTTTTGGTCGCATGCTGAGCGTTTTTATTCAGAAGCGTTTAGCCCTCTTTTAAAATTCAAAGCAAGCTTATAAACTATAAATTTGCATACGATCATAGCATGATTGCTTAAAGTAAATTTTCGTCTGCAAAGCTAAAATACGCTTTTTCAGTTATTATTAAATGATCTAAGAGTTTAATATCTAAAGTGGTTCCTGCTTCATTAATTTTTTGGGTGAGCTGTTGGTCTGCATCACTGGGTTGTAACTTCCCGGAAGGATGATTATGACAGACAATAATTGCCACAGCAGCGAGTTCTAATGCTCTTTTAAACAACAATCTAACATCGACAACAGTCGCCGTTAAGCCTCCTTTGCTTATTTGGTTTTTAGCAACTACTTTGTTTGAATTATTTAAAAACAACACCCAAAACTCTTCATGTTCTAAATCACCGATAATGGGTTGTAATAAATTAAAAACTGCCACACTACTTGTGATCTTTGGTTTTTCCATAGCCGTTTCAAGCTGTCTCCTCTTTCCTAATTCTAAGGCGGTAATAATTGAAATTGCTTTTGCTTCGCCAATACCTTTAAAGGTGGTTAATTTTTCTACGGAGAGTTTTGCCAATTCATTAATGTTTCCATCAACCGATTGCAGCATTCTTTTAGAAAGCGCAACAGCACTTTCTTGTCGATTTCCAGACCCTATTAAGATAGCAATTAACTCAGCATCAGACAAAGTGCTTTTTCCTTTTGCTACTAATTTCTCTCTAGGCCGATCATCTATTGCCCAAGATTTTATCGTTAGTTTTTCCATCCATTTTTTTTATAAAAATACAATATTCCTAAAAAGAGATTGAAAAATGCGTTTTTTTTATTTTTCCACCATAAGTCTTTATATATTTGTCTTCTATTTCTATATTTTAAAATATGAAAATTATCATAGCTGGTGCTGGAGACGTTGGTTTTCACTTAGCTAAACTACTTTCTTACGAATCTCAAGATACGTACATCATAGATTTTGATGGTGAAAAACTAGACTACCTGAACAATCATCTAGATGTTATTACCAAAAAAGGGGATGCTACTTCTATAAAACTACTAAAAGAAATTGGAATCGATTCTGCAGATTTATTAATTGCAGTAACTGATAGTCAAAATACAAATTTTACAATTTCTGTTATTGGTAAATCTTTAGGAGCTAAAAAAACAATTGCACGAATTGATAATTCAGAATTTTTGAATGAATGTGAAGTCGACTTCCGAAAGTTTGGATTAGATTTTATGATTTCCCCACAAGAACTGGCTGCAAACGAAATTAAAATGTTGCTAGACCAATCCTCTTTTAATGATACTGTTGCTTTTGAAAGTGGCGTATTTAATGTAATGGGAACTCCACTAACGTACAATTCTCCAATTGTGGATTTAACCGTTAAAGAGGCAAAACAACAATTTCCTGATGTAGATTTCATTACAATTGCGATTAAAAGACAGGGCGTTGCTCAAACCATTATTCCAAGAGGAGATACCTCTTATCAACTAAATGACCAAGTATACTTTTGCGTACCTAATTATAGCATCAAAGACCTCTACCCTATTATTGGTAAGAAGCAATACAATATTAAAAATGTAATGATTCTTGGAGGTAGTAGTATTGGTGAAAAAACGGCACGTAATCTTTGTAAGGAAAATTTTAAGGTAAAATTAATAGAAAAAGACAGAGAGAAAGCTGCCTTATTAGCAGAGCAACTCAGTGATACCTTAGTTATAAATGGTGATGGTAGAGATTTAGAACTTCTTGAAGAAGAAAACATCAGAGAAACGGATGCTTTTATTGCTGTTACAGGGAATTCTGAAACCAACATTATGTCTTGTTTAGTCGCAAAATCTAAAGGCGTAAAAAAGACAATAGCCCTTGTAGAAAATATGGATTATATCGACATTTCTCAAACAATCGGCATTCAGTCTTTAATAAATAAAAAACTAATTGCTGCCAGTAATATTTTTAGACATATTAGAAAAGGAGAAATTTTAGCACTCGCAAATTTACACAATATAGACGCTGAAGTTTTCGAATTTAAGGTACAAGAAGGTACTAAAATAACAGAACATCCTATTAAGGATTTACATTTTCCA
>Ga0115569_10002962_pt1 | contig 12706 bp, 15 predicted proteins | sample COGITO_mtgs_1205_2_FD_87295 | JGI IMG/M metagenome (GOLD analysis project Ga0115569, IMG submission 87295) | Pelagic marine microbial communities from North Sea - COGITO_mtgs_120503 | ecosystem: Environmental > Aquatic > Marine > Epipelagic | place: Germany:Helgoland, sampling site Kabeltonne...
TATCGCACGTGTTGCCTCAGGCCCGCTCATCTCGGGCATTCTTATATCCATGAGTATAAGATCATAATTGTCCTTATCTATTTGCGTCAGCACCTGAACGCCATTTTCGACAACGGTTGGCTTGTGTCCAAATTTCTCAAGGGTCGCCATAATGATGCGTTGATTAAGCCGATTGTCTTCTGCAACAAGAATATTGAGCGCTCTTTTCGTCGAGAAGCTTTGCACAGCACTTTGGCGGACCTGCGTTGAGACATCAGATGTTGCTTACGCATAGGGGAGTCTGAAACTAAAGTTACTCCCGACACCTTCTTCACTCTTTACCCAAATGACACCATTCATCAATTCGATAAGGCGTCTGGAAATTGAAAGGCCTAAACCCGTATCTTCATAGCGCCGGGAAATCGACGCATCCGCCTGAGAAAAATCTATAAACAACTTTTGGCTATTCTCGCCTGATATTCCAATGCCTGTGTCTTTGACACTTATCTTCAACATTTTTGAGTCTTCATCACCATCGATCCGAACCTCGACTGCAACCTCGCCGGCATGTGTAAATTTTACGGCATTCCCGACCAGATTAATCAGAATTTGTCGAACGCGCGTAGAGTCGCCATTAATGCCATCAGGGATACTTTTCGGATAATCGATCCTCATCTTAAGCTGATTCATCCTCGCTCGCTCGCGAACAAGGTCCAGAACTTCTTCAATGGCATGCCTTAAAATAAAATCGAGATTTTCCATCTCGAGACGACCTGCTTCAAGCTTCGACAAATCGAGGATGTCGTTGATAATTGTTAGCAGGGTTTGTGTTGCCCCTTTTATCTTGATGACTTTCTAGCGGTCGTCGACGGCAAGCTTGCTATCAAGCAGCATGTCAGCAAACCCCATAACCCTGTCATTGGCGTTCTAATCTCATGGCTCATTGATGCCAAAAATTCTGACTTTGATTTTTCCGATGCCTCTGCCCGGTCTTTCTCGATGGCGTATCGTTCTGCAAGCTCCGCCATCTCGGCGGTGTTCTCTTCTAAATACTGGCGCGACACTTCAAGTTCTTCGACATAACGATGTAAACGGCCTTCACTTTCTTTCAAGCTTTGCTGAGCACGTTCTTCCGCGTTAACATCACACCCAGAACCGCGATACCCTTTGAATGTTCCATCATCACCAAAAATCGGTTTACCACTGATTGAGAGGAACTTTGTTCGTCTATTCCCTTGCAGTATCGTATATCTGAAATCAGTAAAGGCTGTACGTTGTTTCAATGCCTCCAGATGAATGCGCCAACTTTCATCCATATCATAGAGATCGACGCCAGCAGCTTCTGAGCGTATCCGGTTAATGAACAATTCTTTCTGCAAACCCGTGACTTCTTCAAAACGTTCGGACAAATATGCAAACCTGAGATCTGCATCCATTTCCCAGAACCAGTCCGCAGACACATCCGCCATGTCCCGGATACGTGATTCACTCACGCGAAGTGCCTGCGTGCGATCAACGACAAGCGCTTGAACCCGCCTTTCACGATTGACGAGGAGATAAACCATTGCGCATACGGTCATTGTCAAAAGCATGCCAATTAAAAAAACAATGATTGAGACTTTGTAACCAGAATTATCGAATACGTTCGGATCAATCAGCATCTGAATACGGACAGGGCGATTACCCAGATAAAAAACACGATCCGTCGTCATAATAGAGCGCAGTGGTCCAATGACATCACGACTTGATAAATTGGTATAGTTGGATGTTTGAAAAATAGAATTGGATTGGTTTTCGACGTCTTTGCCTTTGATGTCTATCGCAAGTGCATTGCTTTAAACAAGTCTATCAATAGATGTCGAACGGACGGCAAAACTAATAATTGTATCCAGATCTAAAAGCGCAAAAACAACACCAATGACGTTCTTGCGGCGCTGATCCACTAGAAAGTTTTGAGCCCCGCGTTTGAAGTGAGGATACAAAAGCATCACGGCACTGTTATATGAGATTGTATTTAAGCTACTCAGCGGATCACTTAATTGTATCTCATCAAAATCGATACTGTCCTGCAGTGGCCTAACAATTGATGGTATATCTACCAGGTCCGAACCAAACAGTGAGAAAAGCACATCACTCGGTTCAATCGCCGCAATCGGATATTGTTTTTCAATAGCCCGTACGCGTCTCGAAATAGCATCTTCGAGTGCCTGAACATCGTTCCCATTATTAAACCCTAATGATTGCATTCTTTTAGCGAAGGCCTCGGGATCAGCGCCACGCTTCCGTGGTGCCCAGCCATAAGCAATCGTCCCGGCGGCTGATGCTCGAAGACTAGACGCGTAACTTGAAAAAGCTTCTTTTGTAATATCGTTAGAGACATCGAATAACGCACGAAAAGCGCGCACAGACGACATATGGATATTAATTTCTGTCTGTATACGACCAACCAAATCGGCCATTCGACTTTGCGCTTCGACAAGTGTCGTTTTTCGAGATTGTTCGTATGATGTGTATGAAATAGATACCGTTACGATACACCCAAGCAGCGCAATCCCAGCGATCAACAGCCAACTGCGGAATCCATTAGCTATTGATACACTTGAATTCTGTACACGTGGTAGATCAGTTTTTGCCATGATATATCAAAACAATACCCTTCAGCCTTAGCTTTTCAGGTTTTATTGATGTTACACAGCACTTTATAATAAAATAGGTTGCGCATTGAACCTGTATTGTCTCTTGAACAGGATAAGATCAAAATATGCATTCATTCTGCCGTGCGGCAAAAATCACTATTTTACAAACTTATCCCTGAGAGACTGGGCCTGTTCTTCGTTTAAAAAGTGTGTTTTTGCGCCCTTGAGCATAAGGAATAGTTTGGCCGTCTCTTCTAGTTCTTCCGTCGCATAAACCGCATCACGCAGCGATTTACCGGCAACCACAGGCCCGTGATTAGCCAGCAATACGGCATGGTGATCAGAGGCCATTTCGCCGACCGCTTTAGCAAGATCAACATCCCCAGGAGGGAAATACGGGATCAGCGGTAATGTGCCAATTTTTATCACATAATAAGCTGTAATTGGCGGCAATACATTCTTGGGGTCGACATCAGCCATACAACTTACCGCAACAGAATGCGTTGAATGCAAATGCACAATCGCCCCCGCTGAGGTCCGCTGTTCATACATCGCAAGATGCAGGAAGATCTCTTTGGTCGGCTTATCCCCAGAAATATGCTGCCCACTCATATCAAGTTTAGAGATACGCCCAGGGTCAATCTCGGCCATCGAGACACCAGTAGGTGTCATCAGCCATCCGTCATCCAAGCGAACGCTTATATTACCAGAACTGCCAAATGTCAGGCCACGTTCGTACATCGATTTTGCGAGTTTAGCGATTTCATCCCGTGATTTCGTTTCTGTCATGGGAGCATACCTAATGATTTCTCAAAGAAATCCTCGGCGCCAAAATTACCGGACTTGAGGGCCAATGCTATGGGCACGCCACCAATTGCCTCAGTCCATGGCACACCAGGGTCGATTTCTGGTCCGATACGCAGCGCCCTCACATCAAGCGCTTGTACAACTGCGCCTGAAGTCTCGCCGCCAGCAACTACAAGTTGGCGAACACCCAGATCCAAAAGGCCTTTTGCAATCTCTCCCATGGTCGCTTCAACCATTTCCCCTGCACGTTCCCGCCCGTATTTTTCCTGAACAATAGAAACATCTGCTGGGTCTGCCGATGAATAGATCAACACAGGCACATTCTCATCTTGTTCTTTAACCCAATCAATAACGTCCGCTGCGACGTCCTTACCATCGGCAATGGCGTTGGGACCAATATCAAAGCTAGGCCAGCTTGATTTGCTATAAGCAACTTGCGCCCGCGTCATCTTCGAACAGCTGCCTGCGATCACAGCGGCACGGCCGACGATACTCGGTAAAGCTGGTGCGGCGCGTTCTTCTAAATTTCCGCGTGCGCGAAAGTTTTCAGGCAGGCCCATAGCAATGCCAGAGCCGCCCGTGATCAGCATTAAATCAGATGAGGCACGGCCAATTTCCATAAGATCATCATCGAACTGCGCATCAACAATCGCATGCCGCACACCGTCTGCCTGCAAACCATGAAACTTAGAGCGAATGGCGTCGGCACCCTGAGAGACAGTTTTATAATCAACCAAACCTACTTTGTTTGGGGTTTGCCGCTGTAAGACGCGAACTAAATTTGGATCTGTCATAGGATTCAATGGATGATTTTCCATTCCGGATTCAGATAGCAACACATCACCAACAAAGAGATAGCCTTTGTAAATCGACCGGCCTGTTTCTGGGAATGCAGGGCAAGCAATTGTGAAGTCACTGCCAAGTACATCCAGCAAGGCATCGGCTACAGGCCCAATATTCCCATTGTCTGTTGAATCAAAAGTTGAGCAGTACTTAAATATAATTTGTGTGGCACCGTTCTCACGGAGCCATGCCAAAGCCTGAAGCGACTCTTCAATCGCATCTACAGCAGGATTGATCCTTGATTTAAGTGCAATAACTAAGGCGTCCGTCTCGCCAACATCAAGTGCTGGCCCGGGAACACCAATGCTTTGCACCGTATTCATTCCAGCCTTAACGAGCGTGTTCGCGAGGTCAGTTGCGCCTGTAAAATCATCAGCAATACAGCCCAGCAGCATTGCATTCTCCCTTTAAAATATTTTGTTTTATACTAAAAAACGACCCTTAGTCACCATACCGAGTATATTCATCCCAGGTTCGTTCTAATTTTCTGAGCACATCTGTCGCATGAGAAATTGCGCCAACTTCGCCAACGGCATCCGCATACTTGATACCGTTTTTCTCCTCAAGCTCTCGAATGCCTGTAACCACCTGTCGACCTTTATCTGTTAATTTCACGGTCACAGAACGCTTGTCGTGCTGTGCGCGCTCTTGGTCCAGATAGCCATAGTCCGTTAATTTTTTATTATTATAGGATACGTTTGAGCCTTGATAATACCCACGCTCAACCAAATCGCGGATGACGATTTCTTCATCTCCGATATTCGCCAAAACCAAAGCCTGCACACCATTAATGTCTCTAACGCCAATACGTTTGAGTTCCGTACGAAGGACATCGAGAAATCGCCGATGCAATCTTTCAATCAATAAAGTGAGTTGAATGTATTCCTTAGACACCTGAAACATTTCTTGTCACCTATGATCCCTGTATCCTATTGCAAATTTGGGATAAAATGAACGCTTTATCTAAAAATGATGCAAATATTGTCCAAAAACATATCAATCAGCAGGTTCTACAGCTTTATTGGCGTGTGTGCTGTTTCAGCATTACTAGCATCTTGCAGTGGACAGGTGCCAACTCAGACCGAAATTCAACAAGACAATCTGGATAGTCGTGCCAAACAGCTCGTACGTGTGGCAGACACAACGCGTGAAAGCGGCGACATGGCAAATGCCATGCAATGGTATGCACGTGCCGCTGACATGCGCCAAGACTGGTTCGTTCCACGCCTACGGCTCGGCGAGACGGCCTTGAGTGTTGGGCAATACCCAGACGCATTGATAGCTTTTGAAAGTACGGCACAGCTTGCACCAAAGGATAATCGTGGGCACAACGGTGCCGGTGTTGTCCTGGACCTGCTGGGAATGCATGACGAGGCGCAGCAACGATATATTTCAGGCATGGAACAGGCACCAGACAATGGCCCGCTTCGCAATAACCTTGGGCTCTCTTTAGCACTTTCCGGTGATTACGAGGCTGTGATCGATCTTGGAAAGTGCCGTAACGCGCCAGCCTGACGATGTTCGGACGCGGCAAAACCTCGCGTTGGTTTACGGTTTGTCCAGAAACGAGAACCGCGCGCGCTCAATATCGGCAGACGTTATGAGTAAGGCTGTAATCGACAACAACATCGCGTTCTATGCAAAGCTTCGCAACATGTCGCCAGCGGATCGTACTAAGGCCGTCTTTGGCATTTTGAAATAATAAGCGCATCATTACATATTGATGAAGTTATCAAGGGTTGAGAGCACTGCCGGGCCAAGCAATACTACGAACAATGACGGTAGAATAAAAAGGATCAGCGGAATCGTCAGCGTCGCCGGAAGTTTTGCCGCTTTCTCTTCAGCCTTCATCATCCGCTCTCCGCGAAATTCCGTTGCGAGCACCCGAAGAGATTGCTCCAATGGCGTGCCATACTTCTTGGTTTGCGTCAGTGTGTTTACAACCCCGCGGATTGCAGCAAGGTCTGTGCGGTCATTAAGATTATCGAATGCCTGCCGGCGATCTGGAATGTAGCTCAATTCGATAGCAGTGAGATGAAACTCATCTGCCATCTCAGGTGTCGCCCTGGCCATTTCTGCAGATACACGCTTCAAGGCTGCATCAAGGGACAGTCCGGCCTCGGCACAAATCACCAAAAGGTCCAGTGCATCTGGCAATCCTTGAGTGAGTGTTAGCTTTCGTTTTGTCTGTGCATTGCGAATGATGACATCTGGCAAGTACGTGCCGGCGACTGTCAGCCCTAATACAATGAATGCACGTATTTCAAATTCAAGGTCGGCGATCGGCACCACGAACAACAGTACTGCAGCTGCGCCACCAACACAAAACGGCATGACGGTCTTGGCGAAAAGATACAACACGATGTGATCACGTGACCGCCACCCTGCCCACGCCAAAGATATGCAAGCCGAAGTATATCTCGTCACCGGTGAGCGAACAGTGCTCGATTTTTTGCTAGATCCACTGGTCCGGGCAACAGAACGCGCCGGTCGCGAGCTCTAATTTTTTCACGGCTAAGTTAAGACTTAAATGGTTCCGGTGGCCCTGGCGGGAACATCGCTGGCGCAGCGGTGTCATCAGCATCTGCATTCGGTGTGTCGTCATCTGCAGTCTCAACAGTACCGTCTGCATCCTCACCCAATGGCTCAAGATCGTTTCTCGTCCACCAATACCAGAATCCCTGTGAACGCAGCCATTTCTCCAACCGATCCAGATTCGACCATTCACGCCCTGATCCACGGGCGGAATAGATGCGCGCAAGTTGGCCATCTACATAAACAAGGACACCCCATGTAAGCGGGTTCTTTGCCTGATCACCAAACCCACCCCCCGCTTGTTCACGCCAGACGCGATACACAACCGCATATTCACCCAAGCTACCAAGCGCGCGCAGGTAAGAAAGATCAGCTTGGGTGATCTTCATCGTCACACCCAGCGCCGCATCTAGGCTCGCCGCGTCTTTACACATCGATATGGTGACATCTTCAGTCATGGTGGCGGTGACATCTTGTATCATGGTGTTGAAAAAATTGATCAAACACTCTACATCATGTTACATGCTGTGAATAGATTCGACCAGTGGTTATTTCTCCAGTCTACCGCGATTGAATTGTTGAGGTCAAAAGACCTCTCACTCACACCCCGAAGATTTAGGAGATTATTTAATGGCTAGAAAAATCGCACCGGTACCTAAAGGTTACCGTACTGTTACGCCGTACCTCGTTGTTCGTGGCGCAGACGCAGCAATGGATTTCTACACTGAAGTATTTGGCGCAAAAGTTGTATCACGTGTTTACGGCGACGATGATGTCACCGTTCTTCATGCAGAAATGAAGATTGGTAATTCTATTGTTATCGTATCTGACGAAAGGCCAGCTTTTGGTGTTCTTTCACCTCTCGCATTCGGTAGTTCACCAGTTGCACAACATCTTTATCTACCTGGCGTCGATGCCACATGGGAAAAAGCTGTTGAAGCTGGCTGCACAGTTTTGGTTCCTCTTGCAGACACACAATATGGCGAGCGCTTTGCAAAAGTTGTCGGCCCATTTGGCCATATTTAGTCAATGTCCAAGCGCGTCGTACCTGTCAAAGTCGAAGAGACTGTGACACTTGAGCAAGTTGCACCTGTAATCGTCGAAGAAATTATAGCACTTGAGCACGTCGCGCCAGTGATCGTCGAAGAGAAAGAAGTACAGGCACAACCCGATGGCTTTTCAATATACGAGCCTGTTGGTCACCGTGCTAATCAGCCTTATTGTAACCGATCAACGTGTCGCAACGAACCATCAAGAACATGTCGAATGGCATAGACACGCAAGGGCGACAGCGACGGTTGAGCGTGAACGTTTCTTATTGCAGCGTCTTACATTGCATGATGAACCAGCGAATAGGTTCATCGGCGCATTCCAGCGCCCCCCACTCTATTCAACAGCGTTTGGCCGGGGATTTGGCACCGTCTATACGGCAGTGTACTGGCCGAGACGTGGTACGGCAGAATATCATTGGCCAGGGGTGCAGTGGACACAGTCTTTAAAGTCACCCATTGAAGGCAGCTGACTTATTAGATTCCCGATACCGAGTGAAGCTGCGATCTAAAGCTCTTCATACTTCTCTAATGTGATAACCGACCCGTGGCAAGTGAACGGCAACACTGCCTACTTTTGAGTCTTCGCGAAGGACGGTCACTTCGTTAGCGCTGAGCGTAATGAGATTCCCCACCACTTCATCCGGGCTTTGCTTTGAACTTATTGCAACAACCGCATTTCGCCCTAAATCCATAGGGTCCATCACATCGACCCCTTGTCCCGCTTCAGGCTTATTGCGCCGCGCAATCTCAAGAGCATCATCAGCAGAGATATCACTCATTTGCCCGTGCCCAATTTCTTTAATGCGCATTTCCCAATTTAGAATATTTTCAAATTCTTGCAGAAAGCTTGGCCCACCGGAGAAACGTTCGCGCGTAAACCAGACGAGATAATAAACATATGCATCGGACATGCCCGGCGCTTCGCCGCTCAAAAATGAGCGATCGGCCAACATGTTATCGACCCAACTCATTTGACTTCGCAACAGTGCTAAATTCTCTGGTAGGCGATCGGCAAGGCTGTCTTTGGTTTCTCCAGGATTGAAATAAAGTGAGAACCGGTCTTCAGCGAATCCCTCAGGCAAACCTGGCATATCCTCGGCAAAAACAAGTGCAAGAACGTTCGTAAATACTTCGCCATCAAGCCACCGACCCAAACCCCATACGGGGCCCCTGTCACCACCAGGGAAAAGTGTAGGTTGCGGGAACCGTCGCTCAAGCTCACGCAAGATACACTGGCTGTCACAATATATATCAGCGCCAATTTGCATCACGGGTGTTAATCGAAACCCACCCGTCAAAGGCATCAATTTAGGTTTTGGCGGGATACGAGGAATAACAACAGACTGCCACGAGAGATTCTTAACCCCCAACGCCACACGCACTTTTTCCGATACCGGAGATGGCGGGTAATGGTGGAGAATAAGATCATTCATGTATTAAATCCTTTATTGACGTAATGCCCGATTGGATACAACTTACGATACGTTATTACAAACCAGAATGGACACTGTCCAAGGCTTTGCCGACAGAGCCAATGACAATATCAATTTCCTCTTTCGTGATACACAGCGGCGGCGCAAAACCAAGAATGTCACCATGTGGCATTGCACGGGCAATGACACCCTGCTCCAGACTAGCCGCAGCAACTTGTGCACCCACTTTTAAACTCGGATCAAAGAATGTTTTTGTTTGCCTGTCAGCAACGAATTCAAGCGCTGCCAACATACCGTCACCACGAACTTCACCGACCATTGGATGATCTGAAAACGCTGACCGAAGTTGATCTTAAAATTGGCCCCAACGGTTCGGACGTTTTCGATCATATTATCACCCTCAAGAACATTGAGGTTCGCCAAACCGGCCGCGGCACAGACAGGGTGTGCAGAATATGTCCAGCCATGTACAAGCGGGCCAAATGTGTCAGAGCCTTTGTCGAGGATTTCAACAACACGCTCGCTTAAGATTGATGCCGACAATGGGGCATACGCACTCGTAAGGCCCTTGGCGACCGTAATAATGTCTGGCTTCATACCGTAGTAGTCGGAACCAAACCAGCATCCAAGGCGGCCAAAGCCTGTGACCACTTCATCAGCGATCAACATGACATCATATTTTGTCAGAACTTTTTGGATCTCAGCCCAATACCCTTCTGGTGGCGGAATGAGGCCACCTGTTCCAAGTAATGGTTCACCAATAAAGGCCGCAACCGTATCCGGGTCCTCAGCAAGGATCATTTGTTCAAGCTTGTCAGCGCAAGATTTTGAGAACTCTAATTCTGTCTGTCCGTCCTCAGCATACTTCCAATAATGAGGACACTGGGTATGCAGAACCTGATCAAATGGCAGGTCGAATGCTTTATGGAAAAGCGGCAATCCGGTCAAGCTACCGGTCATTAATCCTGAACCATGGTACCCACGATCACGGGAAATGATTTTTTTCTTCTCTGGGCGCCCAAGAACATTATTTATGTACCAAACCAATTTGATATTGGTTTCATTTGCATCAGAGCCAGAGAGACCAAAATACACACGACTCATATGGTCTTGTGCAAGTTCAATAATCTTCGCTACTAAGCGGATTGAGACCTCAGTTCCATGACCTACGTAGGAATGATAAAAGGCAAGTTTATGAGCTTGTTCCGAAATCGCATCCGCAACTTCTGTGCGCCCATAACCAATGTTCACGCAATAAAGGCCAGCAAACGCATCAAGGCTCGTCCGGCCCTTTTGATCCGTGATGTAAACGCCCTTTGTAGTCTCAATAACACGGGTTGGCGTTACGCCTGTTGCATGTCCCTTGATATCAGAAGATGCATGTAGGAAATTCGCAAGATCCAGTGCTTCCAACTCTTCCATATTACGTTCATCGGTCATCACTAAGTCCCCCTAATATAATTTGGAACCTGCTTGATAGCGGCTCATTCATCAGACTTAAACCCCTATAGTTGCGTTATTTTCACGTCATCGCTTCTATGGTTTACTGTAGCTCTCGATACCTCACCTATAGTTTCAATAAGGAATATTTTTCATGAACCAAATACAACGTACAGCCCTGATAACAGGTTCAGGACGCAACATTGGACGCGCTGCCGCTTTGGTCCTCGCCAAGCAAGGTATGAACATTGTCGTTAATGGGTCCAGCAATCAGGACGCTTGTGAGATCGTTGCGAACGAGGTGCGTGAAATCGGCCCTAAAGCCATTGTTGTCATGGGAGATGTCGGCGATATTAACGCCCTTCAGGATATTACATCTGAAGCTGAAAAAGCTTTTGGACGTGTCGATGTTCTTGTCAATAATGCAGCTGTCCGACCAAACAGCCCCTTCCTTGAAACAGATGAGGATGAGTGGGCGCGTATCCTTGATATCGATTTTCATGCCGCACGACGGCTCGCAAAGGCGTGCCTGCCTGCAATGATCGATAACGGATGGGGTCGCATCATTAACTTCGCCGGTATGAATGCTATTCACGGATACAATGGACGCGCTCCTGTCAGTGTATCAAAACATGCTTCATGGGGCCTGACAAAATCACTGGCCAAAGAGTTTGGTGTAAAAGGTATTACGACGAATATTATATCGCCAGGCCCTATTCGCCCGGACGAAGCCGATCCGGAAATGCGTGCGCATATTGAAGGCATGGTCGGTCGCGTACCAATAGGAAGGCTAGGCGAAGCTGACGAAGTCGCAGCAATGGTTGGTCTGTTGGCATCTGAGGATGGCGCGTTTATTAACGGGCAACTACTTCAAGTTAATGGTGGCGCTGAAACGTAATTTAAAACGGGGCGGCTAGCATTCTGTGACATTCACAGCGAGGCCGCCCTGCGACGTTTCTTTATACTTAGACAACATATCGACACCCGTCTGGCGCATCGTTTCAATCGCAGAATCAAGTGGTACGAAATGCGTACCATCACCACGAAGTGCCAGTGACGCAGCGTTCACAGCTTTCACTGCGCCCATCGCGTTACGTTCGATACATGGAACCTGTACAAGTCCTCCAATTGGATCGCAGGTCATACCAAGATGATGCTCAATCGCAATCTCGGCCGCATTCTCAATTTGCTCGTTAGTTCCACCAAGGACAGCACACAAACCTGCTGCAGCCATTGCGGCTGCAGAGCCAACTTCGCCCTGGCAGCCAACTTCTGCGCCTGAGATCGATGCGTTGGTTTTAATAATTCCGCCAATTGCAGACGCGGTCAGTAAGAAATCATCAACTGTGTCTTCATTCGCGCCTGGACAAAATTCAAGGTAGTAACGAATAGTCGCTGGGATAACGCCTGCGGCACCGTTGGTTGGCGATGTTACAACACGACCACCTGCGGCGTTCTCTTCATTTACGGCAATTGCGTAAAGACTAATCCAGTCCATGACAGAGTGAGCATACTTCACGTTCCTGGTTTCGTCCGCTTTCAGGTCCTCAGCGATCTGCTTTGCACGCCGCTTCACCTTTAGGCCGCCAGGTAAAATCCCGTCCGTGGATATCCCACGGTCCATACAATCCTTCATCACCGACCAGAGACGATCAAGTCCGGCCCGAATATCCTTCTCACCATTGCGCGCAACTTCATTTGCATATTTCATTTCTGCGATTGTTTTATTTCCCGCCTTCCCCATTGCCAACATTTCCTTGGCATCATGAAATGGAAATGGCACCTCAGGGTTTGAGGTATCTGCAGTCGCGCCACCGTCGGCCAAGTTTGCCTTTGTAACAACAAACCCACCGCCAATAGAGAAATAGGTTTCGTTAGCCAGGACGTCCCCTTTTTCATCATAGGCTGCAATGACGAGACCATTCGTATGCTCTGGCAAAGGTGCTTCGAAATCAAAAAAGATATCTTTTTCAAAATCAAA
>Ga0115569_10002964_pt1 | contig 12702 bp, 8 predicted proteins | sample COGITO_mtgs_1205_2_FD_87295 | JGI IMG/M metagenome (GOLD analysis project Ga0115569, IMG submission 87295) | Pelagic marine microbial communities from North Sea - COGITO_mtgs_120503 | ecosystem: Environmental > Aquatic > Marine > Epipelagic | place: Germany:Helgoland, sampling site Kabeltonne...
CCCAGTCCCCTAGGTCAAACTCGACGAGCTCATCATCGAGGACCGGAGTTAGGCCGAGAGGTGTCGCAATTGCTTGGGCTGTCTGGTGGGCACGGTCGAGAGGGCTCGCGTAGACATGCGCAATCGGTTGGTAGTTGGCAGCAATATGCGCACCGACAGCGGCGGCTTGGCGACGTCCGTGGTCCGTAAGCGCAGTATTGGTCGAGCCATGCCAAACTCCGTCGACATTAGCCGAGGTCTGGCCATGGCGAACGATCGTGAGCAGGGCGTGGCTTGAGTTCGGGTCGTGAGTAGTCGAGGTCATAAGAGCCGGATCATACCTATCCGGAGCGACCGACGCGGAAGCGTTAAACGACTCGGGTGTGGACTAGGAAAGACTCGGGGAGAGGAGCATGCCTAGTTGGCTCGGCCGACGACCACTGGGCCATAACTGGCGAGCCAGGTTACGGGGGACATGTCGGCGATTTTTGCGCGGCTGGCCGCTCGGGTGAGCGCCTCTGCCGGCAGCCCTGGCTCATTCAGCAAGGCAGCGGGGACCGGCTCAATGAGCCCGGCGTCGGCAACGAGTTTGGGGCTCATAGAGACCGAACTTTCAGAGGCCACCGGCGGCTCGCTGGCGGTCTCTATCGTTCCATCCGCCGCCATCGCTGACGACGAAACGAGGGACGCTCCGGCGAGGAAGACAGTCGCGATGATTCGAATCGAAGTATTGTTTAAAACACCCATTTGATAATGAGGTCGGAGCCGTGGCGCACTGGCTGAAGAGAAACGTATCGAAAAAACTCCAATTTTCCGGAGATTTACAGTCTGTGCGCAACTTTCCCGCAACGGGAAGGCACGGAGTTCGCAAACGTGGCCTGGGCGGGTCGACTCGGCTCAGGCGTTCTCGAGTAGCTCGACGAGTTCGTCTCGGGAGAGCCGGCTCGAGCCGTCCGCATCTTCGAGGGCAGCATCGGCAAGAGCTCGTTTGCGTGCGTGCAGCGCGAGGATGCCTTCTTCGACGGTGTTTTTCGCGATCAAGCGATGAACGGCGACCGGGCGATCCTGGCCGATACGATGGGCCCTATCTGCGGCCTGTTGCTCGACCGCGGGGTTCCACCAAGGATCCAAGAGGAAGACATGATCCGCGGCGGTGAGGTTGAGACCCGTACCACCAGCTCGCAGAGAGAGCAGCATGACCGGAGGGCCATCGTCGCTCTGAAAGCCTTCCACGACGGCGCCGCGATCACGCGTGGATCCATCGAGCCGCAGGAAGCCGAAGCCGCGAGAATTGAGGCCAGGCTCCACTAGGTCGAGCAGCGTCGTCCACTGCGAGAACACGAGTGCCTTGTGTCCGCCGGCGACCACTTCGTCAAGGCGAGCGAAGAGGGTCTCGAGCTTCGAGGAGGAGCCTGTGAGCGAGGCTTGTCCGGGAACGAGGCTGGGATGACAGGCGGCTTGGCGCAATCGCAAGAGTGCTTCGAGCGCGGCCATCACGTTGCCACCGGCGCGCAGTCGTTCAACGACATCTCGCAGGGTCGCGGCGCGGACAGCGTCGTATACCGCGCGCTCATCGGGCGAGAGATCGCAGTCCAGCACGATTTCCGAAAGCGGGGGTAGTTCCGGAGCCACTTCGGACTTGAGGCGTCGCATCAAGAAGGGCCGGATACGCGCTCGCAGGCGAGCGGCGACTTCACTATCGCCGTCCGCGATCGGCCGCGCATAACGGTCACGGAAATCGGTGCGACCCCCTAATAGTCCTGGGTTGAGGAAGTGGAATTGGCTCCACAATTCCTCCAGTCGATTCTCGACGGGCGTGCCCGTAAGCGCGAAGCGCGCGTGTGCATCGAGTCGATGTGCGGCACGAGCGATCTGACTTTCTGGGTTCTTAATGGCTTGGGCTTCGTCTAGTACGACGATGTCCCAGGTGGGCTTAGTGAGCAGCTCGACGTCCTGTCGCAGTAGGGCGTAGCTTGTGATCGTGACCGCGGCCTCGGGATCGAGAGTTCGATTGGAGCCGTGGTAGAGCGAAACCGTAAGACTCGAACGGAAGCGTTCGATTTCTCGAACCCAGCCATGAAGCACGGAAGTAGGCGCGACAACCAGCGTTCGCCCTTCGAGGGCACACAGCGCCTGAAGTGTTTTACCAAGACCCATGTCATCGGCGAGTAGTGCACCAAGTTCGGCACGGCGCAAGAAGACGAGCCAGTCGACGCCGTCGCGCTGATATGGGCGCAGTACATCGAGAAGCTCGGGATCAATTGGCGCTTGCGGGATGCCGTCGAAGCCTTCGAGAAGCGGCCGCAGCCCGTCGAGCGCCGGCGGCGGCGGCTCGTCCAGGTCTTCACATAGGAGCGCGAGATCCGGGAGTGCGTGTCGAGCGATTCGGCCTCGTGGGTCACGGGCGGCGAGAAGGTCAGCGATGCGGTCGCCGTAAAGGCGAAGCCAGTCGGAGGGCAGCTTCGCGAACCCACCACCATCGAGCTGGACCACGGATTCACCACGCGACCAAGCGCGCAATACGGACTCCGGAGCCGCACTGCCACGCTTGGACTCGGGCGGACCGCCCCGGCCAGGCTCTTCACCAAAGGGAGAGTAGTCGTCGCCGCTACCCGTATCTTCGCCGTCTTCGCCCGTGTCTGTTAGGTCTTCGCTGAGGTCAAAGTCGAGGGTGAACTTGTCGTCGTCAATACGAAGGTTGGCTTCGAGGCTACCGACGAGCTGGAAGTCTCGGATGCTCGCGCCGACCACTTCGAGGGACGTGTGCTCAAGGCGGCTCGCGAAATTAATTGCGTCGGTCGCGGGAAGCCGGGCGACGATGCCAGGGCGCAGGCCGAGCTCAGTACGTAACTGTGCGACGGCTTCGTTCTCGGCATGCTCCATTCGGAGAGGAACTTCGCCGCCACCGAGATGCACGAGCCTGCCCGAGTCGATACGTGCCACCGGCGGATCGCCGTAGACGAGCGTCGGCAAAACGCTGAGCCCATCGCCCTCCCGAGTGACTTCGACGCGTATCCGCGGCCGTTCGCCCCGGCGCACGCTGGGGAGCTTCGGGGATTCTATGACGAGCGGGATCCGCTTTTCGAGTTCGGGGATAACTTCGGTGACCAGTGTTGCGAGGTCATCGTCGCTGAAGAACAGGCCGCGCGGCAGGTCGGCGAGTTCTCGCCCTGTGAGTCGGTTAGGCGCGAGAGGGTGAAGCGTATCGCCCGCTTGCACGATCCCGTTTCGGAATGCGCGAATGATTCGCGTGTCCTGTTCCACGAAGAGCCGGACGCCTTCTGGCGCATCGACGACGCGTGCGATCAGGCCAATCGGTTCGGTGTCGATCTGAATCGGCTTTCCATCCAAGAAGACGCGACCGATACCGGTCATTTTGTCGACGAGATTTGAAAGGTTCGGTTTGATACGAGTGTCCGCCGGACGGGGTGCGAGGCGGCGATCGATAGCGATATCTGCGGGCGTCGCTACGAAATCGGGGCCCTTGCGTTTGCCGCCTGCGGCTACGGCCAACAGGCTGCCACGAAGCACTGTCCGCTTCCCTTCGAATTCGATCTCTCGGGTCATGTAAAGCTGCCCGGCACGATCTTCGAGGCAATAGACGATTCGCCCACGGCCTTCGCCCTGGGTCGGAAGATCCTCGCCGCCCTTTGCGGCGTTGCGCACAGCGATCACCGCGGCAGCAATATGCTCACATGGATCGTCAGGAGAGTTGCAGGAGCATTCCCAGTCTTCGTCCTTGGGGTGAAGCGTGACCTGCGGCGCACCAAGACCCTTGCCAGTCTTGACCCGAAGCGTGATCGAGTTGGCGAGGCGTTCTTCGACGCTGACAGCGTCCGCCCTCGCGAGCGACACGCCGCGCGACCAAAGGGTGCGCGGGCAAGCCTCCTGAACTGATTCGAAGAGCGTCTGCGTAAAATCCAAGGGAGCGAACCAATCGGCCGAAGGCCGTAACTGCAGTGGGAGGGTTTCGGATGCTAACCGATTTGGTCAGCCTTGGGGCGTCTTATGGCGTAGTAGAGGTCAGAGAGATCGTTCGACGTCTTAATGTTTTTTTGCGCGGGCCGAGACCCCGTGAAGGTCTCGGCGAAGGTTTCACTCGAGCAGGTTCGTATTCGCTTCGGCCCAGCGCCGCAATTCCGCTTCTAGAGGGCCGGTTTCGTTGCTGTCGGGGGCGGCTTCAACGAAGCGGGCGAGATGGGCGAGGGCATTCCCGACGTGGCGTCCCGGTCCCGCGCCAAGCAGTTCCATGACCGCACTGCCGTTCAGGGCCAGGGTGCGGACCTGTCCCGCGCGAGTGTCGTTGGCTCGCATGGCCTCGATTCGGGCCTCCACCCGCTGGAGTCGCTGCTCGATCGCCGCCGCATCGACTTTATTCTCGAGCTCTGCCACTTCGAGGCGCCGCCAGGCGAAGAGTGCGTCGCGTTCCTCTGCAGATGTGCGGGACAAAATGCGACGGATGCTGACATCTCGGCTCGATTCGATGCTGCGGTCGAGGGGATGCAGCCCTTGAAGGTGTTCGACACGTCGTGCGAGGCGATGAGGTACACGCAAGCGGACCATCCCTCTCGCGGTTGCAGATCCACGGAGCCAGGCGGCCCAGCGGAGCGACGGCAGGGGTGGGAGTCGAGCGATGCGAGCGGCCTGTATGGGGAGTGCGCCAGGGGCGATTTGATTGGTGACTCCTGTGTCGTGAAGGAAGGCGAGGCCGGCGGTCGGATCTTGGCTCGCCAGGATCCGGCTGATTTCGCGTCTCGCAGGCGCACCACGCGGGAGTCGCCGACTTATTTCGTCGAAGCTGCCGCAGGCGCTCTCAATCACATCGTCTGTCGGCGTTAGGTTGTATTCAGCGGCTAATCGCGCGGCGATAAAGTAGCGACGCGGCGCTCGGGCGAAGGGGGCGGGGTGTCGGCTCGCGAGTTCAAGGCGACCTTGGCCGAGCGCATCGAGTTGATTTCGAGGGTCGCAGAAGCGGAGATCCGCCGGACGAAACGCGAGGGCGTAGGGGCCGAGTGCGAAATCAAGTAGCGCCTCTTCCATAGGACCGTCGCCCATGCAGAGAATATCAACGGGCCCGCCCGCGGTGGCCTGCGTAAGTCGGGTTCCAAGTTCTGAAGTGACGACCGCGTTGGGAAGCGCCGCGAGTATTTGCGCTCGCGGGCCGCTGCAGAGAATTGATTGAGTTCGGGGCCCGGCAGCTTCCGTGCGAGGCTGCGGACGTAATTCGTCGAGCAACCCGTCGCCGTGGCTGAAGGATCGCAAGCCACGCTCCTCTAAGTGAGCGCACAATTCGGTCAGGGGCTTCGGCAAGGTAGGAGAGAGCGAATGCGCTCGGGATTGACTCATGAGGACGGACGATTGTAGACCGGTAAGAACGCGATGGCCGTAGCCGTCTGTATAAGCGCGGAAAATATTGCGAGCCTCATGGATGAGAATCGCAATGAATCACTAAAGAAGCGTCAAGAATACTCTGCGGACCGCTCTGCGTTGCTGCGTGGGCGAGAGGATGATGGGATTGACCACGCTCGTGATCGCATCCCCCACTTCGGCCACTTTTGCTGGCGGGGCAGGGCTTTGGTCGGCGGCTCGGGAATGCGCAAGAGGATCGCAGCCGCCGCGCGACGCGCGGTGTGTCCGTCGAGAAGAATCGATGGTCGATTCGGCTCAATTGCGAAGGGGTAAACAACTAGCGATATGATGGTGCATCGAACTCAAGGTGATGGGGGCATTCACCGACAGCTATAGTATCCGGAAGTGAATGCCTTCGACTTCGTTTGGGAACGGAATCACGGCAGGACTTCGCGGACGGGAGTTCGCAATGAGTACTGGGTCCGAGTTTGCAGGGCACCGACCGCACGGGAATGATGCCCGCCCGGACGAACGTTTCGTGCGTATCCTCTTCGTAGAGGAGCGGCCAGAAGTCGCCGAGGAAATTAGGCAGAGCCTCGGCCGAGCCGTTCGCGCGTCATTTGACGTCGTTTGCGAAGCAAACCTATTGGACGCGGCTGCCCAGATTAGGGGCGCAAAATTTGATCTCCTTCTGATCGATCCCTATCTACCGAACGTCGAGCCTCATGTAGCTATCGAACTTGCAAACGATCTCGCCCATCGATTGCCCGTCGTCGTTTTGACCGGTACCGAACCGATGGCGGCGAACGTTACGCCCCTTCGCCAGCGTTTGGCGGATTGCGTGGAAAACGCGGACGTCGTCGGCACGCTCCTGTCAGCGATCCGTCGTGCTCGCCGTCTAGGGACCGGCTTGATGACTCCGGTCTTCTGCCGCCTAGAAGGTCTTTGTGACTGATCGAGCGAAACGCGCACGCTCTTCAGCCGAGCCGCCTATGCTCGCGGCGTGTCTAAGCTCGCTCCGACTTCCCGCCTTCATTTTCGTCTCCCAGGACGCGTCGAATCTCTGGGTTCGTGGCTGGCAGCGTTGTTGCCGTGCTTGGATCGCGGCGAACGCCGCGGGCTCGTAGAAAGCGACCGCGTTCAGGTCGATGGACGAGGAGCGACGTCTGCGAATCAAGTGTGTCCCGCGGGCGCGAAGATCGAAATTGAGCTTGTGGGTTCTGCTGTTGCAGCATTAGGCGTCGATGCGGCGGCGGAATTGGGTCTGGCGGAGCATTGGTTCGCATGGGTCGAGGAAGCTCCCTGGGCTTCGGGAGAGCTCAAGTTAACGGGGCGATCGCCTCTGAATTTCGAGGTGGTAGAGCGCTGCGACTCGCTTGCACGGATTGAGGTGCAAGGCGAGGCAGTGGCCGCGCAGGCACTTTGCTTAGCCCTCGCTGAGATCGACCTGCCCGTGGTGGGCGATCTAGCGAACGGCGGGTTGGGCGTGCCGGGAGGAGTTCGCGTGGCGCAGGCAGGCGCTGCGCTGCCCAAACCCGAAGAGATCGTTTGGCAATGGGATCATGGGGCGAGTGCATCGTCGGATGATCCCACAGGCGGGACGTTCGTCGTGTCGGACGAAACGGCACGAGTTCTAGCCGGAGGACATCGCTGGATCCTGCCGGACGATGCGAGCGATTCCGCGGGAAACTACCGCCGCGGTGCCCTGGTTCGTGTGACAGACCGAGAACGGCGTGGGATCGCGTGGGCCCATATAGAAGGAACGCCTCGACTCTCCGCACGGGTTTGGGGACACGGCGACCGTCCGCTTCGCGCATTGGAGTCGATCGACGCTCGGATCTCGCAAGCGCTCGGCCGCCGAAGCGCTCTTTTGTGGAGCGGCCACGAGCCCACCGGAAGCAATGCCTTTCGATTAGTTCACGGAGAAGCCGACGGGTTTCCTGGCTTGTATATCGATCGCCTCGGGTCGCTGCTGCGGGTGCTGGTCTCGGGGTGGGCGACGGAGGGCTTTCGCGACCGTACGATTGAGGCCCTCTTGGCGCAGCTTCCTATGACTCCGGAGGGCGTTCCGTGGAGCGTACTCGAACTCTTGCATTTGCGATCGCCGGCTGGGCGAGCAGTTGACCGGGTGCGTTGGCGCGCAGGTGGACTCGAAGAGTTGGCGAAGAATCATCCGGATCTCGAAAGCGACCGCTTCGTAGTGCGGGAGCGCGGGCTTCGTTTCGAGATCGATCCGGGATGGGATGCACCGCGCAAGCCGCGCCCTGGCTACGGTCTTTTTGTGGATCAGCGCGAGAACCGAGAGCGCGTTGCGAAGCTGGCCGCGAGGGGAGGGCGCTGGCTCAATCTCTTTGCGCATACGGGCGCCTTCAGCGTCGCACTTCTCGCGGCGGGTGCGGAACAAGTTATTTCTGTGGATCTTTCTGGCGCCTACCTGGAACGAACGGATCGGAATGTCGCGCTGAATCAGGATCTCGGGGTCGACCCCAGCAAGCATAAATCCGTCCGCGGCGATGTGCGCCGTTTCCTCGAATCGCTCGATTCGAACGAGCGCTTCGATGGGATGGTGATCGATCCGCCGACTGCGGCTGCTGCGGGACGGCGCTTCTGGTCCGTAAAGGATGATCTTGAGCCGCTTCTTCAGCTGGCCCTTGATCGGTTGGCGCCGGGGGGCAGCTTGCTGGTGACTCAGAATCGGTCAGGACCGCCGGTCGGAATCGGCCAGGCACTTGAGCGCGTGGCGGCGCGAGCGTGTATTCAAATCTACTCGATCGATCCCGCCCTCGCGGGAGTGGATCATCCGAGTCTTCCTGGGTTCCCGGAGGGGGAAGCCTTCGAGGGATGGTTGCTTCGCATCCGCTGAGACACGACAAGTTCTCCCGTGGGTAATTGCCCTGGGGCGCAAATTTGGCCGAACGATACGCTTAGAGGGTATTCGGGCCGGTTTTTTAATTTCCTTCACCATAAATTCGCCCAAGAGTGCAGGTAAAGAGCAAGTAAGCAAGTAAATGGTTAATCGCGTCTGACACAATCCATTCTCACTCACCACTTCACTGTGACCCCAGAAGCGTCTCCGCGTCTTCTTGGGTCCCCACTCATTCAGAGTTGGGAACTGTTGGATAAGGCCGCCGAGCGACGGCCTCGACTAGGCAGTTGGTTTAGGGGTGGGTTGAATGAGACAGATGAATTTGATGCAGTCGATGGCTGCTTTGTTTGCGGCGGGCCTCTTCATGACTACGGCTCCTGCTCTAGCGACGCCGGCGAATTTCGCTCCGGCATTTGGTTTCGAGTCCGCGGGGCTAGAGGGTCTCGACGGCTTCAATTTCGACTCGACGACACCCTTCTTGGGTGCGGGCGAGGAGGGGGGTGCGTCAGTCGACGTCGAGCTGCGGGGCTCAACCGATGTGTGCATCCTCTTCGGGGACAGTACGTGTCGGGCAACTACAGCCGGCATCACGGGTCCGTATTCCGTGATCGTCAGCATCGAAGTCTCCCGCATCAACACGGGACTTATCGACGAAGACTTTACGCTCTTCCTCAGCGGCGTAACCGGCGCCTATGTGCCAGGCGAAGTTCAGGTCGAGTTGAACCCGGTTGTGCCAACGGGCCTCGATACGAGTGCGGTTCCTGGCTTCGCGTTCGACGGGAGCTTCGACACGTATTCTCACCTCGTCTATACGAGCGGGTCTGGCAGCACTTTCGACTATATCGGTTGGAATACGATCTTTGGCGATCGCATCAGTTTTCAGTACGACGTGCTGACGGCACCCGGAACGCGCGGCACGCCGCAGCTGATGGCCAACGCCATCGCGGTTGTTCCGGAACCGGCCGCTGCACTGTTGTTGGGACTGGGACTCGCAGGATTGGCGTCGGTCAATCGTGGCTCGGAGCGCCGTCGGATCACGATCGATTGATCGGGTTCCGGCCGCGTGAACGGCGTGGGGCGAAGTTCTGCCGAACGGGCTAACGCTCGAATTCTTAAAGCGAACTCGCACTCACCGAGTGAGAGCGGACGGAAAACGAATCTCTCATAGGGCGACGGACAGCGAATCCGACCCAGCGTGAGCTTAGGGGAAATGGTGCGAAAAAAACCGGCCAACGAATCGGTCCTGAAGAGCAGCGTGGTAAGCCTGGGGTTAACCCTGGGCTTGTCTATCGGCTCTGCCGCGTTCATGAGCGCCTTTCCCGGAACCGCCTTCGCGGGCCCACTCGAAGACGCGCTCAGCGCGGCGCGACAGGATGTCGAGCAGGGGAGATGCGGGCAGGCCGAACGCCAACTCGCCGGGGTCTCCGGACTCGAAGGCCGCGCCCGGTTGCTGGCGGGGCAATGCCAGATTCGTTCGGGGCTCTATCCCGAGGCGCTCAATAGCCTCGACGCGATTCGCGGAGATCGTGACGGGCTCTCCCCTGAACAGGTCGGAGACGTTGAACTCTATCGTGCCGTCGCGCTTTACCACCTCGAGCGATATACCGAAGCCGACGCGGCGCTGACTGAGGCGGAAGGCGTATCTAGCGATGAAGCACAGCTCTTGCTCTATCGAGGCCTGATCGCTTTGCGTGATGGCGACAATGATCGCGCGGCACCCGCACTCGAATCTGCCGCACGCCTCTCGCCGGAGCTCACCGAGCCGGTCGCTTCTTATTATGCCGGCCTAGCATGGCAAGGCGCAGCCGAGCGCACCCGCGCACGCGAAGCCTTCCAGCGCGTCGTCGATCTCGATGGCGACGGCTCTTGGGGCAAGGAAGCCAAAAAACTTCTCGAAGCGACGGGGCTCTTTCCCTTTTTCCTTCGTGGCAAGATTGGCGTTGAGTTTGATGACAATGTGTTGTTGCGTGGCGACGTCGCTGAGATTGCCGACGACCGCCGAGATTCGACACGGGGTGAAAGTGATTGGCGCGGCGTTTGGGCAATAGACGCTGGCATTCAGCTCTTTCAATCCGATGATGGCGAGTGGAGCGGCGGTGCGACGGCCAGCTACACCGGGAACAATCATGTCGACCTGTTTGCCGTCGACATTCATTACCCGACGGTCGGCGCGTATATCGCGAATCAATTGGGTACAAACACGATCGGTCAGGCGCGATATCAGTTCGGGCATGCTTGGGTCAATGATGATCCCTATCTGCGGTCGCACGTTGCTGAAATCTCGGTTGCCCATACGTGGACGCGGGCAGGGACGACAATCGCGCTTGTGGACGTGCTGGCGAATGATCTTCGCTTCCAACCCTTCGAAGTTCAGGATGGCCCAGGACCGTCTGGAACGAACGCGCCCTGTCCCGGAAACCCGTTCGGGTGTTCGCCTGCTGGCGTCAACGAGACCAGCGCACGGAACCGCGACGGCATTGGCTATGGTGCTGGGTTTGAGCACCGATACCTCGTAACCCTGCCGCAGGGCCTCAATAAGATCATCGAGCAGCTCGAACTCGGTGGCGGCTATCACTTCCGCTACTACGACTCGGAAGGTGAAGAATGGGAGCACTTCTCCCATATCCTCAACGCGGGTGTGAACATCGAGCTTCCCCTCGACTTCAGTATCGTGACGCGCATCAGCTACGAACACCGCGACTTCGCGAATCCATCGACCTTTCCCGATGTAGAGACGCCGGATGTCGAGTACACGCTCTCGGGGAATGACCGAAGCGAGCATGAGGTGGTCTTCGAAGGCGAGGTCGAGAAGGACCTCACGGACAATATTTCTGTGAGCGGGCGTTATTCGTATCTCACGAATGACTCGAACCGCGATGCATACAACTATGACCGCCATATAGTGGGTGGTTATTTGAAATTCCGATTCGACTGAATCGAATCGCCCGATCGATCTTGGGCAGCCGGTCGTCACAGGACGATCTGATCGATCAAATAGGAGAAAAAGCATGACCCCAACAACTCGGAATAGCTTGATGGTGGGTGGCATATTCATCGTGATTGCATTGCTACTGACCTGCGGCCCGATGCGCGGAATGTTTGGTGCTGGAGACGTGAGCACGAGCGCTGATGTTGCTAAGAGCGACTCGACTCCATTGCCGCCGGTTGGCGCGGCACCGCTCGTAAATACTCCTGCCGACCTCGGCGCAGCGACGACAGGCGCAGTCGCCGGATCGCAGATTGGTTCCGCTGACGCGGCAGCTGTTGCGAGTGTGCCCTCTAATAGCGTGGCGCCGGCTCTCGTGGCAGGCGCAGCTGGCGCTGCCGGAGCAGCAATTTCGGATCCTGCAGGCGTAGGTGCAGCGGGTCCAAGTGGCGCAGACGCGAACGTGGCAGCAGCCTCGACGGACATCGTAGTGCCGTCGGATTCGGCGGTCCCCTCGAGCTTGCCTGTCTCTAACTCCATCCCGGCGCCAGTAGTGAACCTGGACGTAGCGTTGGAGGAGAGCGCCGCGGCGGCTTCGGCCTTTGATAATGCCTTCGATAGTGGCATGGCAGATATGCCGGCTGCGGGCGCAGTCGTGGGTCGATTCGCGCCGCCGGTGGCCGCGATTTCCTCGCAGCGACTTGCCTTGAACGGCGTAGACCGGGCCGTCGGAATCGGAGCGGCGGGCATTCGTGCACCCTGCGATTCCCCTGGAGCGGGTTGCCGCAATCTGCAGCTTTCGATGGCTTCTCCGATTCCGATCAATCCGCCTATCGTGTCTGGCCCGACGCCTCCCTAGGCTTTCTATATGACTAGGCCGAATCGGATGATCCTCCGACAACCACCCGGGCGGCTTGTTCAGATCCAAGAGTGTGTCTGAGCAAAGTGTCGGTAGATATTTCCAGAGACCGCGCGCTGTCCGAACATGGGCATCGCGCGGTTCTGCGTTCGGAGGGGCATCCGGAGGTCTTGAGGCACAGTGGTCCGGCCGTCTAGGGTTGGGCGAAGGAGAGCGTATGGCGACGAATGAAACTTCCCGTATCGCGGCGACTCAACAACAAATCCTGATGAAGCAGGGCGCCTAATGTTGGAACTCGACACCTCATGCGCAGGTTGCGACCTCTCGTGTGCGGTCGATGCGCTTGAGCGTCAGCTTGAGGTCGGTGGTGCCAAGTTCGGTTGCATCGGGTTTTGCATGGGCGGCAAGCTTGCTCTTTATGGGGCCTCGCTCGTTCCTGAAATTGCAGCGGTTGTAGATTGTTATGGGGTTCATCCGAACATCTCCGTGGATTTTTCATCGTGGGGCGCGAGAGTCCTTGGCATATTCGCCGAAAATGATGAATTCGTGTCCGGCGCTGATGTGAAAGCGCTCTCTGAAAGCTTGGATGCTGCGGGCGTGGAGTCGCGAATGCTGACCTACGTGGGTGTGCAACACGCATTTCTGAACGAGTCACGTCCAGACGTTTTTGACGCAGACAATGCAGCCGAGGCCTGGCGCGATATCGATTCCTTTCTTGAAGCG
>Ga0115569_10002971_pt1 | contig 12696 bp, 12 predicted proteins | sample COGITO_mtgs_1205_2_FD_87295 | JGI IMG/M metagenome (GOLD analysis project Ga0115569, IMG submission 87295) | Pelagic marine microbial communities from North Sea - COGITO_mtgs_120503 | ecosystem: Environmental > Aquatic > Marine > Epipelagic | place: Germany:Helgoland, sampling site Kabeltonne...
GATCATAGACTTTTCAGTTGCCATAGTTTCGGCCAACGCATAACGAGTGCGAATCAGATCGATTCGCAGTGCGGAGACGCCGAGGGCCGCGAGTAGGGCGAGGGCGACGAGAGGAACCCACGAGCGAGAAGAAGGTGGGGTCACAAGATGCGCGAAGTCGACACCGATCCAGCCGTCGCGCTCGGGTGCATCGTCTTCGGTGTCGTGATCCATGCGATCATCATTGTCGTACTTTCGTGCGTCCATTAGGCTCGACCTCTTGGTCTCTGACTGACGGGGGAAGGCGCGGCCTCCGGGCGTCGAAGTACTCATGAAGTCTCCCGCTTGATGGCGCCGCGCAGCCGTGCTGAGCGCGCTCGGGGATTACGTTCGATTTCGTCGGCGCCGGGAATAATGGGGCGTCGATTCAGCAGCTCGAGGCTCGGAACGCCGCCGCAATTGCAGGCTGGCCATTCAGGCGGGCAGGTGCAGCCCTTAGCTGCCGCCCGAAAGGCATGCTTCACGATGCGGTCTTCGAGGCTGTGATATGAGATCACAGCGAGTCGACCGGCCGGGCGAAGGGCATTGATCGCAGCGGCGAGTCCTTGTTCGAGCGCGGCGAGTTCATCGTTCACGGCGATGCGCAGGGCCTGAAAGACCAAGGTCGCCGGGTTGTGCTTGCGGCCGCGGCCGATCCGGAGATCCTCAATGAGGCTGACGAGATCTTTGGCTGTTTCAAAGGGAGCCGCATCACGCTCAGCAACGATGCCTTTCGCGAGAGTTCGAGAGCCAGGAAGCTGCCCGTACTTCGAGAAAATGTTCTCGAGCTCTGCGGCGCTCCAGGTTGCGAGCAAGGTGGATGCGGGCTCACGGTCGCCGTTGCCGTCCATGCGCATGTCTAGCGGGCTTTCACCGTTTTCGAGTCCAAAGCGGAAGCCGCGCTCGGGTGCGTCGAGCTGATGAGAGGAGACACCGAGGTCGAGAATGATGCCGTCGAGAACGACTGGTGCGATTTCGGCAGCGATGTCGTTAATACGCCGAAAGGACGACTGGAAGAGCCGTACACGATTGCCGAAGCCCGTCAGTCTTTGGCCCGCTTCGCGGATCGCTTCCGCGTCGAGATCGAGACCAACGAGTACGCCATCAGTGCCCGTTCGCTCGAGAATCGCTTCTGCGTGACCGCCTCCACCGAGAGTGCCGTCGAGAATGACGGAGCCGGGTTGCAAGTCTAGGAACCCGAGGGTTTCGGCGAGAAGGACAGGTTCGTGGTAGTCCGTGCTCACCACTCAGGGTGCCTCTCGTCGTGTGGACCGTTAGGTCTCCTCGGTTCGCATCTCGCGGGACGCCTTAGACTTGACGTCCTTTGAGATGGCCGAACTCGATTGCGCGGATGCCTTCGCGACGACTGCCGCGAGGGCTAGGGATGGTTCCTCTGAAAAGCGGGGTGAGAGAAAAAGATGGGGCGTCCCGGGACACGTATCTTCGGCACGTACCCCCCAGTAACCGCGCCGGAGACCCTATGTGCCCCGGGAAACCCCAATCTCTCTCTTGGAGCGCAAGCGCTCCAGTCCCCCCAAAAAAACCTACGACCGAACTCCCTGATTTATCGATCGTTTGATGTCTTCTAGGCCATGCACTGTTGTGGTCTGACCTTGTTCGAAACGCGAGGGGCTCCAGATTTCAATCCGCTCGAGCACGCCCGCGACAATTACGTTTTTTTCGAGTCCCGCGTGGTCGCGTAAAAAACCGGGAACAAGAATTCTGCCTTGAGAGTCAACCGGGCAAGGCACAGAGCCCGTTGCGTAGAACCGACGAAGTCGCTGGGCGTCGGGATCGAGGCTCGACATCTCCATCAGTCTTTGTTCTTCGGCGGACCAAACATTGGCCGGGAAGAGTGCTAGATGATCTTTTTCGTTGACCAGCATCGGGGGGCTTTCCCCATCTCCGACCAACTCACCTCGGAAGACTCGCGGAATGCTGAGTCGCCCTTTGACGTCCATTGTGTGATCGTGGCGTCCGCGAAACATTGTTTTATAAATGCCTCGTTTTTTCCTGCAGACCGTCTGAGTCGCGAATCATCGCTACGCTTGAGTCTGGCTTGATGGGTATTCCGCTGAGTGAGCCCCCTTGGCTCCACATAGGCGATGTTTCATCCCACCGTGCCCCACACATATGACTTTCTATCCCACTTTGTCCCACTCTGGCAAGGCAAAAACAGGCACAGATGTGTTTTTTTTTCCGTCCTGCACATATCCCTCGCAGGCTTGTCGCGACGAGTCGAATCTGCAGCGAAAGCGACGTCGGCTGTCATGGGATTTCTCCCCACTCGGTCTAGGTATTCCTGCGGAGAGAGGGCTAGGGGAGTCGCGCGAAGCCGAGAAGTTGGAGCCAAATGGGGATCCGAAACCTCTGGCGCCCGGTCAACGGCGCTGCCCCCACGCGGGGCGGGTAGCGCCGAAACGGTTTTGCGCTGGACTCATGAGTTCTCGGGCCGAAACACTCGGGCCCGGAGCCCAGTCGTTTGCGTTGGGATCGCGAATAAGGTCGCTAAGAATCAGCGCGCGCCGAGATTCGCGATGCGGCGCCCGTGGATTGCGAAGGCGTCGTCAACGATCGATTTGAGCGGCGTGCCCGGCCCGAGATTGTTGCGGCCGTCTCGTGGGCCCTGTTCGATTCGTGACTCATCGGCGACGAGGGACTCGATCACCGCCTGCGCGCCTTCGCGAACTCCGCTGAGGGAGTAGCCGCCTTCGAGGACATGCAGGATACGTCCACCGCATAACATATCCGCCAGTGAACGCATTCGTGCGGCCATCACTTGGTAGCCCTCTAGCGTCAGCTCCATTTGGGCGAGCGGATCATCCTGATGCCCGTCGAATCCGCAGGATACGATGATCATGTCCGGAGCGAATCCGATCGCGGCCGGTACGACGAGCCGCTCGACGACCCCGATATATTCCACATCTCCGCAGCCAGGGGGCATTGGGATATTCAGCGTCGTCCCGAGGCCGAGGCCCTCACCCTCTTCGTCGAAATTGCCGGTTCCGGGATAGAAAGGGAATTGGTGGGTCGAGATGTAGAGCACGTTAGGGTCGTCTTCGAAGATGTGCTGGGTTCCGTTGCCATGATGAACGTCCCAGTCGAAGATGAGGATACGCGGCGAGGCGCCGTCGGCCTGCAATGCACGCACAGCGACCGCCACGTTATTGAAAAGGCAGAAACCCATGGAGCGCGCAGCTTCCGCGTGATGTCCGGGCGGCCGCACTGCGGCGAGGCCGCGGTTGACCTCTCCTGCGAGAATCCGCCGTGCTAGGTCAATCGTGCCACCGGCGGCCAGCCTGGCCACGTCAAAACTCTCAGGCGTGTGGTAGGTATCCGCGTCAATCCGTCCCGCAGGCAGCTCACGCGTCGTTGCGAGGGCGTCGAGCATGCGCTTGTCATGAGCGAGAAGGATTTCGTAGGGCTCTGCGGCGCGCGGTGTCGCGAATTCGAGCTGCGACCGGAATGGGTCGAGGGCCTCGCTGATGGCGACTAAGCGTTCAGGACGCTCGGGATGGCCATCTGGGCCTCGGTGGGCTCGGTAGCGCGAATCTTCAACGACTTCGATTCGTGGGGTGGGTTGCAAGTCGGCCATCGGCCCTCCTTCGCCCTCGCGGCTGGCGGGGCGGTCGGTGCTCTCCGGAGTCTTACGGTGCTGCTTTAGGGGCTGTTCTAGAGGTTGTTAGGCTGGCGCTATTCGTCCTTTGAAGCTTGTTTCTCGATTGTCGCTTCCAGTTTTCCGATCGCGTCTGCGACGCGTGTCAGATTGGCGTTCAGCGCATCGAAATCGCGCTTGCTGGGGAAGGCGCTGAAGCCGAGGGGGCCCGACTTACTCGAGGAGTCCCCGTTCGCGCCGCCGATGTTGTTAAATGCGTTTTCGACAGCGGCTTGGACCGTTTCACGGAAATCCGGGAGGCCATTCATTCGCGTCCAGCCGCGAGATCCCGAGCTGTTTTCAGCGCGTTCGGCGCCATTCGCGTCTTTTGTATTGCTGGTGCCGTCGTGATCGACCGCATCATCCGAAGTCTCGCCACGACTCGCAAAGGGTGAACGGCGTTCTCCGTTCTGGGAAGCGTCCCATGCGAAGCCGCGTCCCGCGGATTCGGACTGCTTCACGAATTGGCGGACGCGGTCCTGGAAATCTTCGATCCCGTCGTTCGCGTCGTCCACGCTCTTCTTGAGAGCGCCATACAAAGCGTCCCCACCCCGAGAGAGAATCTGCGTGATCAGCGTATCGGAGGGGTTCTCTTTAGCGCGCTCGTTCCCGACGAGAATTTGAGAGAGCGCGACCTGGGTGATGTCTTCGCCCGTCTCCTTATCGACGACCTGCACGGACTCACCCTCGTCGAGGAGCTTTGCGATGCCCTTGAGCGTGATGTAGCGGCTGGTTTCGGTGTTGTAGAGCTTGCGGTTGGCATAGCGCTTGATCAAGATTGCCATCACAAGAGTCTAGCGCGAGATCCCGCTCAACTCTCTCTTGTACGCTTTCGAGTCGCGTCTTCTCGAGAATTAAGCGCCCAGCGCGCGATCGCGGTGCGTTCCGCGATCCCTGCTTCATTATTCAACTCATTCCTCGACATCGAATCTCTGTACGCGTCGCTTGCGCGGCGGGGCTTCCTCACTGTTTTTGGCAGGTCCGTCACCAGATGGCGCATTCGTCGACGAAGCGGTTGAGTCCGTTTGACTGGATGCAGTTTGCGTGGTTCTCATGCCGAGCTCCCATAGAAGCTCGCGCAAGCCGAGAAAGGCGCGCAGCACCGGTCTCGCTGCTTGATCGGATTTGGACCGGATTTCCCAGCGCGCAATTTCCCTTGCGAGAGCCTCTTCGAGGGGCCCCGTGACGGCTTCGGGAAACGCGAAGCGACCATTCGAGCGGAGCCCATGTAGGATGCGCTCGATTCCGCGAAGCAGATCCGCCGAAATGCCTTCCGTGGCCGGGCCGGTTCCGCTGACCGAAGAAGCCGCTTCCAGCAACGCGGTTGCCGCCTCGAGTCCTTCGAGAGTCGCGCGACGAAGGTGTTCCCGTGCCCGTCCGACCGCCTCGTCGAATTCTTGGGTCATGCGGAAGTCTCTTTGAAGAGGGGCTCGGTGAGGGAGAAGAGGCTCGGTAGCCGGTCGATTCCGACCGGGTGTTCATCGATCAGGTGACACTCAATGCCGCTCGATGCAGCGCGGGCGGCGAGCAGCGAGCGAGATTGGTTGGCGTCGGAGCGCGCGATAGCGCTTTCGCGCAATATTCTTGAAATAGCCTCGGCTTGATCACGTGATTTGTCTGCGTCGACTGCGCCAAAGATTTCTGCGAGCCTCCGTTTGTCGTCGAGCATGCCTTGCCCATCGGCACGCGCGAGCCAGGCTTCTGCCGATTCAGAGAGGGGCCAGGGCGAGACGCGGTTCAAGACGATCGCCGCCAATTTCGCATCGAGCGTTTTTAGTTCGTCTAGAAACTCAAGCGTGCCAGGCTCGGTGCCGGAGCGTGCGCCGCCGATCAAAATGAATCGGGTCGACTCCCCTAATAGAATCTTCTCAACGCGAAGGGCCCGATCGAGAAAACCGTCGGCGATCCCGGATACGGCGGACAGAAACTCGGACAAGTCGTCGAGAAAACCGCTGCCGCCGATTCGTTCGATCAAGCCGAGCATGAGGTGAAGCGGGCGTCCGAAAACCCGGAATCCGAATCGTCCGGCGGACATCGTCGGTTTGAGGAGTGTGCCTACGAAGCGCCCTTCGAGGAAGGCGCGGAGCCTGCGGGGCGCAGCCAGGAAATCGAGGGCGTGGCTCGCGGGGGGCGTGTCTACGACGACGAGGTCGTAGTCCTCGGATTCGACCACCTCATTAACTTGCTCCATGGCAGCGTATTCGGCGCTTCCTGCGAGGGCCTCCGAGAGATGCTGGTAGAAGCGGTTGTCCAGGATGCGCTGTCGCGATTCTTTGTTGTCTGTTAGGCGGTCGACAAGGCGGTCGAAGGTCGGCTTTGGGTCCAGCATCATGGCGGACAACGATCCGCCGGTTGAACGCAGGCCCTTGTTGATAGCTTGGAGGTCGATTTCAGCCGGTTCGTCGGAGAGTGTCTCGATGCCTAGCGCATCGGCTAGTCGTCTCGCGGGATCAATTGTGAGGACGAGAGTGCGTCGCCCCAAGCACGCGGCTCGAAGTGCGAGCGAAGCTGCGAGCGTTGTCTTGCCAACACCACCGGTGCCGGCGCATACGATCACGCCGGCGGACTCGAGCGCTTCTGGAAGTGAAAAGCCGGCCGAGGAGTGGCTCATGCTGCATCCTCTCCAATATTTCCAGCGTTAGGCCATGACGGGGGTTCAAGCACGAGGTCGGCTTGCGTTGACCAATCGATCTCGGGCCCGAATCCGCCGGGCACGACGGGTACGTCGACGATAGGCAGACCACATTCGGTCGAAACGCGCGAGCGTTCGTGCAAGGCGTGGGTGGCTCGGGCGATTGCGTCGCCTGCGAACTCGGCCAAAACAGTAGGTTCCGGAAGGACTTTGAATGCGAGGTCCTTGGGCAGCCTCGCAAGCGACGCGCTCAGTCCTGTCGGGGGCGCCTCGGGCATGCGGTTAACGACGATGCGGTCGATTTCTAAATCGATTTCGGTTCGGGCGCGCGCAACGAGTTCAATTGTTTCGCTGACCGGCAATTCCTCGGCCAAGGTGACCGGCAACATCACGGTTCGCTCGCGATCGTGGATGAGCTCCTCGACCCAGCTCGCATGGCGCATCAAAGGGCCGGTGCGAACGGCTTGCTGTACGACCCGGGGGACATCGAGAAAGGTGATGCCGTGGCCCGTGGCCGGCGCATCGACCACGATCAGATCGTAGGCGGGGCGCCCGCCTCGCTCTGTGCTTTGTTCGACCTGCCAGATTTTCCCGAGAGTAATCAGCTCTCGCCAACCCGGCGCGGCATCGAGTAGCTCGCGAAATGCCTGGGTTTTGAGCACGCGGTCTGTGATCAGCCCAAGGCCGATCTGCAGCCGCGCATATTCGGCAAGTGCTTGGTGAGGATCCATGCCCATGACATGAAGTCCCGGGCGGAGCGTTCGCCCCGCGTATCCCACCGGAATCGGCTTCAGCTCGAACCGAGCGGCGGCGGCCTCTACGGGCGCGGTTTCCACCAACAGGACCCGTTTTCCTTTGCGCCGGGCGGCGTCAGCGACTGCGCAGGCGATGGACGTCTTCCCGACGCCGCCCTTGCCTGTGACGATGATCAGCCGCCGCTCAAGGAGCGAAGGCGGGACGACACTCATGTTAGGGTCTCCGGGGGGCTCGGGGTGGAGGACGTTGGTCGGAGGGAAAAACCCTTCGTCAACCGATGAGTCTAGCCCGGACTGCGGCTCTCTCCGCGATCGAGGGTGGATTCTCATCAGTCAGCTCAAGGAACATGCGTAATTCTCCGAAACATTCACTTGTTACTGCGTTTTTCCGTCCCGCCGCGACCGAAGACCGCCTTCGAGCTAGCCGGCGGCGCGCGATCTTCGGGAGCAGTGGTTTGATCGTAACTTGCAATGAATGTACGACGAGCTTCGAGCTCGATGAATCGCGGATTCCGGCGAGCGGAGCGCGGGTACGATGCTCCCGGTGTAAACACGCCTTCTTTTTGCCCAACCCGTCCGCGAGCCAAACCGAAGCGGTCCACGACCTGGCGCAGGAAGCGGCGGCGAATCCTGATTTTGCGGGCCTCGCTGCTTCCGAAGACTTGAACGAGAGCGAGTGGGATGGGCTGGGAAGCGAAACGCCGTGCATCACGGAGTCGATGTCCGTGGCGCCCCCGGAACCAGAACCGATCCCCGAGCCCGAAGTGACGCCTGATGCCGGTCTCGATTTCGCGCTCGAGGATGAAGAAGACTGGCAGTTTTCCAAAGATATTCGAGTCGAGGGCGATGAACTCGATGAAGACTTATCGATGGACCCAGACGAAGGTTTGTCCGGAGAGGTCTCCGATACGATTGGTGCAGGGGCGTCCGGGAGTGATTTCGGATCCGCGGGCTCCTTCGACAACGAGGGCTTTGATCCTTTCGCTTCGGGCGAGATGCAGGCGTACGTTTCGGCGGAAGCGATCGATGTACCCCAGATTTCGGTGGTGACTGAAGAATCGGCGAACGGCGGTTCGGGGATTCGACTGGACACGGACAGTCCGGTCGCACCCAGCGTAGAATTTCCTTCGATGGCCGCCGAGGCTCATCCTGGGCCGGCCGTCTCGCGAGATGAATCGCGCTTCGGCTCGGTGGATGATTTTTCGTCACTGATGGAAGATGAGGACCCTCAGTACAGGACTATCGCATGCGGAGACGCAGAGGGGACGAGTTCCGAACTTGGTAGCGATTGTGTCGGGACCTACTCGGGAACCGGGCAGAGCGACGACCTGGGCGATCCTGAAGGGTGGGATCTCGTCGGGAGTGACGACTTCGCAGTGTCAGCGGCTCGTACAGACGCGGCGAATGTCATCCCGGAATCTGTCGACGAGGGCGACTTCTTTTCGGATGCAGAGGTTTTCGATGATTCGGTTTACGACATGGATCTCGCGAATTCTTCTTTGGTGATGGGACCGGTCGGGCAGCTTGCGCGACTCGTCGGTTGGGCGTTCTCTGCGGCGGCTGTTCTTGCGGTCGGATACCTCGGCCTAGTTGCGGAGTCCGGAAGATGGTCGGAGGCGCAGCAAACCGTGATTAGCGGCCCGCTCACTGCACAGACGCTCGAGTCGAGCTGGGTCGACACGAGTCGTGCGGGGCCAGTACTTCGATTGATGGGTGAACTCCGCAATACCGGGACGCTGGCCGTCTGGCCGGGAAGCGTGGAGATAGCGCTGCTCGACGGTGAGGGAGCGAGGCTCGCTGTGCCTACGATCGTGGCGGGTGTTCCAGTCGAAGAATCCGTTCTGCGAGAGGCTCCGAGTGAGTTCTTGCGTGAGCAAGCTGCTGCTGGATCGCGACGGTTTGCGGCGACGCCACTCGCACCGGGTGAGGTACGGCCCTTCGAAGCGTTGATACTCGAAGCCCGCTTGCCCGATAAGGCCACTCGGTTCGAATTGGAAGTGGGCCAACCACGAATAGCCCCCGTGGCTTTCGCCGCTCCGGACAGTGCTCCGATTATCCCGACGTCGGAGGATGCTGCAAACCAGCGAGAGCGGCAGCTGGGCGCTTACCAATCAGAGCCGTAGCTGGAAAACCGAGTTGGACCTCTAAAGCGGCAAGCTAGTCCGTTTTGTCTTGGGCCTTGTCTCCGACCTTTTCGTTCTCGGGGGTCACGTCGATCTCGTCCTCCCCAGAAAGGCCGGACTTGAAGTTCTTTATCGCCTTGCCGAAGCCGGAGCCGATCTCGGGAAGCCGACGTGCGCCAAAGAGCACGACCACGATCACGAGAATTATCCCGAGCTCCATGGGTCCCAATCCGAACATCCGTGTCTCCTGTCGCGCCGACACGGCGCGGTCGAGACGCATGTTGCCGCTGGGGAGTCTCACGGTCAAGCGCAGCGAATCGCAGCGCCCGACAAATTGGACCTCTCAGAAGTCACAGAATGCATTCCTCCGGTGCCGCAAGGCGGCTTTCGCGCATTCCCACGGTACAGTCACTCAATAGCTCGCCCCCGACGGCGACGGAAAATGGAAATTCGAACATGGCACTCTTCAAGGCCTACGATATCCGGGGCATCGTCCCGGACGACCTCAACGCCGAAAAGGCCTACTCGATCGGCCGGGCCATCGCGGCATTCATGGAGTCCGGCCCGATTGCGGTGGGGCGGGATGCGCGCAGCCATTCGCCGGAACTCACCGCCGCGTTGATCGACGGAATCCGGGACGAGGGGCTCGACGTTTTGGATCTCGGGTTGGTCGCCACGCCGATGCTCTATTTCGGAGTCGAACAGCTTTCCGCGAACGCCGGCGTGATGGTGACTGCATCGCACAATCCGGGCGAGTACAACGGGTTCAAGATCTGTCGTGCGCACGCTGTCCCCGTTGGGGAAGACAGTGGCTTGAAAGATATCGAGGCGCTCGTGCCCAAGCGGCGCGAGGCCGCGAAGGCCTCGCAGCGCGGTGGAATTGCCGAACACAATGTGCTCGAGGGCTACGCGGCGCACGCGCTCTCAGTCGGTGAACAAAGGCCGCCGTTGAAGGTGGTCATCGATTGCGGCAACGGCATGGCAGCGGCGGGGCTAGGGCCGGTGCTCGATGCTTTGCCCATCGATGTTGTCGAACTTTATTTTGAGCCGGACGGAACGTTTCCGAATCACGAAGCCGATCCGCTTAAGCTTGAAAACTTGCAGGATGTTTCTGATGTCGTGCGGCGTGAAGGCGCGGACTTCGGAGTTGCCTTTGATGGCGATGGCGACCGAGCCGTTTTCGTGGACGGGGAAGGGGATCCGGTCTCGGCGGATCTGGCGACGGCACTGATCGCGCGACGCGTCTTAGCAAAAGAGCCGGGTGCTCGAATCCTCTATGACCTGCGCTCGAGTCGAGTTGTCGCTGAAGAAGTTGAACGAGCGGGCGGCGTCGCAGGCATGTGCCGAGTCGGCCACTCTTTCGTGAAGGCTCAGATGCGAGAGGAGGGCGCCGCCTTTGCAGGCGAGCTTTCCGGTCACCTCTATTTTCGGTTCTCGAAAAACCTAATTGCGGACGACGGAACCGCCGCGCTGGTAGCAATGCTTGATGTGTTAGGTGCCGAAGGGCGACCGCTTCGCGAGCTGGTCGAACCGCTCCGGTGTTATTCTGCGAGTGGTGAGATCAATAGTCGCGTTGCGGATACGGATCACGTGATAGATACGATTGCTGGCGAACATACAGATGCGCCGGAAGTCTCTAGGCTCGATGGATTGCTCATTCGGTATCCGACCTGGTGGTTCAATATCCGTCCGTCGAATACGGAGCCGGTTCTGCGTCTCAATCTCGAAGCGGATACCGCAACCGAGATGGAACGTCGGCGGGACGAAATTCTTGGCCGGATTCAGGACCTCGGGACCGGAGGATCGCCGAAGTAGCCGGGTTCGGTAGAGTCCCGTCCGAGGAGGTCTCGTGGCGCAGTCGATTGAAGATGCTGGATTGTTGAGCCGTTTTGGGGCGGGTGTATCGCTGCTCTCCGAGGGCTGGCGATTTCTTCGTGGTCATTCGAATCTTTGGATGCTCGCTCTGGTACCGGTGCTATTCGCGACCGTGTCGGTGGGGACCGCGGGTGCAATATTCTGGGTTCAGCTCGACGAGATCCATTCGGTTTTTCAGGGCGTATTCCCGCATCTAGAAGCCACGACTTGGTGGACCTGGATATGGGTCGGTCCAGGGCAAGTGCTCTTCTTCCTGCTCCGTTGGATCGCTGTGATTGTGAGCTTCATGGTGACCCTGATCGCTGCTTTGCTGCTATCGAATTTAGCGGCGGCACCTTTTCTGGATGCGCTTTCTGAAAGGGTCGAAGCGATTGTGCTCGGAAAAGCCGTCGACGAGACCGAGGGCTTAGCCGATCTCCTGGGCGACACGATTCGCAGCTTCGGAGCGGAGCTTCAGAGGCTCGGCTTCCTCGGCGGCATTTGGGTCGGGTTGACTCTCGTGGGCATAGCGCTGCCCGGTGCGCATCTGCTGACAAGCCCGCTGCTCGTCGCGATCACGGTGCTCTTCCTGCCCCTGGACTACGCGGGCTTCGCTCTAGACCGTCGCGGTATTTCGTTTCGCGAGCGTCGAGTATGGCTGCGCGAGCATCTACCGACGATGGTCGGCTTCGGCGGAGTGGCATTCGTATCCTGCGTGGTGCCGGGACTTAACCTGGTCGTCATGCCGTCGCTCGTGACGGCGGGCACACTACTGGTTCTGCGGACGCGTACGGAAGTTGCGATCGAAAGGGCTTGATTGGACCGAATGGGTCAATTGAGCCTTAGCTCGGCATGATCGATCGGGCGCGGAGATATTAGGCGAGTGTCTCTTTGAGGAAATCGCCGATGACACTGACCGCGTCGCTGGCGAGGCCCCCGTTGCGGTCGGATGCAGCGACGTCCACTCGGCGTTTCGGCTCGGGAAGAGCCTCAAAGAAGGCGGTCTGGCTCGTGGCGGGAATCTCGGATTCGCCGGACGGCGCCAGAATGAGGGATGAGACGTTCCGCTGACTCGCGGCATCGAACTCGGAAATCGGGTCCAGCTCCGAATCCGCGAAACGACCCGCTCCACCAGAGACGACACAGCCTCGTAGGCCTGAGATGTGATTGGCTGCCCACAGCGCAGCGGTTCCTCCGACGCCGATTCCGACGAGGGCGATTTGGCTCGCGTCGATATTGTCGAGTTTGCCGAGGGCCTGTGCTGCTCGGGATATATCGGAGATCGACTGCCGCGCGAATTCCTCGACGAGCGCACGCGTATCGGCGTCGAGCGGTTGGTCTGAGGCCAGGCTTCGGTAGCCCGCTACGAGCCGGTCTGACAGTTTGGGGCTTGCGCGCCGTCCATGCAGGGGGAGGTCGATACGTGCGACCGAGAATCCGGCCCTGACCCAGTCGGCTGCGAAGTCCAGGGCGCTTGACTCGGCAGCGCTCCCGGTGCCGTGAAGTACCAAGATGAGCGGCGCGGCGGATCCGCCCGGTTGCTGATGGAGCACGCCGTTTACGAAGTCACCGCGAGAAACGAACTCGAAGGCGTGGGCGGAAAGTCCGGCCCAAGCGCCGGCACGATCAGAAGCGCCGGCACGATCAGAAGCGCCGGCA
>Ga0115569_10002973_pt1 | contig 12695 bp, 14 predicted proteins | sample COGITO_mtgs_1205_2_FD_87295 | JGI IMG/M metagenome (GOLD analysis project Ga0115569, IMG submission 87295) | Pelagic marine microbial communities from North Sea - COGITO_mtgs_120503 | ecosystem: Environmental > Aquatic > Marine > Epipelagic | place: Germany:Helgoland, sampling site Kabeltonne...
ACGTGGTTTGTATTTTTTAATAAGATTATTCTCTAATAACAAAGCATCCGTTTCTGTATTAACAACAATGTGTTTTATACGAACAATTTTTTTTACTAAAACTCTAGTTTTACCATTTTCATGATTTTTATTGAAATAAGAAGCAACTCTTTTTTTTAAATTTTTAGCTTTCCCTACGTAAATAATTACATCCTCTTTATCAAAATATTGATAGACCCCTGGTTCATTAGGTAAGGTTTTTATTTGTAGTTCTAGCGATTTAGACATCTAACGAAAATACACTTTTTTTTAAATACTAAATAAGTGAAGATCCCTAAAAACAGGATAAAAACCAGGTACAAAAATTAAATCTAAAAAATATGAATAACTTAAGCGGTTCAAAAATATTATAGATAAAGAGAGTTTAATCGGAAAACAAAGCCACGTAGAAACACCTGATTTTCATCAAAAAGAATAAATAAAGAGGATAAACTATTATATTTAACACAAAAATATTTTTCATAATACTGTTTTGACTTTTCAAAACTATAAGTGGAAAAATTACTTATATAAGAATATCAAGTGATTACTGCAGTTTTATTTAGTTTTATAGCACTCCTAATTTCAGTGATTTCATTATTTATTTACTTCTTATCAAGAAAAAAAAATGTAGCGAAAGAACTTGAGAAAAAAAATAAAGAAATTACACATCAAAAAGAAATTACAGAATCTATTATTATAAATCATGAAGAAGAGCGCAAGCGTATTTCAAAAGATTTACATGATAATATTAGCTCTAAACTAAATGTTATTAACCTAAATGTAAATCTATTAAAAGATGGGAATTTAAATACAGAAGAATCTCTTGTTGTTAATAATGGTCTACTAAAAGCTATTGATAAAACCATCGAAAGTGCTAGTGAAATTGCACACAATCTATTACCTCCAATATTAGAGAAATTTGGATTTAAAGATGCTGTGGAAGAATTGGCTGACGCTTATAACAATAGTAGAAAAATAAAAATTACTCATAGTATAAACTATCCAAAAAAACTTTTAATTCCAGAAAACGAATTACATCTTTTTAGAATTATAGAGGAATTAATTAGTAACGCTGTAAGGTTTAGAAAAGTAAAAAATAGTAATATAAACATTGCATTCAAAGACAATAAATTAATTTTCAATTATACGGATAATAGTATTGGTTCTTATTCGAATAATTTAAATATTAAAAAAAGAAGTAATTTGAAAAACATAGAGAGTAGAGTTTCCTTATTAAACGCAAAGTACAGTATTGAACATGGAATAGGTAATGGTTTTAAAATTTTAATTGTAATATAGCACCCAAATATGGAAAAAATTAATATCGTTATTGCCGATGATGAACAACTTTTCAGAAGTGGAATTCGTTTTATTTTAGAGCGAGAACCTAATTTTAATATTTCTTTTGAAACAGAAAATGGTAAAAAACTATTAGATTTTCTTAGAACTACAAAAGAGTTCCCAGATATTATTTTGATGGATTTAAACATGCCCGAAATGAATGGTGTTGAGGCTACTAAAATCATTCATAAAACACATCCAAATATAAAAATAGTTGTACTAACAAGTTACAATAGCAAATCTTTTATAACCAATATGATCGATGTTGGGGCTTCTTCTTACCTCGTTAAAAACACAAGCCCAAAAATGGTCGTTCATACAATTAATGAAGTTCATAAAAAAGGGTTTTATTATGATGAAAAAGTATTGTCTATTATTAATGAAAACATTATTTCATCTAGCGGAAAGCGTATTAAAAATGATTTAGAACAAAAACTACTTTCTAAAAGAGAAATTGATGTTTTAGAATTGATTTGTGCTCAAAAAACAACTGCAGAAATAGCAGATAAACTCTTTATAAGTCCAAGAACGGTTGAAGGTCACCGAAACAACCTTCTTTTGAAAACGAAATCTAAAAACGTTGCAGGTCTGGTTATTTATGGAATTCAAAAAAAATTAATAGAAATTACACCAAATTTTAATTTGTAGTTAAGCTGCTCTCTAATGGCTTATAATAGGTTTAAAGACCTATTAAAAGGTCCTGAATTTTATTGTTGACAACCTATTTATACATTACAATTTTCTAAACTACTAAGAAAAACCAAATCTGTGTTCGATAAAGCCAATGAAATTAAACGTTAACTACTTTTTCCTCCTTTGGAAAAGCTTGTTTACTAAATATAAACAATAAAGCGACACCAATACTTATAAAAGCATCCGCCGGATTAAAAATATATTGAAAAAACGTAAAATCATTACCACCAATAAAAGGAATCCACTCTGGTAAAATACCGTCCCAAAAAGGAAAATATAACATATCTACTACTTTACCATAAAATAAATCACCATAAGGTTTTTCCGAAAAAAGTGTTGCTACTTTATGATTTGATTGGTCAAAAATAACTCCATAAAAAACAGAATCTATTATGTTACCTACTGCACCAGAAAAAATAAGGGAAATTCCAATTATAACAGCATTGTGTACTTTGCGTTTTATATTGCCGACTAACCAAAAAATAATTGCAGAAACCGCTACAATTCTAAACAAGGTTAAAAAAAGTTTTCCTGTTCTACCACCAAATTCAAAACCCATTGCCATTCCATTATTTTCCACAAAATGAATTCTAAACCAATCAAAAACTATCACTTCTTCACCTAAATAAAAATGAGTTTTGATATAAATTTTTATTATTTGATCTAAAATAATTGCAATTAAGATTGTAGCAATTGCAAGATTTTTTTTTGACATGCCTTTTTTATTTGTGATCACAAAAATAACAATATTATTGAGTTTATTTAGTAGTTAAAAAAATATTAGCATTTAAAGAATGGATACTTATTTCTTTATTCAATTCCAACATATTAGTCTGATCTATTTGTTCAACTAAAACATTGTTGAGTTTAATTTTACCGTTTTTAGAGACGACATCAATCATTCCTTTATTTAATGTCGCATATAAATTTCCGCTATACATTTTAACTTCTAGATTTGCATAAATTTTATGAAGTTTTAAAATACCTTTTTCAATAAATATTTTTAAATCTCCTATATAGCTTTTAGATTCTAAATTTATTTCATCCCCAAAAACTGTAATTAATTTATTTTTAGGCACTTTAATAATTGCGTTTGCTCTATGCAACCCTTTGGTGATAAATTTTCTAAAAACCTTATCTTCTTGCTTGGTATTAGGTATTTCAAATTGAATCTTTACCCGATTATTTAACTCTTTGTAAACAATATTTTGTTGTCCTATATTTTCTGTAATCAAATAAATCTCAATAAATTTTGATGTTGAATTTTCAATTACAACATCATCCAACCCTTGTGTGGAAATTTCAATTTCTTTTAATTGTGTTTCAAATTTTTGAAGCACTTTATTTTGAGATAAAACCACTTTAGAGACCAGACAAACTAAAATAATAAGATGAATTTTCATTGAAGAAAAAAAGCCTCTAAACAGAAGCTTTTAAAATTTTATTTACAAAAAACAAAAATTATTGTTTACGTTTTGCCTCAATACTCAAAGTTGTATGAGGAACTAATAGCAAACGTTCTTTTTGAATTAACTTTCGAGTAACTCGACAAATTCCATAAGTACCATTCTCTATTCTTAACAAAGCATTATTAAGATCTCTAATAAACTTTTCTTGTCTTATCGCTAATTGTACATTTGCTTCTTTATTCATTACTTCTGAGCCTTCGTCAAAAGATTTAAATGTGTGAGAGGTATCATCAGTTCCATTATTAGCATCGTTTTTATAGGCTGCTTTTAACAAAGCTAAATCTTCTTCTGCTCTTGCTATTTTCTTATTAATAATTGCTTTAAACTCCTGCAAGTCAGATTCGTTATATTTTGTTTTTACTTCTAACATAAATATTACATTTTTTCAATTAATATTTTACTTTTTATGGTATCGAACTCAATTTCTGTACCATCTATTAAATCATCAACAAAAACCAATTCATTGGTTAATGTTTCACTCATAATGTAGTCTTTATTATCTGTGATAGATTTTTGTAGGTTTTCGAAATTTAAAACTGTTAACTTTATTTTATCTGCTAACTCTAAACCTTTGTCTTTACGTGCATTCTGAATTCTGTTCACCAACTCTCTAGCAATTCCTTCTTTACGCAATTCCTCGGTTATAGTAACATCTAAAGCAACGGTTAACGAGCCTTCATTTGCAACTAACCAACCTTCAATATCTTTTGATGATATTTCTACATCTGAGATATCTAAAGTAATATTTTTTCCATTAATGTCAAGTGAAATGTTTTTATCTTTCTCTATTTTGTTAATATCTTCTTGATTAAATTTTTGAACCTCAGCAGCAATAAAACGCATATCTTTTCCAAATTTTGGTCCTAGTGCTTTAAAATTAGGTTTAATTTGTTTAATTAAAATATCTGAAGCGTCATCTAAAATTTGAATTTGCTTAATATTTACCTCGTTCTTAATTAAGCCTGCAACGGCTAAAATTTCTTCTTTCTGCTGCTCACTATCAACAGGAATCATAATTTTTTGAAGTGGTTGACGCACTTTTATCTTTTCTTTTGCTCTTAAAGATAAAACTAGAGAAGATATTATTTGCGCATTTTCCATTTTACGCTCCAAGCTCTTATCAACAAAACTTTCATCGTAAACGGGAAAGTTAGATAAATGGATACTTTCTGATTTTTCTTTGCCTGTAACCGAATTTAAATCTTGATATAATTTATCCATAAAAAACGGTGCAATTGGCGATGCTAATTTTGCAATCGTATTCATACAAGTATATAACGTTTGATAGGCAGAAATTTTATCTGTTTGATAATCTCCCTTCCAAAAACGTCTTCTACTTAAACGTACATACCAGTTACTTAAATAATCTTGTGTAAAATCTGATATTGCTCTTGCAGCTCTTGTTGGTTCATATCCTGCATAGAATTTATCAACTTTTTGAATTAAAGTATGTAATTCTGATAAAACCCATCTATCTATTTCTGGTCTATCTTTTAAAGGTACATCTGCCTCCTCATAACAAAAGCCATCAGTATTTGTGTATAAAGTAAAGAACGAATAGGTATTATATAAAGTTCCGAAAAACTTACGTTTTACTTCTTCAATCCCTTCTAAATCAAATTTTAAATTATCCCAAGGATTTGCATTTGCAATCATATACCAACGTGTTGCATCTGCACCATAAGTAGACAAAGTTGTGAAAGGATCTGTGGCATTTCCTAAACGTTTAGACATTTTATGTCCGTTTTTATCTAAAACCAAACCATTAGAAACCACATTTTTATAAGCTACCGAATCAAAAACCATTGTAGAAATTGCATGTAAAGTATAAAACCAACCACGTGTTTGGTCTACTCCTTCTGCAATAAAATCTGCTGGAAAAGATTCATTTTCATCAATTTTCTCTTTGTTTTCAAATGGGTAATGCCACTGTGCATAAGGCATAGAACCAGAATCGAACCAAACATCAATTAAATCACTTTCACGTTTCATTGGTTGTCCTGTTGCTGAAACTAAAATAATTTCATCAACAATATTTTTATGTAAATCTATTTTCGCATAGTTATCTTCGCTGTTGTTATCAACTTCAAAGTCTTCGAAAATATCTTTTGCTAAAACGCCAGCTTCAAAAGCCTTAGCCATCTCTTCTTTTAACTCTTTAACAGAGCCAATACAAATTTCTTCTTTCCCATCTTCTGTTCTCCAGATTGGTAATGGAATTCCCCAATAACGAGATCGAGACAAATTCCAATCATTTGCATTTGCCAACCAGTTTCCAAAACGACCCGTTCCTGTAGATTCAGGTTTCCAGTTAATGGTTTTATTTAACTCGTGCATTCTATCTTTTACATCAGTTACTTTAACAAACCAAGAATCTAATGGGTAATATAAAATTGGTTTATCTGTTCTCCAACAATTTGGGTAACTGTGCTTATATTTTTCAACCTTAAAGGCTTTATTTTCTGTTTTTAGTTTAATAGCTAACTCAACATCAATAGATTTTTCTGGAGCTTCACCATCATTATAATATTCGTTTTTCACATATTTACCTGCAAACTCCCCCATTTCTGGTCTAAACCTACCTTGTAAATCTACCAAAGGAACTAAATTATCATTTTCATCTTTCACCAACATCGGCGGAATTTCTGGTGTTGCTTGTTTTGCAACTAAAGCATCATCTTGTCCAAAAGTTGGCGCTGTATGTACAATTCCTGTTCCATCTTCCGTAGTCACAAAATCTCCTGAAATTACTCTAAAAGCATCTCCTGGATTGTCGTTTGGTAAACAGTAATCTAATAATTGTTCGTATTTAATATCAACTAAATCTTTACCTAAAAATTCTTTAATTACGAAATAAGGAATCTTCTTATCACCCGAATTATAAACAGATAAACCTTCTGAAGTTTCAACTTCAAAATTATTTTTTCCTGCAAATTGTTTTCCAAGTAGTTTTTTAGCTAAAATTACTTTTACAGGTTCAAATGTATATTGATTAAAAGTATCGACTAAAACATACTCTATTTTTGGACCGACAGTTAATGCGGTATTACTTGGCAATGTCCAAGGAGTTGTTGTCCAAGCTATAAAATAAATACTTCCTTCATTTTTCAAGAAGTCTGGAAGCGTATTTTGTACAGCCTTAAATTGCGCAACAACAGTTGTATCCGTTACATCTTGGTAAGTGCCTGGTTGGTTTAATTCATGAGAACTTAAACCTGTACCGGCTTTTGGTGAATATGGCTGAATTGTATAGCCTTTATAAATTAATTTTTTATTGTAAATCTGCTTTAATAACCACCAAACAGACTCCATATATTTTGGCTCATAGGTAATATATGGATCTTCCATATCAACCCAATAACCCATTTTCTGAGTTAAATCATTCCAAATACCTGTGTAGCGCATTACTGCTTTTCTACAAGCTGCATTATAATCTTCTACAGAAATTTTCTTTCCAATGTCTTCTTTGGTAATTCCCAATTCTTTTTCTACACCTAGTTCTATAGGCAAACCATGTGTATCCCAACCAGCTTTACGCTTTACTTGGTAACCTTTCATGGTTTTATATCGCGGAAAAATATCTTTAATTGCTCTTGCCAAAACATGGTGAACTCCTGGTAGCCCGTTAGCAGAAGGAGGTCCTTCAAAAAACACAAATGGTTTGGCATTTTCTCTTGATGTTACACTTTTTTCAAAAATGTTGTTTTCTTGCCAATATTCAAGAATTTCTTCTGCTACTTTTGGTAAGTCAAGTCCTTTGTATTCAGGGAATTTCGCTTTCATTTTCTGTCATTTCTAATGAGAATGCGAAAATAAGGTTTTTCTTGGAATTTCTTGAGTTTGTTTGTTAAGAAGTTGAAAAGTACAAAAAAGTTACAAAGTTTTAAGGTGACAAAAAAATTAGAGTGCTAATTCAAAAAATTATTTTACATTCCTCTTTCATTTTTTATTTGTTCATAAGCGGCTTGTATGCTTTGAAACTTTTCATTTGCACCTTTTAAATGCTCATCTCCTAAACCTTGTAATTTGTCTGGGTGATATTTCTTTACCATTTTTCTGTAACCACTTTTTACCTCGGAATTAGAAGCTGTCTTTTCTATTTCTAAAATTTTATATGCATTTTCTGAAGTATCATAAAACATTGCTTTAATCGACTCAAAATCTCGTTGATTTATATATAAATAGCCCGCAATCTTTCTAATTTCTTCTACTTCCGACTCTGTAACAAACTCATCTGACTTTGCAATGCCAAACAAAAAATGTATTAATTGTAAACGCGAAGCGTGAGACATATTTTGTCTAATCTGTATACACACTTGACGTGCAGAAACTTGTTTTTTTATAATTCCGCTAAAAAGTTTGAATGCATTATTTGCTCTTTCCTTGCCATACATGCCAACAAATTGAGATCTTACAAAGTCTAGCTCACGTTTATCTACTTTTCCATCAGATTTTATAACGATAGATGCTAAAACAAGTAAACTCATTTCAAAATCTCCAGATTGGGTATCTACAGAATCTCTTCTAACTCTATTCCCACGAACTCTCTCTTGGTATTCTCTTTGTTCTTGTGTTAAATCTTTTTCAGAAAAACCATCTACAAAACTACCTACTGCAAAACCAATGGCTGCACCAATAGGACCTCCTAAAGTAAATCCTAAACCTGCTCCTAACCATTTCGTAAAACTTCCCATTTTCTCTATTTTTAAAGTTGCAAACTTACAAAGTTACATTGTTAAAATCTTGATTTTTTTTTAGATGCTCTAATTTTGCATGAAGGATTGAAGCATTTGTTTGAGCTCTTTTTTGTTTTTCACAAAAAAAGCGAGTGCGAAAAGCCTGACGATTTTTGAATAAAAGTGCAGTGAAACGTAACTTTTATTTAAAAATGGACATGCCCAAAAAGAAAAATGTAATTAGTATCAATTTTATTGATATTTCTATTGAAAACACCACTTTTAAGTATGTTGAGTTTTGACAAACAAATACCTATATTTGCATTTTAAATTTAGAAAATATGTATCCAGAAGAATTAGTAAAACCAATGCGTGAAGAGTTAATTAACGCTGGTTTTGAAGCATTATATACAAGTGAAGACGTTGAAAACGCAATGTCTAAAAAAGGGACAACGTTAGTTGTAGTAAACTCTGTTTGTGGCTGTGCGGCTGGTACTGCAAGACCAGGAGCTGTGGCATCTTTAGCCGCTGAAAAAACACCTACAAACTTAACAACTGTTTTTGCAGGTGTAGAAAAAGAATCTACACAAAAAGCACGTGAGTTTATGATTCCTTTTCCGGCTTCTTCACCAGCAATTGCATTGTTTAAAGATGGTAGTTTAGTGCATATGCTAGAGCGTCATCATATTGAAGGTAGATCTGCACAAATGATTGCACAGAATTTAGCACAAGCTTACGACGAGTTTTGCTAGTACAAGAACTCCTCTTTAAAAGAAAGAACTTTAAAATCCATTCTAAATTGAATGGATTTTTTATTTTTATACAAAAAACAATATGCCATCAGTATTATCGACTTACACTAAAGTAGAATTAAAAAAGAAATTAAAAACACAACAAAATTTACTAATATTTAAAGGAATTGTTATTTTTTTAATGATTGTTTTTGCTATTTTTTCAACCCTTGCAAAAGGGATTTCTTTTCACACCTTTTTACCATTATTTTTTATTCCAATGGGTCTTTTTATGTATTTTGAATTAAAAAATATTAAAAAAGAACTCGCTTCAAGAAAACAACATGAATCAAGAGAAGATAATATCTAATACCATTGTTTTTGTAAAAGAGGAACTTAAAAATGCCGAAGGCGGTCATGATTGGTTTCATGTAGAGCGTGTTTATAAAAACACATTATTAATTTCTAAAGAAGAAAAGGTAAATACTTTTGTGGTTTCTTTAGCTGCGCTATTACATGATATTGCTGATCCAAAATTTTTTAATGGTGATGAAACTATAGGACCAAAAAAAGCGCAGAATTTTTTAGAAAAACAAAATGTTGATAAAGGAGTTATTAATCATGTTATTAATATTATAAAATATATTTCTTTCAAAAATTCTTTTGATAAAAATGGAAAAGAATTTACCTCTAAAGAATTACAGGTAGTTCAAGACGCTGATCGATTAGATGCAATTGGTGCTATTGGTATTGCAAGATGTTTTAATTACGGTGGATTTAAACACAGAGCTCTTTATAATCCTGAAATCTCTCCAAATTTAAAGATGTCTAAAGAAGAATATAAAAATTCTAATGCACCAACTATCAATCACTTTTATGAAAAACTACTCTTATTAAAAGATAAAATGAATACTCTTACTGGTAAAAAAATTGCCCTCAGTAGACATAATTTTATGGTAGAATATTTAAATCAATTCTATAGTGAATGGAATGGAATTAAGTAATTAATTCTCTTTTGCTACCTCTAAAGCAGTAATTTTGTTTTCTAAAATTGCTAATTCTTCTCCACATTCAATAATTTTATCGATGGTTAGGTTTTGATTAGAATTTACAAACGTTAATAATTCGTTGCTTTTAAAGGTGTAATATTCAATTGCTTTGTCTATTTTAACATGCATACTATTTACTTATTGAATTAAATTCATCATTTCATTTCTATATTTTGATGCCGATTTTCCTGTAAACTCTTTAAATAGTTTATTAAAATGAGAAAAATTATTAAAACCACATTCATAACAAATATCTGTAATACTTGTTTGACTTTCTGATAGTAATTTCGTGGCATGCACAACCCTGTATTCATTTACTAATTTCGTAAATGTTTTACCTGTTGTTTTTTTAAAAAACCTACAAAATGCCGGAACCGTCATACTAACTAAACCTGACATTTCATCTAAACTAATGTGTTTATTAAAGTTCTCGTTAATATGTTTAAAAATAATATCTATTTTACTACTATCTTGTGGCTGTGTTTCAAAAGCAAAACCATCTGCATTTAAAATTGTATAATCTTTAGATTTAGAGAGTGTGTGCAATATTTCTAACAAAATTAAAATCTGCTTAAAACCTTTTTTCTCAGATAACTTCTCAATTTTAGGTCCTAATTTCTCTTTCGTTTTTACCCCAAATAAAATACCTTTTTTCGCTTTTTCAAATAAAATACTAATCGGTTTCATTTCTGGTACTTCAAAAAAAACTTCTCCCAGAAAATCGGGCTTAAATTGTACTAATGTTTCTGAACCATTTGTTGTAAGCCTATCTGTAAAACCATTATGAGGTAAATTAGAGCCTATTAATAATAGCTGACTATTATTAAAGTAAGACAAGTGATTACCAATATGTCTTTTACCCTTTCCTTTGTTTACATAGACCAACTCAATTTCTGGGTGAAAATGCCAAAAAGCTTTTATCTGTTTTAAAAATTCAGTATGTTTTTTTACAAGTATAGAACTACCAAAATTTGGACTAATTTTTTCTAAAGTTGGTTTAACATTCATAATATTTTATAAATTAAATCAAATTTACAATACTAAAAGATAAAAAAATATATAGAATTAACAAAGTTATATACTATATTAACTTAACATTAATTTAATACCTATATAGTTGATAATTTAGAATACAAATATGCCAATTTTGATGTTTTCACATCAAAATTCCTGTCATAAATTTGCAGTATAATTATTTAATATTATGAAAACAATAAAAAAAATTACACTAGCAACATTCATTTTAGCTACATTAATCGGTTATGCTAACGAAGACAAAAAAACAATCGATAGCAAAGCTAAAAAAACCGTTAAATTAGTCTTTAATAACGTTAAGAAAGGACAAATTTTAAGCATTAGAGATGAACAAGGTTTTGAACTCTACAATAATAAAATTAAAAATTCTGGAAACTATTCTAAAATATTTGATTTTTCTGCATTAGAAGACGGTATTTATTCAGCTGAACTAAATAAAGATTTTAAAATTATTACTAAAAAGTTTAACGTTAAAAATGGTTTAGTTACTTTTTTAAATAATAAAAATGAAACAGAGTTTAAACCAGTAATTAGAACTAAAAATAATTTACTTTACATCTCTAAACTAGCCTTTAACCCAGAATCTATTAAGGTTACTATTTATTATAAAGAAACCGCTATTTTTTCTGAAACGTTAAAGGATAAAAAGTATTTAAAAAGAATTTACAAATTGTCTGAAAATGAAACTGGTAATTATAAAGTTATCATTGACACTAAAGATAGATATTTTGTAAAAGATTTTACACTATAAAATTAAGTTAATTGTTCTATTGAAACATAAGTATGGTTCAATAACAAAAGTGAGTCTTAAAGGACTCACTTTTTATTTATATTAATTTTTAAAACTAGGCTTTGTTTTATTTAAGAAAGCAGTTGTACCTTCACTAAAATCTTTTGTCCCAAAACATTCTCCAAATTCTTCAATTTCCACATCAAAACCATTTACACCATACTCAAAATTTGCATTAATTGCTCTTATCGCTGCACTAATAGCTACAGATGAGTTTCTGGCAATTTTGCTTGCAATTTTGTTTGCCAATGGCAACAATTCTTCTTGTGTAGTTACCTGATTAATTAAACCACATTCTTTAGATTCTTCTGCAGAAATCATACCTGCGGTCATAATCATTTCCATTGCTTTTCCTTTACCTACTAGTTGTGGTAAACGCTGTGTGCCTCCATAACCAGGAATAACTCCCAAAGAAACTTCTGGCAACCCCATTTTTGCATTATCGGAAGCAATTCTAAAATGACAACACATTGCTAACTCTAAACCGCCTCCTAACGCAAAACCATTTAAAGCTGCAATGACTGGTGTCGATAAATTTTCTACATAATCAAACAACATTTCTTGTCCAGATTTTGCTAAGCTTCGTCCTTCATCAACAGAAAAATGAGCAAATTCAGAGATATCTGCTCCGGCAACAAACGCTTTTTCACCACTTCCTGTTAATATTATGACTCTTATACTGTTATCATCTTCTAACGCTTCAAAAGCTAAATTTAACTCGTTAATAGTTGCTTTATTAAGTGCATTTAATTTTTTTGGTCTGTTAATAGTTATTTGAGCTAAACTATCATTTTTGTCAACTAAAATATTTTCGAAATTCATTTTTTAATATATTTTTTAAACTCCTATTTTCATAAGAATATTAAGGTTATTTACGTTTTCGGTAAAAT
>Ga0115569_10003002_pt1 | contig 12627 bp, 14 predicted proteins | sample COGITO_mtgs_1205_2_FD_87295 | JGI IMG/M metagenome (GOLD analysis project Ga0115569, IMG submission 87295) | Pelagic marine microbial communities from North Sea - COGITO_mtgs_120503 | ecosystem: Environmental > Aquatic > Marine > Epipelagic | place: Germany:Helgoland, sampling site Kabeltonne...
AAAAAATACAGTTTAAATACTGATGACGATAATTTTTTAAATTATGGTAATAATAACTCCAAAAACCTATATTTGCTGCTTTTAGAAGATTTATAATATGACCAACCTTCTTAGAAGAGCTACCTCAGGATTTATTTATGCAGTACTTTTTATTACTGCCATAATGTATTCAAAAGAATCTTACATAATTCTTATCTCCTTTTTTGGTTTAATTTCTTTAAGAGAGTTTCTTAAATTATTAAAGTTTAATAATAGTGTTATTTATTTGCTTTTTGTTGGCTTAATTTTATTGCCTTACATACCAATTCACCCATTTTTTATAAAACTATTATTAGCTTTATCTCTTTCTGGATCTGTCCAGTTATTATTAAACCTTCTATTTAAAAGAAAGAAATATCCCTTAAATTCTATTCAGAAATTTGATATATGTATTCGTTATTTACTTTTTTCATTTACTTTCTTAATTCTTCTCCCTTTTGTGAACGGAGTGTATGAGCAGTCTGTCATTTTATCATTAATCATTCTTATCTGGGTGAATGATAGTTTTGCGTTTTTTGTTGGTAAGAACTTGGGAAAAAGGAAATTATTTGAAAGTGTATCTCCAAAAAAGACAGTTGAAGGTTTTTTTGGTGGTGTTTTATTTTCATTAATTACAGCCTTTATTCTTTCATATTTTTGTGATTTTTTATCTTTGACTAACTTGATCGTAATTTCATTAATAGCCGCTATTCTTGGAACTGCAGGAGACCTTGTTGAGTCAAAATTTAAAAGACAAGCTAACACTAAAGATAGTGGTAATATTATGCCAGGTCACGGAGGAATATTAGATCGTTTAGATAGTTTGTTGTTTGTGGCTCCCTTCGTATATTTGTACATCCATTATTTAATTTAAAAAATGCTAAGTTTTCATAAAGAAGGTTATAAAATAATAGCTTTTACATTTCTATTTGTTTTATCAGGAATTTTATTGTCAGAGAAGTTCGTTGAATTAATCTGGTTACAAAAAGGAATTCAAATATTTTTGTTATTATTTTTAATCATTGTTTTACAGTTTTTCCGAAACCCTAAGAGAGTTACAAAAATAAATGATAATCAAATAATTGCTCCAGTAGATGGTAAGGTTGTGGTTATTGAGGAAGTTGAAGAACCCGAGTATTTTAAAGGGAAAAAACTTCAAGTTTCAATATTTATGTCTCCAATTAATGTTCATGTGACTAGATATGCTTTAAGTGGGCTGGTAAAGTATAGTAAATACCATCCTGGAAAATATTTAGTTGCTTGGCACCCAAAAGCATCAACTGAAAACGAAAGAACAACCATAGTAATAGAAAATAATACCTTTGGAGAGGTACTCTATCGTCAAATTGCAGGAGCATTAGCAAAAAGAATTGTAAACTATGCTGAAGAAGGCGAGAAAGTTGTTCAAGGAACTGATGCAGGATTTATTAAATTTGGGAGTAGGGTAGACCTTTATTTACCTTTAAATACTAATTTAGCTGTAAAAATCGGAGATAAAGTTAAAGGAGGAGAACAAGTAATAGCAGAAAAGTAATGAATGTAAGTTTAGATATAAAGTTTACAAAAGCGTTTAACGATTTATCTGAATTAGAAGAAAATTTAGCTCCCGATATCATGCTTAAATTATATGCCTACTATAAACAAGCAGTCATAGGTAATACATTTTCCTATGGAGGAGAAGTTGATGTAAGAGATGCTTTTAAATTTAATGCATGGACACAATTAAATGGTATGACTCAAGAAAACGCAAAAAAACAATACATAAAACTTGTAAAAAATATTTTAAATAATCAACTTAAATAATTCTCATGAAAAACCTAACAAAGCTAGTATGTGCTCTTTTACTAACTCAGTTTTTAGCTTGTAGCACTGAAAAAAAAGAAGATAAAAATTCAACGAAAACAGAAAAAGAAACCACTGCAGCATATGTGTTAAATGAAGCAACAAATTCAGTTCAATGGACTGCTTACAAAACCACAGAAAAAGTTCCTGTAAAAGGAAAATTCACACAAGTTAATATCACTTCCGGTGGTGAAGGGAATTCTGTAAAGGATGCTATTCATAATGCAGAGTTTTCAATACCTATTACTAGTATTTTTACCTCTGATTCTAGTAGAGATTATAAGATTAGAAAATTCTTTTTTGGTGTTATGGAGAATACAAAACTTTTGTCTGGTAAATTAGTAATAGAAAATGACTCTCTAGGTTATGCAGACATAACGATGAATGGAATTACAGATAAATTACCTTTTACTTATCTCATTGATGACAAGAAATTTTCAATGGCTACTAAAATGGATGTATTAAATTGGAATGCTAAGTCTTCTTTAGATTCTTTAAATTTAATTTGTAAAGAACTTCATAAAGGCTTGGATGGAATCAGTAAAACTTGGTCTGAGGTAGCTATAAATATTACTTCAACTTTTTAAATAATATTTTTTCTAAACAGGAAACCCACTATAATTAGTGGGTTTTTTATTTAAATTTGATATAATCGATTTCAAATTCAAAATCACCATATTTTTTTTCATCTGTGATGAATCCAATTCTGACAATTTCTTTCATCGTTTCTTTTTTTAATGTTTCATTCATAGGTTTACCAAAATAATGCTTTCTCAAATCTGAAAGTTTTATTGTTGTTGTGATCCATTTGGATGAAGTTTCACTGAGGTTTATTTTATAATTAGGAATATACCATCTTCGACTCACAGCAATTGTAAAAGCTAATGAAATACCAACAGACCTATAACGCATTTCAATTTCATTGTACATGGAAATGTTTTTGTCTGAAAAAGAATGACGTAATGATGAGAAACCACCATTATTATCTAAGGATACTTTCCCTTTAAATAACATACTGTTTGCAGTCAGTTTTTTGGTTCCTTTAGACAAGCCTCCCATAACTCCATCATTAACAACTCTCCAATATTTTCCTTCCTTTTCTTTTCCAAAGTCTATTTTAATTGTGTTTTGTGTGGTTAGAGAATAAAGTAAGAGAATGATAAGTTGTATTTTCATAGTAGATTTTTAAGTGCTTTTTTTAAATCTTCAAACTTAAATTTAAAACCAGCTTGTTTGATTTTTTCTGCAGAAACTCTATTACCATTTACAATAATTGAAGACATTTCACCTAAAGCTATTTTTAGTAAAACCTTTGGGGCCATAAATGGTATGAATGGTTTCTTAACTATTTTTGAGAGTACTTTTGAAAAAGAAAAATTTGTTATATGCTCGGTAGATACAGCATTATAAACTCCTTGAAATTTATTATCTTCAATTCCTTTTATATACAACTCACATAAATCATCTATATGGATCCATGGCATAAACTGTTTGCCATTTCCTATAGAGGTTATTGCAGGTGTTGTCATTTTTTCGAGGGCGCCTCCTTCTTTTGATAAAACAATTCCTGTTCTAAGTATTACTGTTCTTATTTTTAGATGTTCAAATTGATTAATTGCTTTCTCCCAAAGCTCACAAACATTAGAAAGAAAATCATTACCTGCCTTATTTGTTTCTTTAAAAATTTTGTCTGTTGTTGTTGAGCCATAGTAGCCTGTGGCTGAAGCGGCAACGAAACTTTTTAAAGGAACTTCTAGTCTTTTTACAGTGTCATACAGTAAATTTGTTGAATCTACTCTACTATCTAGGATTTCATTTTTTCTTTTATTAGTCCATCTTTTATTAGCAACTCCTGCACCAGTGAGGTGAATGATATGATTTACCCCATTAAAGGCCGAATCATCTATTGTATTTTGATCAATATTCCAAAGGAAGGTTGGAAATGAATTTTTAGGATTACTTTCTCTACTTAAAAGACGAACCTTATATCCTTTAGATTTTAATAAACCTGATAAATGTCTACCAATAAGACCTGTACCTCCAGATATAAGTATAGTATTCATAGTGTAAAAATACAAAAACCTAGATTTAATTTCAATTCAGGATTTTTAAATATTAGTTAAAAACAATAATATTTTTTATATGTGTTCCGAAAAGAGTTATTGAATAGATTTGTGTGAAAGTCTAATTTTTGTTTTTTAAATTTTGTGAAAGGATTGTTAATCTTTAATAACGAATAGTTTAAAGTCTTATTTTTGTATTTCTATGAATAAAATATTTAAAAAAGGATTTAAATTTAGCTCTTTTACGGCTCCTTATCAGACTCCATTCGATAAATTACTTGAGATTTTCAAAGAAATTATTACCTACACATCTGGAGATTTTGACGAAGCTATCGAATGGTTAAGACAGTTAGACATTGAGTATAAGTTGACTGATCATAATTATACAATAGATGATTTCATAGAAGACTTAAAAGCAAAAGGGTACATTAAAGAAGAAATAGATTTAGATTCTGGTGATGGGAAAATTTCTATCACTGCAAAAACTGAAAGAGCAATAAGACAACAGGCTTTAAATCAGATATTTGGTAAAATTAAAAGAAGAGGGTCAGGTAATCATAAAAGTAAAGGTTATGGATTGGGAGACGAACATACGGGTGACTTTAGAAATTATCAGTTTGGAGATTCTCTAGATAAAGTTTCAATGACAGAAAGTTTACGAAACGCACAAATTAATCATGGTATAGCTAACTTTAATTTAACAGAAGATGACCTTGTGGTTGAAGAAACCATGCATAAAGCTCAAATGAGTACTGTTTTAATGATAGATATCAGCCATTCTATGATATTATATGGAGAGGATAGAATTACGCCAGCAAAAAAAGTAGCTATGGCTTTGGCAGAACTTATTACCACCAGATATCCTAAAGACACCTTAGATATTTTAGTTTTTGGAAATGATTCATGGATCATAGATATCAAAGACCTACCCTACTTAAAAGTGGGGCCTTACCATACAAACACAGTTGCGGGTCTTCAATTAGCAATGGATGTGTTGAGAAGAAAAAGAAATACGAATAAGCAGATTTTTATGATAACTGATGGAAAACCAAGTTGCATAAGAATGCCAGATGGTCAATATTATAAAAATAGTAATGGTTTAGATTCTTTTATAACTAAGAAATGTTATGCGATGGCTCAACAAGCAAGACGGCTTCATATTCCTATCACAACATTCATGATTGCTCAAGATAGTTATTTGATGCAATTTGTAAGAGAATTTACCAAAGCAAATCAAGGAAAGGCATTTTATACAGGAATTAAAGGCTTAGGAGAAATGATTTTTGAAGATTACGAAACCAACAGAAAAAAAAGAATTAAAGGCTAATATGAATATTACAACCATACAAACACTAGGAGCGTTAAAAGAAACAGGATACCAACCCAAATCTATCAAAGATGAGTTGCGAGATAATTTAATAAATAAAATTAAAAATAAAGAAACAATATTTACTGGAGTTCACGGATATGAAAATACTGTAATTCCAGAATTAGAAAGAGCAATTTTATCAAGACATAATATTAATTTTTTAGGATTACGAGGTCAAGCAAAAACACGCTTGGCTAGATTAATGGTTAATTTATTAGACGAATATATACCTGTAATAAAAGGCTCTGAAATTAATGATGACCCCTTACAACCTATTTCTCGATTTGCAGTAGAATTAATTAAGCAAAAAAAAGATGAAACACCTATTGTTTGGTTACATAGAAATGATCGTTTTTCAGAAAAGCTAGCAACACCAGATGTTACAGTTGCAGATATTATTGGCGATGTAGATCCTATAAAAGCTGCTAATTTAAAGTTGAGTTATGCAGATGATCGTGTAATCCATTATGGAATGATTCCTAGAGCTAATCGATGTATTTTTGTAATTAATGAATTACCCGACTTACAAGCAAGAATTCAAGTAGCTTTATTTAATATTTTACAAGAAGGAGATATACAAATTAGAGGTTTTAAATTGAGGTTACCTTTAGACATGCAATTTATTTTTACGGCCAATCCAGAAGATTACACAAATAGAGGAAGTATTGTAACTCCTTTAAAAGACAGAATAGGTTCTCAAATATTAACACACTACCCCGAAACAATTGAGATTGCTAAAACAATTACTTCTCAAGAAGCCGCTTTAGATAGCAGACAATCTTCGACTATTTTTATTCCTGAATTGGCTAAAGATATTCTGGAACAAATTATATTCGAAGCTCGAAAAAGTGAATATGTAGATGTTAAAAGTGGTGTTAGCGCTAGATTAAGTATCACTGCTTTTGAGAATTTAGTAAGTACTGCAGAAAGACGTTTATTAAATTCTGGTGATCCTAAAACTGTAATACGGATGAGTGATTTTACTGGTATTATTCCCGCCATAACTGGTAAAATAGAACTCGTTTATGAAGGTGAACAAGAAGGGGCCTATAATGTAGCACTTACATTACTAGGTAGTGCGATTAAAACTTTGTATTCAAAAATTTTCCCTAAAATAGAAAAGATTGAAAAACAAGGTGTTGAAACATCATATGATGATATTGTTTCTTGGTTTTTTAATACGAGTGATGATTTTGAAATATTAGATGATATTCTTGAAAAAGACTATAGATCAATTCTTAAAAAAGTAAAACCATTATCAGAATTTGTGAAAAAACACAAAGGAGATGTACTTTCTGATGAATTGTGCTTTTGGCAAGAATTTGTTTTATGGTCATTGGTTGAGCACAAAAAACTTAGTAAATATAGATATGCTGAAGGAACTCAATTTAAAGATCCATATGGTAGTTTTATTAGTGGATTATAATTAAAAAATATTATCGACTTCTTCTTCCCATTCGATTATTTCGCATTTCTACCATTTTTTTTCTAATGTTGGAGGTGTATTCGTTTTTTGTAATATTCTCCCCTTTTTCTGGAGCTGAGATGGTTATGTTTTCTTTTGGGTTTAAAACAATTTCCGAACACAATAAGGTTGTATTTCCTGCACTTACTTCCAATATTAACCCGGGAAGACCTCCGTATTCTGCAGGGCCTTGGGCAATAGGAATTTGAGGGGTATACCAAGCTTCAATAACAATTAAGGACTCCTCAGTTTGTGTTGTTTCATCAGATTTTTTTCTAAGATCACCCCAAGAAAAATCAAACCAATTTAAATCAGACTTTGGTATCATCGCTGCAGCTTTATAACAGGTATAATTCCCAATAGTTTTTGTTTCTGTTCCTAAATTCCATTTAATTTTCAATAATTGATCTTTAACTAAAAATCGTTTGCCATAAAATTCTTGACTCTGTGTTAATTCATTTTTTTTAATATTTTTATACATATCACCCCTAGAGAAATACCCTCCCCAAGAGTCTGTAGCACCAGAAATTGCATCAATTTTTTCTTCTTCTACAAATGTAGATTCTTGCATATTAAAACTTAGGATATATTTTTTTTCTAATCTATTCTTTAGACGATTTTGTATTTGTTTTTTTTGAGCTTCACTCATTCTAGCTCCCCAATTTCCAAGTTCCATTTTTGATTTAGAGAAATAATATGCTTTACCTTGAAACCTTTGAGCACTTAACTGTGTTGTGAAAAAGAATATAAAGAGGAGAGTTAATGTTCTATTGACGGATAATTTCATGATTGTCTTTTCATTAAAACTAAACAAAAAATGAGTAAAGATTTATTGGTTTTGTTTTTTTAGGAAAAGATTAACACCATTTTAAAGTGTTATAAATCGTGTAAATAATTTATTTTCAGTGAATTATATTATTGTCGAAGTCGTAAATATCTGTATTTAACGATGGTTTTTTTTCTTGTGTTTAGAAAAAAATAGAGTACAATTCTTAAACTCAATAAAATTAATATTATTTTTTCAATTTTATAGTTCCAAATATATTTGCATCAATCCATCCACGGTTTTTATTATCTCCTTCAACAATAACAGAGCCAAAAAAGTTTTCTCGAAGTTCACTTTGATCGTTATCACAATAGGCAATTGCAAATCCAATTTTTTTATTGGAAAATAAATTTAAAGCTGTTTGATCTCCATTTAAAGTATATGTATCTGGGAAAAGATAAATTTTAAATTCCATATTGTTGTATTAGAACGTCCAATAGTCATCTTAGAATCAATATGACTATTGAAAAGCTTGGGTATATCTTTTGCATCTAAATCTACTACATCGCCATTCAAACCAACATGATAAGCAAATGCATTATGATTAAATTGATGATTACCACCACTATTATCCTCATCTATAAATATTTCTACACAATCATCATCCCACCATCGCTCCAAGGGGTTCTTAATTTTATCAACTAAAAAATCATCCTTAATTTCTACTAAAACATATAAAGCCTCTTTAGACCAAGATAGTTTATACCTCCCTGTAAAATCTGAAGAATCTACTTGTTCTCCTAACCATACCTGATTAATGGGGTGCCATGAAGATTTTTTCCAAGTTTTTTCATTTGCGATTCCATCGATAAGGATAGTATCTATAATTTTTTCAACCAACATCTCTTGTTGATTGTTGTTTTTTTTATGTTGTTTTTTTAGTTGTTTTTGATTGTTTTCTTTACAATTCAATATTAAAAAAGTTAAACAGATGAAAAACAAAAATTTTGCAAGTTTCATTAGTTTTTAATTTTGTATTAATCCACTAGGAAAAGATACAATACTCTCATGACCATTTTCTCCAACTGAAGCAATACCGAAGAAGAAGTTGTCTACTACAATTCCTTCAAGTGAAAATTCTGTGGTATTTTCAACGTATGTGAAATGATCCCAGGTAGGAGATGTAGTATCTCTCCAGTATATTTTATATCCTTTTGCACCTTCAACTGAATCCCATTTAAAAGAAACAGCAGGTTTTACAGCACCACCAATTTTAACATTTTTTGGTGCTGGAGGAGCCCAAGCTATACTTGCCAAATTTATGGCATTAACAGCAGTTAGTTTTTTTGCATAATCAAAATTTACAAACTTTAATTTGTCTCCATACTCAATACTATTTTCATTACGAATATCTTGATGTTGTTGAGTGTAGTTTTCATGCATTTCCATAATTCTAATCCCAGCAAACCCCTCATCATTAAAGGGCCTATGATGTCCTCCTCTACCAAAGCGGTCTAATCTGTAAATCATTTTTGGATTCATTTCTGGCATATATTTTTTTGTAGTTTTATGAATAAATCGAGCTAATTGTCTAGAAATACCATCAACTTCTCCACCATAAAAACGTCTTGCATTTCGTTGTTTTGCTGTTTCTGTGATGGGTGTAGGTTCAGAAAATATTCTAAAAGTTCTGTTGTCAATTATTCCATCTACGCCTTTAATATTACCAATCATATCATTATTCATAATTCCAATAATTTCCCATCCTTTTTCCTTGGCATGTTTCGCCAATCCACGACCGCCAAATAGCCCTTGTTCCTCACCAGACAATCCTACATAAATAATACTATTCTCAAAAGTGTATTTAGACAATACTCTAGCAGCCTCAATAGTTCCAGCCATGCCCGAAGCATTGTCATTAGCACCGGGAGAATCAGAGCGGAAGTCATTTGGGTCAGAAACCCTTGAATCTATATCACCACTCATAATAATATATCGATTTGGATACTTACTACCTTTTTGAATGGCCACAACATTTACAATCATAACATCTTTAACAATTCTTCTTTTATTTTTTTTGACGAAATCCTTTTGATATTGGACATTCAAACAATCACCGCAGTTTTTAGAAATTTTATCAAATTCAGATTTAATCCACCTTCTTGCAGCACCAATTCCTCTAGTATTTGAGATGGTATCACTTAAAGTATGTCTAGTTCCAAAATTAGCAAGTTTGGTAATATCTTTTTTTATTCTCTCTGTTTTGACATTTTTTACTATATCATAAATTCTTGTATCAGTTTGGGCATTTGTAATACTAGCTAGTAGTATAATTAAAAACGTGATTTTTTTCATGGGACTCTATTTTAGATTATTAAATATACAATTTTGAGAGCTACTACGAATTGAAATAATTTCTTTAATTTTTTATGGGTTTTAAAATTCTAAATACATAATATAGTTAGGATTAGAATGTGTTTTCGAAACAGTGAAATTTGCTTTTCCTACAATCTTAAATCCTACTTTTTCATAAAACTTAATAGCTCTGAAGTTCTCAATCCAAACCTCTAACCAAACACCACGCTGTTCTTTTTTTTGTGCTAGCTTTGAATTAAAATTCATAAGTTTTAATCCAATACCTAAGCCATAAAATTCTTTTAATAAATATAATCGTTCCATTTTAGTAACATGATTATCAGATATATGAATATTTGGATCGTTAAATATAATTTTTGAAAATCCGGCAACTTTCGATGAGTGATAGATAAGATAATATTCAAAGTCAGGGTTTGTAATTTCTTTTTTAAAGTTTTCTACACTAAAATTTGCTTCAATGTATGATGAAATATCCTCTTTGGGTGCGCTATGGCCGTGTGCAGGCATAAAAGCCTCAATACTCAATGAGGCTAATAGAAGTGCATCTTCAGTTGTAGCTTTTCTAATACTAATCATTAGCTAAATTAGATCTATAATAGATTCAAAAATATAAATTTAATCTTCGAATTTTTAAAGTTTATAAAAAAATAAAGCCTCTTTGCAAATACAAAGAGGCCTTATAAAAAAGAAAATCTTTCTATAACTTACTTTATTAAGTCATAGCTTCGTTTAATAAAATTAGTCAATTCCTCTCCGTGTAATAAGTTTTGAGATAATTTAGCTAAATCAAAAGATTGAGAAATTAAACGATCACGTTTTTTTGCAGTTTTAGTGTTTAAAATCTCACCTACAAGCGCGTGATTGGTGTTCACTACTAAGTTATACATTTCTGGAAGATTTCCCATACCCATCATTCCACCTCCACCTGAAGTACTCATTTCTTTCATTCTTCTCATAAACTCTGGAACTGTAATTATGAATGGAGATGCATTTGAGTCCATAGCTTCTAATTGAACGGTATAGGTTTGCTTTGGAACTGCATTTTCGATCATAGGCTTGAGGGTTTCCTTTTCCTCATCAGATAATTTAGAAATAACAGTGTCATCTTTTTTAATTAAATTATCAATATGATCTGCATCAACTCTGGTAAACTTCACTTTGTCATTTGAAGACTCTAATTTCTGCATTAAATGAGATATAATTGGAGAGTCTAAAAGTAAAACTTCATAACCTTTATCTTTAGCAGATTGAATATAACTGTGTTGAGCGTCTTTATTTGCAGCATATAAAATGATTTGATTTCCATCTTTGTCTGTTTGTGCATCTTTAGTTTTCTCAAGAAATTCCTCAAATGTAAAGAAAGAATCATCTACTGTTGGATACAATGCGAATTTTTGAGCTTTATCAAAGAATTTGTCTTCTGATAACATCCCATATTCTATAATTACTTTAATATCATTCCATTTTGATTCAAAATCTTCACGATTATTTTTAAAAAGTGAAGCTAATTTATCACCTACTTTTTTAGTAATATATCCAGAAATCTTTTTTACTGCTCCATCTGCTTGTAAATAGGAACGAGAAACGTTCAAGGGAATATCTGGGGAGTCAATTACACCTTTTAACATTTGTAAAAAGTCGGGAACGATTCCTTCAACATTATCAGTAACAAAAACTTGATTTTGGTATAATTGAATTTTATCTTTTTGCATATCCATACTCGGACTTAACTTTGGAAAAAATAAAATTCCTGTTAAATTGAATGGATAATCTACATTTAAATGAATGTGAAATAACGATTCTTCAAATTGTGTTGGATACAATTCTCTGTAGAAATTGGTGTAATCTTCAGCTTCAAGATCTGCTGGTTTTTTTGTCCAGGCAGGATCTGTATTGTTAATTATTTTATCAACTGTAATTTGTTTGTGAGGTTCAGTAGTTTCTTTACCATCTTTATCCTTAGTTGTCTTTGGAGTAAATTCTGGGTCATTAATTTCTTTAGTTCCAAATTTAATAGGTACCTGGTTAAAACGATTGTATTTGTTTAACAATTCAGAAATTTTAGATTCTTCTAAAAATTCAGTAGAGTCTTCAGCTATGTGTAAAACAATTTCTGTACCTCTATCTGACTTTTCATGTTCTACAAGCGTATATTCTGGAGATCCATCACAAGACCAATGAGCTGCTGGCTCATCTTTAAAAGATTTAGTGATAATGTCAACTTTGTCTGCTACCATAAAAGCAGAGTAAAAACCAAGACCAAAATGACCAATAATTCCAGCTTCATTGTCTTTGTATTTATCTAAAAATTCTTCAGCACCAGAAAATGCAATTTGATTGATGTATTTTTCAACTTCTTCAGCAGTCATTCCTAGCCCTTGATCTTTTATACTAAGTGTTTTTGCTTCCTTGTCTAAACTAATTTCAATCTTAGCATCACCTAATTCTATTTTTGCTTCACCTATAGCTATTAAGTGTTTTAGTTTAGAAGTTGCATCTGTTCCATTGGATATAAGCTCACGTAAAAATATTTCGTGATCAGAATACAAGAACTTTTTAATTAATGGAAAGATGTTTTCTACCGATACATTAATATTTCCTTTACTCATAATTATGTGATTTAAGTTTTTTTTATTTGTTTATTATATGTCAAAAAAAATACCAAAGGTATTATTATGACAAGATGGCATAGTAAACAGAACCTCTTCCGCAAGATACCTTAGTTTAA
>Ga0115569_10003007_pt1 | contig 12615 bp, 9 predicted proteins | sample COGITO_mtgs_1205_2_FD_87295 | JGI IMG/M metagenome (GOLD analysis project Ga0115569, IMG submission 87295) | Pelagic marine microbial communities from North Sea - COGITO_mtgs_120503 | ecosystem: Environmental > Aquatic > Marine > Epipelagic | place: Germany:Helgoland, sampling site Kabeltonne...
AAAAAGACCGCGAGCAGCGTGGTGATCATCAAAAAGACGATAGCCGGTGAAAAGAACAGTGCGATTGATAGAAACTCGCCACCAAAGGGGACTTTCTCCATAATCTGAAAAATGGTTTGCAGGATTTTCAGGGTCAGGGCGGCTGTGCCCATCACGGCACCCAAGCTAATGAAGGTCCAATAGGTGACGATGCGCTCGCCTAATTTCCGTCCTCGGTCGACCCCCCATAGTGAGTTAAAGGAGCCCTCAATTGAGCTGAGCACTTGAATTCCAATGACTAACAGCATAAGAGAGCCGATCACGCCGACGGTGCCAGACTGGGCGGCAGAGATGAAACTGTTGATCATCTCAGTCATTTCGGGGGCGAGGCCGGGAGAGCCGTCTTCGCCTGTCTCGACGCCCAGTGAGAGTTGTGGGGCCGCGTAGGCAATCGCCTTGGAGATCGCATCGACGGCAATGTTCTCTGCCGGCTGATCCTGTGCGACGGCGTCCCGTGGCGTCTGGTCTATGATGAACCCGGAAATCATGATGCCCAAAGCGATTAGTGGGCCGATGCCGATTAGTGAGTAGAAGGTGAGGGCGGCCGACTGTACGGGGATCTTATTGCGGCGCAGACCCTGCGTCGTGAGTGTCAATATACGCAGTAGTAGGTAGAGCCTGGCGCGTAGCGTTTTGCGCCCAAGGTATTCAAGTTCCCAGATGTCTTTCGCCATCAAGTTCTTGATGCGTGCCAGCGGTAGACTCAGGCGTTGGAGCCAAGGTGCTTTTTTGTAGCTGGCGGTAGAGTGTACTTTTCTATCCAAAATCAATAGCGTCGAATGTTACCCGGTCGGCATGATGTTAAAATGCACACCGCCAAAGAATTCGGAGAAGCGCCCGACGAACGCCAGATAGGCGAGTGTGCCGTTGCCGCCGACGCCGAGCAGAATGGTCAGTAACATCATGGGGTAATTCTGAGCGAGGGTGGCGTAAAAAATACCAAATCCTCCAGCCGCTGCGGCCGCCATAATCAGTGGGTCGCCGATGGACCAACCGAGGTAGAGGCCAAATCCGAACGTCAGCATACCCCTTCCGCGCAGTAGTGGATAGATTTCTGTGACTGCGAGGAACAGGCAGGCTGCCATCACAAAGTCGACGAGCCCAACGAGGATAAAAGGATAGTTGATGAGCGAACTGTAGCTTCCATTGGAAAACGCCTTGGTCACCTCTGAGAAGTGGGGCATCAGGAAAAAGACGGCTGACAGTAGCATCATTAGGCCGATGCCCTGGCTCGATAACCCGGCGGCTTTTTCGAAACTCTTATCTTGTTGTTTGAGGTAACGCGTCTCCTCGGTGTCCGCTTCCGCGGCGGCGAGCATTGCTTCGACATTGAGGCCTTCTTCTTCTTCTTCTTCTTCCTCCTCCTCCTCTAGGGCGCTGTCTATTTCAGCAAAAACCTTTTTTTCGGGGGTTTGGCCTACTTTAAGTGTCAGCTTTTTGCGTTTGGGGAAAATCTCGGATTTGAGTGTTTTATTGAGAGCAATGGGAGTCCATTCCTCTTTTGTCTCGTCGTAGTAGAGGGTATTTTCGGTAATTTGGTCCGCTTCTGCTAATGTTAACAGCTGTGGAGAATCAAATGGACCACGTGATTCTTCGCGGTCAGGGGTGCGGATATAATAGTCAGCCATAATCTGATAAAGTGCGACTTGAACGCGGGGCTTTGGTTGCTCTGCGATTTATGTTAGGCATTAACTAGTCACTCAAGCGCGCCTCCAGCAAGCGAAAATCAATGATTCTCACCGTGACCGTTCAGCTCCGACGGTTGCCGGCATCCTTCGTAATCGCCCGTCTTCAATGCATTGAGGGCGATTTTTTTCGGCGATCGGAGATGAATCAAAAAAGCCCTCCAGCGAACCAGAGGGCTTTTGTATTAGAATGTAATGAACGGCTCAGGCTAGATTTTCGCCTTCAGCGCTGCTTGAGCTGCAGCCAGGCGAGCTGCCGGAACGCGCGCTGGCGAGCAGCTTACATAGTTTAGGCCGACTTTATGGAAGAATTCGATCGAGGCGGGATCGCCGCCGTGCTCGCCGCAGATGCCGAGCTTGAGTTGCTTGTTGGTCTTGCGGCCCTTTTGAGCGCCGATCTCAATCAGCTGTCCTACGCCGTCGGCATCGATCGACGCGAATGGATTTTGCGGCAGGATGTCGAGGTCCTTGTAGGTGCCTAGAAAGGAGCCCGCGTCGTCACGGCTCATGCCAAGAGCTGTTTGTGTGAGGTCGTTGGTGCCGAAGGAGAAGAATTCTGCAGTTTCTGCAATCTTATCGGCGGTCAAAGCACCACGAGGGACTTCGATCATGGTGCCGACGAGGTATTTGAATTCGACGTCCTCTTTTTTCATCACTTCAGCGGCCACGCGATGCACCACCGCCACCTGATGTTTAAGCTCATCAGCGAAGCCGACGAGCGGAATCATGATTTCTGGAATCACCTTGATCGGATTCTTGAGTTTGTAGCAAGCTGCCGCTGCTTCGAAGATCGCGCGTGCCTGCATCTCGGTGATTTCCGGGTAGGCAATACCGAGGCGGCAACCGCGGTGGCCGAGCATCGGGTTGGCTTCGTGGAGTGCGTGCACACGGTTGGAGACCACATCGACATCGACGCCTATTGCGTTGGCAAGCTCGCGCTTGGAGGACTCGTCGTGTGGAAGAAACTCGTGCAGCGGTGGGTCTAGCAGACGAATGGTGACAGGCAGGCCGCCCATCGCTTTGAATAGGCCGGAGAAGTCCTCGCGCTGGAACGGCAGTAGCTGTTTGAGTGCCGTACGGCGTTCCTTCTCGTCGGTAGCGAGAATCATCTGACGCATAAAGGTGATGCGGTCGCCTTCGAAAAACATGTGTTCTGTGCGGCACAATCCGATTCCTTCCGCGCCGTAAGCGATCGCCGCGTCTGCTTGCCTGGGCGAGTCTGCATTGGTACGCACGCCTAGTTTGCGGTGCTTGTCTGCCCACTTCATCACCTGATTATACAGCCTGTAGGTGTCGCTGTCGTTGGCGTCGAGCTTGCCGTGGAGTACTTGTTCAACCTCGGAAGGCGCCGTGGCCACGGCGCCGGCGAAGATCTCACCGGTTGTGCCGTCGATGGAGATGTCGTCGCCTTCGCCGAGGACGTTGTCACCGATCGTTAATGTCGACGCGCCGTAATTGATGGCAACTGCCGACGCGCCGCACACGCAGACCTTATTCATTTGGCGCGCAACCAGTGCCGCATGCGAAGAAACGCCACCGCGAGAAGTCAGTATCGCATCTGCAGCAATCATGCCGCGCAGGTCTTCTGGGGTAGTTTCAACGCGGCAGAGGATGGCGTGCCCGCCTTTGGCTGCCACTGCCTCTGCTTGCCCCGCAGTGAAGCAAATTTTGCCGGATGCAGCGCCGGGACCGGCAGGAAGGCCAGTTGTCAGGACGGTTGCCTGTCGGACGGCCGCGGGGTCGAAGACCGCCACAAGTAGCGACGAGATGGAATCGGCAGGGATTTTGAGGAGCGCAGTTTTGGGGTCGATAAGCTTTTCTTTGACCAGCTCAACGGCGATGCGAACCGCTGCCAGGCCCGTGCGCTTGCCGTTACGTGTTTGCAGCATCCAGAGCTTGCCGTTTTCAACGGTGAACTCGAGGTCCTGCATGTCCTTAAAATGAGATTCCAACTGCTTGCGGACTGCTTCGAGTTCGGCATACACTTGTGGCATTGCATCCTTCAACTGTGCGATTGGCTGCGGTGTACGGATGCCGGCAACCACGTCTTCACCTTGGGCGTTGATGAGGTATTCGCCGTAAAAGCTTTTTTCGCCGTTTGCAGGGTTGCGAGTGAACGCAACGCCGGTCGCGCACTGGTCACCCATGTTGCCAAAAACCATGGCCTGGACATTAACCGCGGTGCCCCATTCAGCGGGGATGCAGTATTTCTGGCGGTACAGGGTGGCGCGCTCATTTTGCCATGAATGGAACACGGCTTTGATGGCACCCCAGAGTTGCTGGTGGACGTCCTGTGGGAAGGCAGCGCCTGTGCGCGTCAGGATGATTGCCTTGTAGTGCGCGATCAATTCCTTGAGCTCGGTAGCTGTGAGCTCATTGTCGTGTTCGACCCCCGCTTGGTTGCGAAGCTGTTCGAGGCAGCTTTCGAAGGGGCAGTGGTCGTTTTCGTTGAGCGCTTGCACGCCCATGACGACGTCACCGTACATTTGGATGAAGCGTCGGTAGCAATCGTAGGCGAAGGCTTCGTTGCCGGATTCGGTAGCGAGTGCCTCAACGGTCTCGTCGTTGAGCCCGAGGTTGAGGATGGTGTCCATCATGCCTGGCATCGACTCGCGTGCACCAGAGCGGACGGAGAGTAGCAGTGGATGCTTTGCTGCCCCGAGCTTTTTGCCGACTGCCTGTTCGATGCGTGCGATCGAAGCCTTCACTTCTTGTTGCAAGGTCTGCGGCGGCTGGTGGCCGTTGTTGAAAAAGTAGGTGCAGGCTTCAGTGGTGATTGTGAAGCCCGGAGGCACCGGCAGGCCGATGCGTGCCATTTCAGCGAGGTTGGCGCCTTTGCCGCCGAGGAGCTCGCGCATTTGAGCACTGCCGTCGGTCTTCTGGCCGAAGTCGTAGCTGTATTTGACTGCCTTTCCTGCGGCGAGTTGGGTTACTGTTGGGGAGACTTGGTTTGCTTGTATAGCGAGCATGATCAACGACCAATTTGTGGATCGAGTTAAAAGCCGGTGCGTTTCAGTATGAATCACCTCGGCGTTAGACAGCTGCTAGCGAATGCAGGTCCTGATCTCTGTCAATTGGCCGGGGCAGATTGCAGTGGCTTCTGTGTGTTGATGGATGGGCCGCGGATTTTGAGTTTTGCGGTTGCTCTGAGGTTTTATTGAAGGATAGGTGTAAGGTGTATGGCTGATAATCCAAACAATGACGAGCAAGTGCCCGAGCGGGAAGGTGTCGTGCGTGCCCACGGTACTGATGAAGGTGAGGGGCAGGCAGCCTCTGAGCTGGGCAGTGGCGCTCGGGCTGCGGGCGATGCGAGCGTGCCCGATTCTGATGCAGGGTTGGATGTCCCTTGCGACTGGGATGATGAAGGATATGAATGGGACGACGAGGTCGAGGGCGGGATGCCTTTTCTCGAGCATCTGGAGGAGTTTCGGTGGACGGTCGGGCGTAGTATTGTGGCGTTCTTGATTGGCGTGATTATTGTCGGTTGTTTGATGCCGCATGTGGGCGCCTTTTTGCAGCTGCCATTGATTCAAGCGTATGGTTCGGCTGAGATGGTCGGGGAGAAGCTCATCACTTATAAGCCGATGGGGGTCTTTTCCGTGTTTATTCAGATCGCCTTGCTGGGCGGGTTGGTGCTGTCGATGCCTTTTGTGTTATATTTTCTGGCGTGCTTTATCGCTCCGGGACTCACGGAGCGTGAGCGCAAAGTGGTCCGTCCGGCATGTGCGGCCGCTTTTTTGCTCTTCTTGGCCGGTGTGGCAGTTGCCTTCTATGCGATTCTGCCGCTCACTCTGGCTTTCTCAGTCAGATTTAATCAGGTGATGGGCTTTCAGGTTTTGTTGGCAGCTTCGGAGTATTACAGCATGGTTGTGTGGTTTTCCTTGGCGACCGGTGCGATTTTTCAGTTTCCGCTGATTATTGTGATTTTGATCTTCATTCAGGTGCTCACGACAGAGAAACTGAAGGCGATTCGGCGGGCGGTGTTTGTGGGGGCAATGGTATTTGCGGCACTCTTAACCCCGGGTGGGGATTTCCTTTCGTTGCCGTTGACGACCGGAATCCTCTATGCCCTCTATGAATTGGCGATATTGGTCGGTTGCAGAATCGAGAAGAAACGTCGTGACACGGAACGCGCTCAATTGGACGAGGCATAAAAAATGTGCCTCGCCGATTGGCTGGGTAAGCCATTGATGCATTTTTGGGTGCTGCTTTGTTCCTAGTTTTAGGGAGGGCGCCCCATTCGAGTCGAGGTGCGCTTACATCATTTTGCGATCGCTGTGTCCGCGCGGATCTGACGGTATTTTCCCTTATCTCAGTGCTCTCAGTAACCGGCTGGTTGGCTCTCAGAGTACGAGCGGCTGTGGATTCGACGTTCGACGTTCAATGTGCGTCGTTCACCTGTGCATCTCAGTGCTCTCAGTAACCGAGTGGTTGGCTCTCAGAGTACGACCGGCTGTGGATTCGACGTTCGACGTTCGACGTTCAATGTTCGTCGTTCACCTGTGCCCCTCGAGTGCCTCTCAGTAACCGAGTGGTTGGCTCTCAGAGTACGAGCGGCTGTGGATTCGACGTTCGAAGTCTGGTCGCATCGGGCAAGCGCACATAAAAAGGCCGCTTCCTTTCGAGAGCGGCCTTATTTGCTGAAATTTTAAAGCTAACCTAGTTCGCTTTTTGCTTTTGTTTGCGCTGGTCGAGCAAGACGAGCATGAACATATTGCATGCAAACCAGAAGGTCCCGCTGATTGGAATGGCTGTGAAACAAGCCTGCAGTTGTGCGATCTTCGGGTCTGTTGAAAAGGTGAATGGCAGCAGCAGATTCGACATCAGGATGAAAACTCCAAGTGTGAGGATGCTGCCTAGGGCGATGTGACCTTTGGTCAAAAGTTTTTGGTATGGTGCGTTATCCATTTAGAACAAGTGAAAATGCAGTCACAGGGGGCTGTCAAAGCGAAATTTCGTAATTCGTGTGGCGAACCCGTCTCATCCGTGTAAGGTTTCTTTGCAGAACGAGTCGTTTCCGTCGAATTTATCGCTTGAACTCGCGGCCGCACTGGGCATTTTACCAGCCTTTTCCAATTTTTATCCGTTATTATTCATGGGCGCTCTATTTATCAGTCTCTTAACACTCGTTCTTATTCTTATTTCTGCTTTCGTGATCTTGCTGGTCTTGATGCAGCGCACTAGCCAAAGTGGTGGTATGGGAGCGGCTCTCGGGGGCGGTGCTGCGGAATCAGCATTTGGATCTGAAACGACAAACATTCTGACCAAGGGTACCATTTATGGTATTATCGCCTTCTTCTTGGTCTCTCTAGGCCTGTTTCTGATTTACCAAGCGCAGGCAGCGGATCGTCAACAGGACGTGAATGCAGTTGAATTGATCAGCGCTGACGTCGCGGAGCCAGCCGCTGCGGTCGAAAAGACCGTGGTATCCATTGCAGATGCAGTCGAAGCGGCTGAAGCGGGTGCTGCGGAGGTTGAAGGAGCTGCCCAAAAGGTTGTTTTGCCAGGTGCCATCGTAGAAGTTGTCGAAAAAGTTGTTGCCCCAGTTGCAAATGCAGAGGGAACCATCGGCGCAGTTGTCGAGTCTGTTGAAGAAGCGGTTGCGCCTGTGGTTGATGTTGAAGCATCGGCTGCGAAGAGTGTGCCGGCTTCCAATTAATGTATCTAATAAAGCCCCCCACATTTTTTTGTAGACTAAGGTCAGCTGTTTTCGGTTTTGCCGCGGCTGGCCTTTTCTGTGCGTGTGTTCCTTGCGCTGCCAAAGCGTCACCGCGTGCTGAACGCGCAGATCGTTACGAAGTGATCGATCTGGTGGAAGGTGCCAAGCGCATGGCTGCCTTTCGTGCGCTTCGTCTGGAGGGGGATTTCTGTTTCAAATTTCAGTTGGAGCAAAAGCCGCGGCGGGGCAAGACGACGCGCTACAACGGAATCATGTATGGCTCCTGGAATTCGCGCGGTCCCGTCAGCCGTTTTCTGTTGTATCCAGAGCCAGTTGGACAAGCGGCAGTGGTGGGTCGCTCGCCGATCGAGTTGATCGTTCAAAATGGCGCGGATTCCGAGGTCTGGATGCGTCGTCAATCGACTACGCCTTTTACTCGAATTGAGGACGGTGCGCTGTTTGAGCCTGTTTTCGATGGCGTGCTCTACACCCCATTTGATTTACAGATGCCTTTCGTCTATTGGGACGACTATGTGTATCAAGGTCCCGCGCGGGTCTCGACTCGTATTGGGCAGCGTTTCTTATTGAAGCCAGCCGCGGACTCGTTGGCGGATCAGAATGGAATCACTGGTGTGCGCATCGCGTTGGATGATGCCTACTATGCGCTGTTGAAGGCGGAGGTTCTGGGGGAGGGCGGGCAGTTGCGTTCCAGTTTGACTGCGGAGCGGTTGAAAAAGGTCCAGGGGCAATGGATCGTCCGCGAAGTCAGCCTTAAAGATGCGCACAGCAGAGATGCCACCGATTTTATCGTAAAAGCAGCCAGCGTTGGTTTGATTTTTGATGGCGCGGTGTTTGATCCCGAGGCTGGATTGCCGGCTCCGGAGGTTTCAGCTGCTCTGTTTGATGTGCTGTAAGCCCGCAGTAGACGGCATTGTACATTTTTGGGACGGGCAAGATTTTTAGGCTAGGCTTGCTTTTGCTTTGGCAGCGGTTTTGAGTCCTCACGCCTGTGCCGTTGCTATCAGGCAAACTCGGCAAACGTGCTTTTTTATTATTATGTCTAACCAAGCCAAATTATCTACCTGGGCCAGCAATATCGCTCCGTCGCCGACGCTGGCTGTCGACGCAAAAGCAAAGGCACTGAAAGCCGCAGGCGAAGACGTCTGTGGGTTTGGTGCCGGTGAGCCGGATTTTGATACCCCAGAGTTCATCAAAGAGGCCTGCATTCAGGCGATCCGCGAGGGTAAAACCAAATACGCGCCGGCTGCGGGCATTCCAGCACTGCGCGAGGCGCTTGCGGCACATTATCGTAACAATAACGGCGTCGAAGGGGTTACTGCTGCGCAAGTCGTAGTCAGCCCAGGCGGGAAATACTCCTGTTATTTGGCGATTCTGGCGGTGGTCAGTCCTGGTGATGAAGTGATCATCCCCGCGCCGTACTGGGTGAGCTACCCGGAAATGGTCAAATTGGCGGGCGGCGTGCCCAAAACAATTTTCGCCGGCTTGGACCGTGGCTTTAAGATCTCGCCGGATCAGCTGCGTGCGGCGATCACGCCCAAGACGCGCTTGGTGATTCTCAACAGCCCGTCGAATCCAACTGGCGCGATTTATTCACCCGAAGAATTGCGGGCGCTGACGGAAGTCGCGATTGAGGCCGGCATTTACATCATGTCGGATGAGATTTACGAATACCTGCTCTATGATGGTGTGAAACATGTGAGCCCGGCTTCGTTCTCCAAAGAAGCCGCCGACGCGGTGATCACGGTTGCTGGTTTTAGTAAGACGTTCTCGATGACTGGCTGGCGCCTCGGTACCTTGATGGCACCGCTGCCGGTCGCCAAGGCGGTCGCCAACCTGCAGAGCCAGACCAGCTCGAATGCCACCACGTTTGCCCAATACGGGGCCTTGGCTGCGATTCAGAACTGGGATCAATCCATGGCCGCAGTCAGTGGTATGCTGGAAGTCTTTGATGCCCGCCGGTTGCGTCTCTTAGAGGGCCTGCGTGCGATTCCCGGCATCGAGTGTGCGCGTGCGCAAGGTGCGTTCTACCTGTTTCCCAATATTGAAAAACTCGGCCTGAGCGACAGTGAATTCGCCGCGCGCATTCTCGAAGAAGAAAAGGTGGCGGTGGTGCCCGGCAGTGCTTTCGGCGCGGACGGCTACGTTCGCCTCAGTTACGCGACATCCGACGATGTAATCAATAAGGGCCTTGAGCGCCTTGCCCGCTTCTGCGCGAAGCTGGGCTAAACTAAAGGCGGACGCAACGGTCCGCCTTTTCCTTGTCCGCGTTGTACGCGGGCATTTCCAATTTTCAAAAAATAGAACAACCATTCATTATGAGCGATAAAGCTAAAATCATCTACACGATTACCGACGAAGCGCCGGCCCTGGCCACGTATTCGCTGCTTCCCATTATTGAGGCCTACACCAGCGCGGCGGGTGTCGCTGTGGAAACACGCGATATTTCCCTGTCGGGACGTATTCTGGCAAATTTCGCTGATGCGTTGACCGAAGAACAGCGTGTTTCCGACGCGCTCGCGGAACTGGGCGATCTGGCCAAGGCGTCGGACGCGAATATCATCAAGCTTCCCAATATCTCTGCGTCGGTGCCGCAAATGAAGGCAGCCATCGCAGAGCTGCAGGCGCAGGGCTATGCGTTGCCTGATTATCCGGAAGAGGCGAACACCGACGCCGAAAAGCAGTCCAAAGCGACCTACGACAAGATCAAGGGCAGTGCGGTGAATCCTGTGTTGCGTGAGGGGAACTCCGATCGCCGTGCGGCCGCTGCAGTCAAGCAATACGCAAAAACCAACCCGCACCGTATGGGCGCGTGGAGCGCGGATTCCAAATCCACGGTATCCAGCATGGCTGCCGGCGATTTCTTCGCCAATGAAAAGTCCGCCACCATTGCAGAGGCCACCACCGCTAAGATCGAGCTAGTCGCTACGGATGGTAGCGCTACTGTCCTCCAGGACGGCCTCGCACTCCAGGCGGGTGAAGTGCTGGATGGCACTTTCATGAGCGCTCAGGCGCTGCGCGAGTTCCTCGCCGCTCAGATTGCCGCCTCCAAAGATGCCGGCGTGCTATTCTCGCTGCACATGAAGGCGACCATGATGAAGGTCTCCGATCCGATCATTTTTGGCCATGCAGTCTCGGTGTTCTTTAAGGCTGTGTTCGACAAGCATGCCGACCTGATCGCCGAACTCGGTGTGGATGTGAAAAACGGCTTTGGTGATCTGTATGCCAAAATCAAGATGCTGCCCGCCGACAAGCAGGCCGAGATCGAAGCCGACATCGCGGCGGTGTACGCCAACAGCCCGGACATGGCGATGGTCGATTCCGATAAGGGCATCACCAACTTGCACGTTCCCAGCGATGTGATCATCGATGCCTCCATGCCCGCTGCGATCCGTACGTCGGGTCAAATGTGGAATCAGGCTGGCGACCTGCAGGATACTAACTTCGTCATTCCCGATCGCTGCTACGCCGGCGTGTATGCCGAGACGGTCGATTTCTGCAAAAAGAACGGCGCCTTTGATCCCCGCACCATGGGCACCGTGCCCAATGTTGGACTCATGGCGCAAAAGGCCGAAGAATATGGCTCGCACGACAAGACTTTCGAAATTCCACACGACGGCACCGTCCGCGTGGTGGACGCTTCGGGCGCAGTGATCTTCGAGCACAGCGTCGAGCAGGGTGACATCTGGCGCGCTTGCCAGGCAAAAGACGCCCCGATTCGCGACTGGGTCAAGCTGGCCGTTACCCGTGCGCGCGCCACCGGAGTCCCCGCGATCTTCTGGCTCAACGCCGCACGTGCCCACGATGCGCAACTGATCGAGAAGGTGAATGCCTATCTTAAAGATCACGATACCGAAGGCCTCGACATTCGCATCCTCGCCCCAGTCGAAGCCACTGCGGTGACGCTCGAGCGCGCCAAAGCCGGCGAAGATACGATTTCGGTGACCGGCAATGTGTTGCGTGACTACCTAACCGACTTGTTCCCGATTCTCGAGCTCGGCACCAGTGCCAAGATGCTGTCGATCGTGCCGCTGATGAATGGCGGCGGTTTGTTCGAAACCGGTGCCGGTGGTTCCGCGCCCAAGCACGTCCAACAGTTCGAAAAAGAGAATCACCTGCGTTGGGATTCGCTCGGCGAGTTCTTGGCGCTCGGCGTTTCGCTGGAGCACTTGGCGACGGTGTTTAGCAACGACAAGGCACAGGTGCTGGCGGATACGCTCGACGTGGCCAACACCAAGTTCCTGTCCGAGAACAAGTCACCGTCGCGCAAGGTCAACGAGCTCGACAACCGCGGCAGCCACTTCTACCTCGCACTGTACTGGGCGCAGGCATTGGCCGCACAGGATTCCGATGCCCAGCTCAAGGCACGCTTCGCGCCACTTGCAGCCGCACTGACTGCAGGCGAAGCGAAGATCGTCGACGAATTGAATGCTGCTCAAGGTGTGGCCATCGACCTTGGTGGCTATTTCAAGCCAGACGTTGCTCTCGCAACCGAGGCCATGCGCCCCAGCGCGACCTTCAACGCCGCCTTGGCAGCGTTGTAAGCGCAGGCCGGAGCGCAGCGCTGCGATTTCGTTAATTGCTTAAAAACAAAAGCCCCCGTCATCCGACGGGGGCTTTTTGCTGATTGAAGGCGTCGATGCGCGCGAAGAGGCGATCACCACGGCTGTTGCTGTTGTGATCGCGAATTCAAATAAGACGGCTAGCGGATGCCGAGGTGCGCTTGGATTGCCGGCGCTTGGACCAGTGCGGCTTTGAATTCACCGATGTCAAAGTCTGCGACGACGAACGCACCCAGCACGAAGGTCGGGGTCTTGGTTTGGCCGCTGTGTTGCAGCATTTGATCCATGAAGACTTTGTTGCGGCGCACTTCGCGTGTTTCCAGTTGAATGCGGTTGGTTTTGAAGAAGGCGAGGGCTTCTTCGCACCAAGGGCAGCCGGATTTAATGTAAAGGATGGGTGTGGTGAATGTGTTCATTGGTTTGTGAGGGCTGAGGGCTGAGGGCTGTGAGAAGGCTGAGGGCTGAGAGCCGAGGGCTGAGAGAGGGCTGAGAGAGGGCTGAGGGCTGAGCGGAGAGCCTCAAGTCTCAGGTCTCAAGCCTCAGGTCTCAAGTCTCAAGCCTCAGGTCTCAAGTCTCAAGCCTCAGGTCTCAAGTCTCAAGCCTCAGGTCTCAAGTCTCAAGCCTCAGGTCTCAAGTCTCAAGCCTCAGGTCT
>Ga0115569_10003008_pt1 | contig 12614 bp, 11 predicted proteins | sample COGITO_mtgs_1205_2_FD_87295 | JGI IMG/M metagenome (GOLD analysis project Ga0115569, IMG submission 87295) | Pelagic marine microbial communities from North Sea - COGITO_mtgs_120503 | ecosystem: Environmental > Aquatic > Marine > Epipelagic | place: Germany:Helgoland, sampling site Kabeltonne...
ACGGCTCGCAGCGGAAGGTGTTGATGCAGGCGCCTAAGGCAGGCTTTTTTTATATCTACGATCGGGAGACAGGTGAACTGCTCTCTGCGGAGAAATATGGGCGCCAGGTGACGTGGGCCAGTCACTATGACATGCAGACGGGACGACCTGTAGAGGTGGCCGGGCAGGATTTCGCAGAAGAGCCGGCGACGGTATTCCCGAGTGGCTTAGGTGCGCATAACTGGCAACCTATGTCGTACAGCCCGCGAACTGGATTGGTTTATATCCCGGCAATGGATATGGGCGCGCCCATGAGCGACGAGCCGGTCTTCCGTGCTTCTAGGCGGGTCTTCAGCACAGGCAATGAATCGGACGGCGCGATCCATAACGCGCAACTCGTTCAAACGATGCTGCCCGAGGTGATGAACGGGTATTTACTTGCCTGGGATCCGCGGGAGCAGAAGTCGGTCTGGGAAGTGGATCAGGGGGCAATGGGCAACGGTGGGACACTCGTTACGGCGGGGGACCTCGTCTTTCAAGGCATGATCGACGGAGGCTTCACAGCCTTTGACGCGCGTGATGGAACCGAACGATTTCGGTTCGAGACGCAGAATGGGATCATGGGCAGTCCGATTAGTTATGCGGTCGATGGCGAACAGTATGTCGCAGTTGCAGCAGCGCGTGGGGGAGGGCTCAGTGCAGTGCTCGGTCGCCAATTTGATCGCACCAATACGCCCACGTCAGGACGCCTGTTAACTTTTCGGATAGGTGGGCATGCAAAGCTCCCAATGCCCATGGAAAAACAGAAGGTCCAGAAACCGCCGGCGATGCCAGACGTCGATGCTGAGATTTTGGCGCGAGGGAGTCGGCTCTACTCTGAACTCTGCGCTCGCTGTCACGGGACGGGCGTTGTGGCTTCAGGAGGAATCCCCGACCTGCGCCACATGAGCCCCGGGACGCATTCGCGATTCGGGAACATTGTGGTCGGAGGAGCGTATGTTTCGATCGGGATGCCGGATTTTCAAGAAGAACTGGCGGACCCCGCGGATCTGGCGGCCCTTCACGCGTATGTGATTGAGCAGGCTCATGAGGATGAGGCACTTCGCAATGGCAATCCGGTTTGGCGCGCCATCAAACAGGCGGCTTACTCGACCTTGGCTTGGATCCTGTTCTAAGCAAAGGGACCGAATCGATGAAGCGATGCGCGATTAATCAGGCGTCGGTTCCATGCAAGTGGAATCACCGAATCGAGAGCCGTGTGCGGCCCGGGGATGGCGCAAACGATCATGGGAATATCGTTGATCACTCGCGCTGCGGTGATTTTGAACCAATGCGCCTTGTCCATGTTGCCAATATCAATATTGAATTCAATATTAGGGTGGGTTGGTCAGTAACCACCTGTCTTGAACTCATCACTTGATGAGTTAGGGTTTCATCGTGCCACGTGAACTCTACGAGCCAGGAGTAGCGCGAAAATGCCCAGACCCTCGAGCCGAGAAAAGTTGCTGGATAGTGCGGAAGAGCTCTTCGCAGCACATGGCGTCGGCAGCGTTTCGATGCGAGCTATTCAGTCGGCGGCCGGACTCTCGGTGGGTTCGCTGCAATATCACTTCAAGACGGAAGCGGAGTTAGTCGCGGCTGTGATGGAGCGGCGACTATCGCCGATGATCGAGCGGCACGAGAAGGAACTGGAAGCGGTCGCTTCAAAGGTAGATCCGTCGTCCGAAGAAGTGATCGGCGCGCTGATTCGACCGCTTGTTGAGTTGCTGGTCTCGGATCGGGACCGAGGCCACCGTTACCTGACTTTGATGCATCGTCTCCAACTCGGGCATCACACGGAGCAGGTCTTTCTCACCCGCTGGCCCGAATTCGCGAAGACCACACAGAGCCTCCTTGAACAGGTGTTGCCCCATGTGGCAGAGCCGACGCTGGCGCTTCGCTTCGATCTCGCTTGGGAAACTATGCTAGGGAGCCTCGCACGGGCGTCAGACCTTTCGCCTAGCGAGTTAGATAATCACGTTTCAGAACTGATCGACTATTTATCCGGCGCGTTGGCCGCGCCGCAAACGAGCAAACGACCTAGTCGGGCAGGTAAATAATCGGCGCCGACGGGACCTGCGTCGGGTAAATAGGAGCTGCAAAATGAGCCAAGAACTAGATCTCGAAACCATGCGAGACCGACTCTTCGAATATCTCAGAAACGGGGGCTGCAATGCCGTCGGAGTATGTACGCAGGATGGGCTGGAGGGTGGTCCGCCATCCACCGATCTCACGCGCCAGCTCGAAGGTGCGCGCTCGGCGATTGTGATCTCCTATCCGCTTGATGAGCATATACTCGACCTCTACATGGGGAAGATCGACCACGAGCCTTATCAGAAGCATTACATTCAGACCAACAACATAGTCCAGGGCCTAATGGGTGAAGCGAGCAATCAGCTTCGGAAATTTGGCTACGAGGCGGAAGTCGTCTACGCGGGAAATACGCCGGCGGACGGTACGAAAAACGATGTTATGCCGAGCAATGATCGTCAGAGGGAAGCGGCGGAACTGAATCCCGCCAGCGATCCATACGTGGCGATGGGCATTCTACCAGTAATTTCACAGCGAATGCTCGCAGCGGCTTCGGGCGTCGGTTTCTTCGGGATGTCAGGAAATATTCTGACAGAGAGCCACGGCGCCGCGATTGTTCTCGGCGCCTGTGTGACGAACGCAGAATTGCCGCCGACGCCGGTACTCGGACAGGAAGTGAACTACTGCGACGAGTGCAACTGGTGCGGGCAGGTGTGCCCGACGAGCTTTATGAGTGAGACGGAGTTCACGACGGTGAAGATGGGGGAGCACGATCACCACAAGTATTCTGCGCGAGAGCACCCCATGCGCTGTGCTTCCCATATGCAGGGATTGACTGGGCTGTCGGAGAACGGGAAATTCAGTTCGTGGGGACCGGGGCGCAAACAGTTACCGGAGAACGATGACGAAATTTTCCCATCTCTTATCGAGATCGCGACGAATACGGCGAATCGCCCGGCAGTCCCCGGCGGCTTTTATGATGCTCAAAATGGGACGAAGACGAATATCATGTGCAGCGCCTGCAATCTCGTCTGCCACCCCGAAAAGAAGGTTCGTGCGAAGCGGCTCAAGATGTGGACCAAGGGCGGCGTCACTGTTCAGCACGAAGACGGTCGCGTCGAAGCCATGCCTCATGACGAGGCTCGCGCGTTCTTGGATGCTATGCCAATTGAACGTAGAGCGTTGTACGAAGACGTCTGAGGCTTTGGCGTCCAATTCACTAGCGAGTGAACTAGCGGCACCTTTTCACAATCAAACTTGGAGATTAAGCAGTGACTCGCTTCACAATCATTAGCTCGGACTGCCACGCAGGTGCGTTGTTTGGAACCTACAACGAATATATGCCGAAGCAGTACCGCGAGATCGCGACTGCTTGGTGGATTCAGTATGCGCGTGAAATGATTGTCCGTCGTGGCACCTTCTTTGATCAAGAAGCGTCCGAAGCGTACGACGAGAAAGCCGAAGGAGGCTCTGGCAAATTCAATACGGCCAAGATGCTGCCTGAGGATCTTACGGACGAAGTGATTCGGGATATGCTCGAGGATGGTGAAAGCGCATTCGCGCCTCGGCGTGGGGAGTGGGACGCGAAGGTTCGTCTTGAAGAACTCGAGGCCGACGGCGTTGTCGGCGAAGTGATCTTTCCGCAGATGGTGCCCTTCGGTGCCTCGCTCTTGCAGTACCGAGGCGATGATCAGCCCGAGCTGAATCATGTGGGCAATCGGGCGTATAACCGGTGGCTTGCTGAACTCTGCAATTCGAACCCTGGGCGCCACGCAGGCGTCGCGATCATCAGCGTCCATGATATCGACGTCGCTGTTCAAGAAGTGCGTGACGCGAAAGCGGCTGGGCTTTGGGGCGGCGTGTTGTTGCCGGGGACGACGGGAGATCAGCCTTTCTATCACCACTCCCGCTATGAGCCGCTCTGGGCCGTTTGCGAAGAACTTGATATGCCTCTGCAGGTGCATTCAAGTTGGTCCCCGGACTACGGTGATGAGCCCAGCGCGACGGCGATGTACATCAGCGAGGTGGACATGTTCGCGCATCGGCCGTTTTCGGCTCTGGTCTGGTCTGGCGCCCTTGAACGACACCCGGGGCTAAAGCTTGTCTTTACCGAGACCGGGTGCTCGTGGATTCTTGAGACGCTTCGGCTTCTCGAGTTCAAGTCTGCGGATCCCATTTTTAAGTACTTCAGTAAGGACCTGTCGCTCACGCCGACTGGCTACTTTGAGAGGCAGTGCTTTATCGGCGCGTCCTTTATGCCTGCCCACGAAGGGAAGGATCGGTATAAGATCGGCCTAGATAAGCTGATGTGGGGATCGGACTATCCGCATCTCGAGGGGACATGGCCCTTCACGATGGACAGCTTGCACGCGACGTTTGGCGACTACCCCGAAGAGGAAATCACAGCGCTGTTAGGCGGCAACGCAGCCAAGGTCTACGGCTTTGACATTGAGAATTTGCGCCAGATCGGCGACAGGGTTGGGCCGAGCTTGAAATCTATCCGACAGGCGAATTAAGTAATTCACTGAGTGATTCCAGCAAACCACACCTGGCGCTACGCGGCCCGGTATCTCTCGGAGCAGGGGTTCGCGCACAATTCTCTGGACAAACGAGGCGAGGGCTCCGAGGAGACATCTGTATGTGTCCATGGTCGGTTCTATGAATAACGATGTTATTTCAAGTGAGTAGCGGGCTTAATTCGTGAGGTTTGCCCCCGGGGCGCCGTTTGTCTTTTTGCCGAACGTGAGGCACGTTTGCCCAAGGCGTTGTGCCGAATCTTGCAGTTTTTATCAACGACCAGTTAGTGAAGACGCACTGAATAGAGGCACGCGAAGCGCTACCCCTTCGCTTCTGTGAGCTGCCCCGCTGGTTCGATTCCCCCCGCAAGCCTTTCTAGGCAAGGAATACGCATGGCCGACTATCCTGAAAAGACCTGCACGATCGCTCGCTGGGTCAAGCAGAAGAAACTTGTGGATGCGACGCTTGCGGGCGTCAAGACGGAACAGCGCCGAGACGGTGTCTACGCCTACCCAGGCGAATCTTTTCAGCTCGAGGAGCGTACCTTTGAAGTGGTGTCACTCACTCACGAACGACTCGGGGATATGACCGACGACCACGCTCGTGCCGAGGGGTTTCCTGATTTGGAGTCCTATCGTGCCTTGATTGTTCGAATGCATCGCGGAATGGAGTGGGACCCGGATCATTCAGTCTGGGTTCACCGCTTCCGTGAAGTGGCTGAGTAGATTGCGATAGCGCCTGCGGGCCAGGAGACTTCGATGAGCTCTATGAATCGTCCTATATTACCGGTGGCCTTGTTGTCGGGCCTTTTCGTTTTCCTGCTTCAGTCCTCAGTGCAAGCAGTCACGATCGGTGGGACACCCTCGGAAGGGGACGAAGATGCGAGCGGGCTGACCGCCATGTTCGCCGGAGATCGGTTCGAGAATTTCCGAAACATGGACCGGTTCGTGCCAATTTCGACAATGCCCGCTTCGCCAAATCCTTGGAGACTGGGCGAGAATCTCAACTCTCTTGAGTACGAAGGTGAGTTTCACGGGAAGGGCGTAGCGCTTCAGGAATTTATTGCGCTCTCTGATACGTCGGCTTTTGTTGTCATCAAGAAGGGCAAGGTCATTTTCGAGCACTATGCGCATGGCGACAGCCGTGAGTCGCTGCACACGTCGTTCTCTGTTGCCAAGTCCTTCACTTCAGCACTCGTTGGGATCGCCCTAGGCGAAGGGAAAATCTCTAGCCTTAGTGACCCCATTCGGGAATATCTTCCAGAACTCACGAATAAGAGCTTCGATGGCGTCACTATTAGGCACATTCTGCAGATGTCATCAGGCTTGCGCTTCAACGAGAACTACACGGATCCTAAGTCGGACATCAATAAGATGGTGGGGATGGTGCCGCCCATGACCTATCTCGAGTACATCAACACGCTCGAACGTGAGCATGAGCCCGGGACGTACAATCACTATGCGAGCATAAACACTCAGCTTCTCGGCATTCTCCTAAGTCGCGTGACTGGCGAATCGATCACTGACTACATGACCCGGAAACTCTGGCATCCAGTGGGGATGGAGCAGAAAGGGCTATGGACGCTCGATCCCACTGGCAATGAACTCACTATGGGCGGTCTAGCGGCCTCTGCCCGTGACTATGCGCGGCTAGGGCTTCTGTATCTCAACGGCGGAAAACGAGGAGACCGCGTCGTGCTGCCTCCAGGATGGGCGAAGGAATCGGTCACCCCGAACGAGCCACATCTTATGCCCGGAGAAAATTCTGGCTCCTCGAATACGTCTGGTTACATGTATCAGTGGTGGACGCCAAGAGAGTGGGACGGCGATTTTCTCGCTCGCGGAATCTGGGGCCAATCCATCTACGTGCACCCGGGAAACCAGGTAGTCATCGTTAAGCTCGCCGCAGATCAAAAGAATTTTGATACACGCTTCAAGCTCGGCTACCTCGACTACGTCCAGAAGCTAGGGCAGTCGCTCGTAGACTAACAGTCGAACCCCGAGAGCGACCGAGTGCAGAGACTTTCGTCCCAAGAACTCGAGAAGTCCTAGGCCCTCGCTGTGGATTTCTCGCGAGCGGCGCATCCCGACGAGCGCTGACGAGAGCTACCGAGGAAACGATTTTGTTGGCAGCTACGCTGTCGCAGGACTGTCTTGCGTACGGATCACCCGAAGTGGGATCAAGAGTAGCAATGCAAGAAGCAGCGCTCCCAAAAAGCCTTGGAAGGCCGGTACATAACTCCCTGTGGTGTCACGGAGATATCCGGCGATCGGGAATGCCGGTGCGGCCATGAGTGAAATAACTGGTGACATAAGTCCCATAGCACGGCCGAAGTTCTCTACTCCGAAGACGGCTGGTACCATGGCATTCCAGACCGGCATGATTCCGCCAGCGGCAAGGCCCATTGATATGGCCCCCGCCAACATCATTGAATAGTTCTGCTCGAGTGAGAAGAGCACCAATGTGAGGGCCGTTAAGCTAATCGAAGTCGCGAGTCCTAGCTTGAGCGGAGCGCGGTCGGCCATATAGCCAAAGCCTAGCTTGCCAGCGATTCCAGCTACTGCCAGAACGCTTACAAGGCGCCCAATTTGGTCAACCTCGAGACCTAGGTCCGCGCCGTGCTGCCCAAGATTCGCAAGAGTGGCTGCGTAGACGGAGAGAAAAAGCCCAAGGCAAAGACTGAGGTACCAAAATGCAGGACGTCGGAGGACGTCCTTGGTGGTAGCAAGGGCCGGACTACCTTCTTGGTCTTGGGGATGCGGCGGCCCGGCGGGATCACTTGCGAGCGGTTCTGCATGCAGCCCGGCATCAGAGGGGTTGTCCCAGAAACAAAAGAGAAGCATAGGCATGCCTATTACGGCCATTCCCGCCGCAACAATTTGTAATGTGGTTCGCCAGCCTAAGTCCGGAAGGGCACTTGCGATCAGGATCGGGAGGACGATCCCGCCCACAGATGTTCCAATGGCCGCAACACCGAGAGCGCGTCCACGTGAAACGGTGAACCATCTAGAAACTACAGCAGACCCCGTCATAGGGCCGAGAAGAGTCTGCGCTATCCCGAATAGTAGAGACCCGACTAGTAAAATCTGAAAAATGGTCTGGGAAAAAGAAAGGCCGATCAACGCGAGGATAAAGGCCGCGCCTCCTATCAGCATTAGTGCCTTCGCAGACCAGCGGTCTACCAAAGGGCCCGCGACCGGAGCGATAAAGAGGCCTACTAAGCTTGCCAGGCTCGGCAGGTAGTTGATCGTTGTAAGGTCAGTATCAAAAGCTTCAACGAGCGTGTCGAATAGCAGCGGGAGGCTGTAGACAAAGAACCCGGTGGCGAAGAACTGGACCGAAAAATGGGTTCCGACAACCCACCAACCCTTAAACATGCGAAGGTGCTCCTCTAGTGATCTAGTAAGCAATTAGTTCAGAGTGATCTATTCAGATTCAGTAAAGCGCCGTGTTAAAGGAAGCGCATTTGCTAGACGATCGAGACTAGCTCTTAGGCCGTGTTGGGGCTTGTTCTCTGATTCGATAAAAATTTGGAATTTTTTGTTGACGTGACGACCGAATTGAACACCTCAACATGAAATTTTATCAGAGCAGGCATCAGTCGGAGGGGGCTACATTCTAGTCCGCACCCGGGGACGTGGAGTCTCGAACGCTCGACCCTAAATAGAGTAGGTCGTTCGACACTTAGCGCGAGATTATGCTCGGAGCCCCTGGCGTACGAAGCATCGGGTTGCAGTTCTTAAATGTCACTTTGCCCTGAAGCAGATTGCCCTTTGAGTATTCATTGAAGTGACAGGTATTGGTGGCGGGTTCGTAATTTTCCACCCAGAGATTGTCTTCCTTCCACGTGGCTGCGAGGTGAACGTGGCCGTCGGGCACGGTGATCGTCATAACGCCGCCCCAGCGCTTGACAAAGATCTGCTGAAAGTGGAAGTAGTAAGCGGCCCAACCCATGAGAAGGGCAGTGATCGCGAGCGCAGTCGCGGTTCGCCATCGACTCATTGCAACACCCATAATTCCGAGTGAAAGAATCACCAACGCGATAACCGCGGCCCAATAGAAATACGTGATCATGATCGGATCCCCTTCGATAAAAAATATGATCTGAGGCGTACTGCCAACGTGTGCAGCTAACGACTAATGCCACGAGTGATCAACGTGCCCCACTACTGCGGCGTTTCACCACCGAAGCTTTTCATGAACACAGCTTCTTATGACCATCGGCATGGCAGTGAGGAAACGCGCGATACTTCGCAGCATGCTGGCCCTGTTAGCTCTTATGCTGTTTGCAGAAGAGGGCTTCGTACAGGAGGTAATTCATATAGCGGACCCTGAGTAGCCCGGATAAAACTGCGTGCACCACCTTCGATAATCGGCGATCGGCCCATCGCCATCGCATAACATAGGGGCCTTCAGGTATCGCTTGTGCTCCCAGATCGGGATATCCTCCGCCACCTGCTTATCGAGGTCTTTACAGATGGCTTTAGCGATCCCGTGATTCTCAGAGCCGCGGGGCTGCAGGAAGACAACAGATAAAATCGTTGTCTCGTCGTCGACGGGCAGCATGCAGTTCATGCTTATGGTTTCGCAAATTCCCGTAAAATGGGTGTAGCCGAAGCCGAGGCCGAAGCTGTGCACCTCGATGACACTACGTGCCCGTCCTTTGGATGTTTCCAGTTCGGTGATCTGTGTAGCATGACGGTGGGCGCCGTTGCTGCTGGCGTTAGAGGGCGGGGCGGCGGCAGAGCCATGAACAGTTGGGAAATGTGCGCTGTCTGCGCCGTTCTCGCCCATTTCCTGAATCTGGCTGCGTATGCGCCAAGTCTTGTTAAATGTCTCGACCCACTCTGGAGAGTCGAACTGGGTAAGTATGGGGATCTCGAAGAACGGTGGGCGTTCATCCGGGTCGTACCAGGCCCACACGAAGCCGTTGCGCTCAATCGTTGGGTACGACGTCAGCTTTGCCCCTTGTGGAATTCGCGTCGCGTAGGGGATCTCGAGGCATTTCCCCTCTTCCCCGAATCGCCAGCCATGAAATGGGCATCGGATGAGTTCACCAACGACCTCTCCGCCCACTCCCAAATGCGCGCCTAGGTGCGGGCAATAGGCGTCGACAATCTGCGCTTTGCCGGACTCCGTTCGGTAAACCACGACTTCGCGCCCGAAACATTCGAGTCTGCGCACCTCGCTGGAAGCGAGATTGGGTCCCGCCACTACTGGGAACCAGCCTGAGGGAATCGGAAACGGGAACTCGACGGACACGAAGATTCCTCTTTTGGGGAACTTGAACTGAACTATACCTTGGCGGCGGCTTCAACTCCCCTAAGAGCGCATCGCCTTTCGTGGAGTCTCGCCAATCAACTCAGCGCCCGTCACGGAGATTCTATGACTCTTTCAATGCATACCAGCAGTGCCCCGACGTTTTTACGAACTCTCACGGCGATGTCGTCGTGGTTGCAAGCGGCGGAGGCTCATGCGAGCACAAGGAACTTCGACGCAGATCAATTCGTAGACTTTCAACTCACACCCGACATGAAGCCGCTTTCGTTTCAGGTTCAGGCCGCGTGTGATTCCGCGAAGTTGTGTGTCGCCCGTCTTGCGGGTACGAACGCGCCGTCTTGGGCGGACGACGAGTCTACGATCGGAGACCTTCTGAGTCGAGTCGCGAAAACGATCGAGTATGTGAATTCGGTTTCCGCTGACCAAGTCGACGGCTCCGAGGAGCGGGTCATCGAGATGCAGGCGGGACCTGACCGAACGTTCACGTTCACGGGAGAAGACTATCTGAGAGGTTTCGCACTCCCTAACTTCTTCTTCCACGCGACAATGGCGTATGCACTTCTGCGACAGGGCGGCGTGCCCATTGGAAAGATGGAATTCCTCGGGGCTCCGTGACGTAAACCGTGCTCTCTGCGTCCGGGCGGGGCTCCCCCGTGGCGCGGAGTGTTATTTCAGCGGTAGACGCGAACGGATTTCGAGCGCGCGACGAATTTCATCGTGACGCGTCTTGTCGATGTTGTAACGCCGATAGAACACAATCGAAATAAGTCCGGGCAATAGCGTGAGTGGCCCTGCAATAATTCCAAATTGGTAGACCGTCTCAGGATCGATTTCCCCAGGCTTCGCACCCGTCGGGAAGGCGATGAGGTCCATTGCGATCCCCGCAAGAAGATGGCCGAGCCCGGTCGTGAGTTTGCCAAAGAAGGAGCGGGCGGCGAAGAAGATTCCTTCTTGGCGCCTTCCCGACATGAGTTCGTGTTCGTCGGTTACGTCTGCAAGGGTAGACGAGATGCTGATGACCATGATGGCGCTCATGCAATACGACATGCCTTTAAATAGACATAAGATCGGAAAAATCCAATCAGAACCGTTCTCGGGGAATAGCCCGATCAGTCTCAGAATGATCGGGATGCCCACGGAACCAGACATTCCGAGAATGCCCGCGATCAGAGCGTCGCGTTTGCTCCATCGCGTGTGAATCCGAGGCGTGAAGAAGCTCGCAATCGTCAGCCCGATGGGAGCACCAATTATCATGTAACGCATCTGGTTCGGCGGTAGCTCCCAAAAGAAGATACCAAGATGAGAACTCAAGGTTTCGTGCAAGCCTAATGTCGCCGATAGAAAAAAGATGCCGAAGACGAGAGTCCGGTAATTTTCATTATTCAGGCATTCACCGATTTCGAACCGTAGCTGGCTTGCATTAAATGTGGGGAGGTCATCTGGGGGCTGCGATAGTTTCGGAATTTGGTCTCGAGTGAAATAGGCGGAGAATAATATGACGAAGATCGTCAACACGCCGACGGCGGCGGCGATCGTGACGTATCCATCCTTGTTGTTTTGGCCACCCTCAATCGTTCCGAGATAGCTCCACGCCAAAAAAGTCACGGCGAAGTTTCCAACGAGTCCGAAGATGGTGTTGAAACTCATCAACACCGATCGCTCTCGGTAGTCCGCGGTCATTTCCGCGCCCAAAGCAAGGTGGGGCACCTGATAAAAGGTTTGGGCGGTGCGGAGCAGGATCGTGAACGTTGTAAACCACGCAAAGAGCTGAATGCTACCGAGGCCTTCGGGCGGCGAATAGATCGCGTAGAAGAAGAGTGCCATCGGGATTGGCGCAGCGTATAGAAAAGGATGGCGCCGCCCTAATTTAGATCGCCACCGATCTGAAATCGATCCAACGAGTGGATCCGATAGCGCATCAAATACGAGTGCGATCGTAACGGCTAACCCGCAAAGCGTTCCCGAGAGCCCGAGAACGTTGTTGTAGAAAAGAAAGTTGAAGGCATTGAAGGCAGCGGTGATTCCTGATTCTGCTGTCGCTCCAACGCCGTAGGCTGCCCGGGTGCGGAGAGGCAGGGCTGACTTCGCGGCGGACACACTTTCAATATCACTGTTAGACATTGCTTGGTTTCGCAGGGCATTTCATTGTCGCTACTTAATTCCTAGCAAGCCTAATGAAGGTAGATAATATCGAAGGCCCGCTCGCGGGCATCGTGCGCACCTGTTATCGCCAGACTTTTATGACCGAGAGAATCTGGTCTAGTTCGAGCCAAACACACTCTTAGGGACTCTCTCTGCAGACGGTTGGCGTCCGACGTCATCTGCTTGACCCTTAGTGATTCCACCACGCGCGGTCCGAGAAGGCGCGCAGGTCGATTTCATGAGTCCAAGCAGAACGATGCTGTTGGGATAAGTGGAAATAGGTCTTCGCGATTTCGGCCGGTACAAGTAGGCCATCATTATCCAGACCACGGGTCTCTCGGAGCTGTTGAAAGCGCTCAGGCCCGAGCATTTTGCCTAATGTATCCGGCGCATCCACAGCGCCATCTATCAGAATATGGGCGACATGAATGCCCTTAGGCGAAAATTCCGCGTTGAGCGTCTGGCAAAGCATACGACGACCGCCCATTGCTGCCGCGTGGGAATGCTGGCCGGCATTGCCGCGCACGGCGGCGGTTGCGGAGGTGACGAGTAACGTACCTCTCCCGCGCTTTTCCATGTGGGGAAAGACTGAGGCGGCTACCCGGAAAAGCGCAAAAGTCGCGAGA
>Ga0115569_10003012_pt1 | contig 12603 bp, 12 predicted proteins | sample COGITO_mtgs_1205_2_FD_87295 | JGI IMG/M metagenome (GOLD analysis project Ga0115569, IMG submission 87295) | Pelagic marine microbial communities from North Sea - COGITO_mtgs_120503 | ecosystem: Environmental > Aquatic > Marine > Epipelagic | place: Germany:Helgoland, sampling site Kabeltonne...
CTCGCGACCGGACGAAAAGCGTTCGGAAAGAGTCACCTTTCGACTCGCTCCTGTCGAGCAGCGACACCCTTGGAAGCGCAGGGGTTCACCCCTGCCGGGTCATCGATAGCTGAATTCGATGACTCACGACCCCAGCCAAGCGCTGGCCCGATTCCTTCTCTCATCGACGGAATCGGGCCTGCGCTGGAGGGGCGAAAGGCCGCTACCCGAGGTAACCGGCCTTATCGAGGTACGCGAGGATCTGCGCGACCGATTCTTCGACGGACTGGCCGTTCGTGTCGAGAATCACCTCGGCATTGTTCGGCTCTTCGTAGGGAGCGGAAATGCCCGTGAACTCCGGGATTTCGCCAGCGCGAGCCTTCTTGTAGAGGCCCTTCACGTCGCGGCCTTCGCAGGTTTCGACCGTGGCCTGAACCCAAGCCTCGACGAAGTCCCCGTCGCCCATGATCTCGCGGACCTGGTCGCGGTCGGCTCGATAGGGCGAGATGAAGGACGTGAAACAGATGACGCCGGCGTCCGTAAAGAGCTTCGAGACTTCGCCGATGCGGCGGATGTTCTCGGTCCGATCGTCAGGCGAAAAGCCGAGGTTCGAGTTGAGGCCCATACGGATGTTGTCGCCGTCGAGGATGTAGGTGAGGTGTCCCTTTTCAGAGAGCGCCTTCTCTGCGGCTACTGCGATGGTGCTCTTTCCGGAACCGGAGAGTCCGGTGAGCCAGATCGTGCAGCCCTTCTGGCCCAGCTTCGCCTGGCGATCATCACGACTGACCTGGCCATCGTGCCAGGTAAGATTCTTCGACTTTGGGTCGCTCACAATATTCTTCCTTGTTAGTTAGCCGCGACGACTCCCTCCACAGATGAATGAAGGTTTGGCTTGGTCGCGGTGACGTAGTTCGAGTTGGAGTTGGACGGTTATCTGGGGTGACTCGTGGCACGACGCCTCGAGTCGGTCTCGTCGCAGCGCGATTACGTCCGATCAGTCGAGCCGGACGGAACCGCGCTTACTGAAGCCTTGCCACGCCTCGCCGAGGTGGGCTTTGCTTCGTTCTCCCGAACAATCGCGGATGTAGTCGATCGATTCAGGCGTTCCACGCGGGCCAGATCAGCAAGAGACATCGAAAATGTCCATCGCGATCGGAGGCGCGCTGCAGCGGCGGCACTATAGCGGAAGCATTGCCGGAGGCGACCGAGTTCGTAGGGCTTTCCAGTACACCCTTCCTGCGCCTGAAGCACCAGAGATGGCTCTCCGCCCCCGGGGCCTCAGTGCTCCCCGAGCTGCGCTCGCACCGCTCGGCCCACTCGCTCGACCGCGAGCGTGACATCTTGCTGCGTAGTACCGCGCCCGAGCCCGAAGCGGAGAGATGCGCGGGCCTCCGAGCGAGAATGTCCGATCGCTAGCAAGACGTGACTCGGTTCTGCGGTCGCCGAGCTGCAGGCCGAGCCCGACGAGATAGCTAGGCCAGCGAGGTCCCCGAGCAAACGTTCCCCGTCCACGCCCTCAAAGGTCACATTGAGATTGCCGGGGAGAGTCCGCTTGGGTTCGCCGTTTCGGCGAACCCGGCCCGCCAAGGTCCCTTCTAAGTCCCGCCAGAGGCGGTCGCGCAAACCGCCGACGCGCGCGGCTTCCGTCTCGCGTTCCGCCACGGTGATCTCGAGCGCTCGCGACATCCCTACGACCCCCGCCACGGGGAGCGTTCCCGGTCGAAGTCCTCCTTCATGCCCACCGCCATATTGTCGCGGCTCGAGCCGGAGCCTCGGCTTCCCATGCTTCCGAACCCGCAGACATCCGACTCCCTTTGGCCCGTAGAACTTGTGCGCGGACACCGAAACGAGATCGAGCCCTTCGGCGCCTGTGGGGAGCGGAATCTTTCCTGCAGCCTGGGCCGCGTCGGTATGAAAAGCGATCCCGCGCTCGAGACAAAGTGCCGCGATTTCGGTGATGGGCTGCAGCACGCCGATCTCGTTATTCGCAGCCATCACGCTGACCAGTCGCGTGTCCTTTTGAATCACGGCTTCGATCCGGTCGGGCGACACCAACCCACTCCGGTCAACCTCGAGTTCTGTGACCTGCCATCCTCGGCGCGCGAGCGCGCGGCATGGATCCAGAACCGAGGAATGCTCGGTCGCGACGGTGATCATGTGCCCGGGAGAGGTCGAGGCATCGGCAAGGCCAAGGATTGCCAAGTTATTACTCTCGGTCGCACCGCTCGTAAATACAACTTCTGCCGGACTCGATGCGCCTAATAAATCAGCGAGAGATTCCCGGGCGAGATCAACGGCAGCCTCCGCGCGCCAACCGTAGGCGTGGGTCGAACTTGACGCGTTCCCGAATTCGGGACCGAGATAGGGATCCATAGCCTCTCGGACCCGTTCGTCGACGGGAGTCGTCGCGTGGTGATCGAGATAGGGGATCTTGCGGGGAGCCGCTTCTGAACTCACGTCGAAGGACTAGACGTCGGCTCAGTTACCGAGTCAGCCTCATTAGGCCGCGAAGGATTGGCCACAGCCACAGGTATTCGAGGCATTGGGATTTTCGATTTTGAATCCCGATTCCTGCAGCGAGTCGACGAAGTCTAGGCGCGTTCCGACGAGATAAAGCGCGCTCTTCTCGTCCACGATCACGCGAACGCCTCCGAATTCAATCTCCGTATCGATCTCACGCACTTCATCGTCGAAGGAGAGCTGGTATTGAAGCCCGGAGCAGCCGCCACCGATGACCTTCATCCGCAATCCATGGCTTTCAGTCTTACCGTCGTCGGAGAGCAGGCGATTGATCTGCTCTGCTGCTGCGGTGGTGACGTCGATCATGTGTGTCTCCTCGGATGGGCCAAAGTTGGGCGCTTCGGCGTGCCGAACGGGGTCGGCGATCTGCGCGGGTAGACTAGCAGCCTCGGCGGCTCGCGACCGCCACGCTTGTTCAGACCCCTTTATCGGCCTCTCGGCCCGAGATCCAGAGGAAGATCTCGCGGTTGCCCTTGGGGCCCGGGACCTGGCTATCAACGCGGCTCATTTCGTGTCTACCGAGGGCTGCGGCCGCTTCAGCCACCGAATCCGCCGCCGCCGCGCGCAGTCGATCGTCTCGGACAACGCCACCCTTCCCCACATGATCCCGCCCGACTTCGAATTGCGGCTTAACCAGCAGCAATCCGTGGGCAGCCGGTGCGCAGGCGTCGATCGCCGGGAGCACCAGCTTGATCGAGATAAAGGAGACGTCTACGACGAAGAGGCCGAAGTCCCGGTCGAAATCACCAGGATCCATATGGCGCGCGTTGATCCGCTCGCGTACATCGACTCGCGGATCGAGACGGAGACGTGAATGCATCTGCGAGTGCCCGACGTCTATGGCGGTAATGTGGCGAGCGCCGCGCTGGAGCAAACAGTCGGTAAAACCGCCCGTCGAAGCGCCCACGTCCAAACAATCGAGACCGGCCGGATCAAATCCGACATCGTCGAGTGCCGACGCAAGTTTTTCGCCGCCCCGGGAAACGAAGGGACGAGCCCCACCCTTCAGTCGAATCACCGATTCGTCGCGTACCCGAATGCCGGCCTTGTCAGCGACCACATCGTCCACGAGCACGCGGCCCGATAGAATCAATGCCTGCGCAGCGCTCCGGCTCTCAGAGAGTCCGTCGTACAAGACGCGTTCGTCGAGGCGCCTCGCTTTCTTTGCAGGCGCGGGCTTCGCTTCTCCGGGGCCGTCAGCCACGTTAGTCGCCGCGCGTCGCGTCCGCGCCGCGGGATTCGGAGAGCAGCCCGCGAACGGCACGCTGCATATCGATCTGCGCGATGCCGAGAGTTGCGGCCGACTCGCCGTGCTCGATCAGTTCGTCCGGGATACCCAAAATGCGAACCGGCATCACCACGCCCTCTTCCGCGAGAAGCTCAAGGACCGCACTTCCGAAACCACCCATGGCACCATGCTCTTCCACCGTGATCAAAACCTTAACGCGACCTGCGAGGTCGAGAATTCGCTCCCGATCCAAAGGCTTCACGAAGCGCGCGTTCAGGACCGCGCTCGATATACCGTCCGCCGCGAGTTCTCCCGCGGCTTCGAGCGCCGGATGAACAGTGTTGCCGATCGCCAAAATCGCCGCATCGTCGCCATCTCGAAGCAATTCCGCTTCGCCGAGTACTATCTCTTTTACGTCGGGATCAAGTGCAGCGCCAATCCCAGAGCCACGCGGGAAACGAATTGCCGCGGGGCCGGGGTATTGGATCGCGGTCGCCAAAAGATGCTGCAGTTCGTTCTCGTCCTTCGGAGCCATCACGACCGCGTTAGGCAACATGCGGAGATAAGCAAAATCAAAGAGCCCCTGATGAGTCGCACCATCAGCACCAACGAGCCCTGCCCGGTCGAGGGCAAAGGTCACGTCGAGGTTCTGAAGACAAACATCGTGCACGACTTGATCGTAGGCGCGCTGCAAGAATGTCGAGTAGATCGCTGCCACGGGCTTCATGCCTTCGGCGGCGAGTCCCGCGGCGAAGGTGACCGCATGCTGCTCCGCAATTCCGACATCGTAGAATCGCTTGGGCAAAGCACGCTGGAAACGGTCGAGGCCGGTTCCTGAGGCCATCGCCGCGGTAATCGCGACGATGCGTTCATCATCCCGCGCCATCTGAATCAGCGTATCTGAGAAAACGTTCGTGTACGTCGGATGCGCCTTTTTTTTGGCCGCGAACTTTCCGGAATCGACATCAAACTGACCAACGCCGTGATACTTGAGAGGATCCGCCTCGGCGGGGCCGTAGCCGTGGCCCTTCTCGGTAATCGCATGAATGAGAACAGGGCCGGAACCGTCCGCCACCATCTGTTTCACGTTCTCGAAGGTCTCGAGGACGATGTCCATGCGGTGGCCTTGTATGGGACCGACATAACGAAAGCCAAGAGCTTCGAATAACAAGCCGGGTGAGAAAAAGACCTTGAGGGATTCTTCTGCTTTGCGCGCCCAATGCAGCATGTCGCCGGGCATGCCCGAAAGAAATTCGCGAGCCCACCCCTTCATGCGACGCACCATCGGAGCAGAGAGTTTGCGCGAAAGGTAAGAGGACAGTGCGCCGACGTTGGGATCGATCGACATCTCATTGTCATTCAGCACAACGATCAGATTTTTTTCGCCAAGATCGCCTGCGTGGTTGAGCGCTTCAAAGGCCATGCCGGCGGTCATGGAGCCATCGCCGATCAGCGCGATCACCACGCCGTCTTCGCCTTGATGCATCTTCGCGCGCGCCATGCCGAGCGCTGAGGAAATCGAGGTGCCCGCGTGTCCAGCTCCGAAGTGATCGTGTTCCGATTCTGTTCGGCGCAGGAATTTCGACATGCCGCCGCGCTGGCCGATGGTCTCGAAATCTTCTCGGCGGCCCGTCAGCATCTTGTGCGGGTAGCCTTGATGACCAACGTCGAGGATCAGTCGGTCGGTCGGCGTATCGAATACGTAGTGAATCGCCGTGATCAGCTCGACGGCCCCGAGACTCGAAGCCAAATGCCCGCCGGTCTGCGAAACCCGGGAGAGGATCTCCTGCCTAATATCATCCGCGACCTCTTCAACTTGATCGCGTCCAAGCTTGCGCAAGTCAGAGGGCCGTTCGATCCCGTAAAGAAGCGGTCGCTCCGATTCCTCTGAGGCGGGTGCCCTCACGTCAGACACAGGCGTCGTGCCCGTCGTCGAAGGAGGCGTCGAAGGAGGCGTAGAAGGAGGCTGGTTCTCGTCACTCATCGCTGTCTCCGAATCGCAAACCGCGCCAAGCTACGCAGCGGTTCCGCCGCCTCGCCCCAGCCTTCGATTCGACCCAAGGCGCGCACTAGGAGCGCCTCTGCCCCATCCTTCGCGTCATCAATTCCCTGCAAGCGCAAAATACTCGCCGCTTCCTCGGAGTCCGCGTCGAGCACGTCATCCGCAATCTGAAACCCGATCCCCACATCCCGCGCAAAAGCGTCGAGTCGTGAACACTGGCCTTCGTTCGCGCCGGCAAGTAAGGCCCCGCCGACGATCGCCGCCTGAAAAAGCGCTGCCGTCTTGCGCGCGTGAATAGAGGCAAGCCAAGTCGCATCGGTTCCCGATCCACTTCCAGCTTCGCCTAATGCTTCGAAAGTGAGATCATCAACCTGCCCGCCCACGAGTCCCTGGGCCCCAGCCGCTAGAGCAAGCTTTGTAACAACTCCGAGCCGAATCTGCGCCGCAGCATCCGATCCGACCCCATCCGCCAGCACAGCGAACGCCTCGGTCAACAAAGCGTCCCCGGCCAAGACTGCAGTCGCCTCGTCAAACGCAACATGCACGGTCGGTCGGCCGCGCCGCGAATCGTCGTCGTCCATGCACGGAAGATCGTCGTGGACGAGCGAATAGGTGTGGACCAGTTCAACGGCAACGCCAAGAGGCAAAGCCGCGTTAGCGGGTCCGCCGACAGCTTCCGCCGCGGCGAGCGCGAAGACCGGACGCAATCGTTTCCCGCCCGGGAAGATCAGGTGGCGCATAGCGCCCTGCAAGGATTCCGGCGTCTCCGACAGAAGCGCAAGACGTGCCTCGATGGCGTGGTCTACGAGCGGAATTCGTTCCGCCATGTACGCATCGACATCCACTCGCTCTTCCTTGCCCCGCGACTCGCGGGAGGCCTGCATTCGATCGATTAATTAACCGCCGAACGAATCCTCATCATCGTCTTCGAGAAGACCGTCCGTCTCGAAAGACTGCGTACTATCCCCATCCCGGTTCGCGACCAGGATTTCGATCCGTTTTTCCGCGGCCTCAAGGGTCGCCGTACATTTTCGTGAAAGTGCGACGCCCGTCTCGAAGAGCTCGAGGGCTTCCTCCAAAGGCATCTCGCCTTCTTCGAGTCGTCCCACAGTCGTTTCGAGCTGCTCTAGGGCGCCTTCGAAAGAAAGCGAGACTGTCTGGGCTTCTACGCCGTCATCCGGCTTCGCCTTCGACGGGGTGCTCTTCTTGCTTTTTGCTGGCATCGGCCTCGATCCGGTTTCGACCTGGCTCCTGGCCCCCCGCTCCAAATCGGAGTCCGGTTCGGATGCCACAGGGCGTGCAAAACAGGCCGATTCTGGCCTACTCATCTCGCTTCGACTCTATCGGCGTAGGCTGGGGTCGTCAACGCGGCGACCTAGCAAACCCCGCGAAATCGCATCGCTTTTTGGTGCAGCGAATCGTTTCGGTAGGTGCCCGGAGGGGCCACCTACAGAACGAAGGAGCGGAGCTAATCGGTCCCGTCGAGTCTCGTGACGACGGCACCGATCGCGCCCTCTCCGAGTTGCACTTCCAGCTCATCGCCGACAGCGACATCCGCCGCGCGCCGCACGATTCGCTCGTCAGTTGTACGCCGCGCGAGGGCATAGCCGCGCCCTAGGACTGCGAGCGGACTAAGCGCATCGAGTCGCGCCGCCAGCTCTCCGAACCGACGCCGTCGAGTATCCAGCATGCGCCGAATCGCGTGACTTGACGCTGCACTTGCTCGGGATTCGCGGGTTCGGGCCAAAGCCACCCGCGCCTGGGGACTCCGCGCTCGCAAAATCTCAGTGAGCGACTCAACTCGTGCCCGGGCTATCTCGACTTCAGACTCCATGGCGCCGAAAAGCCTGTGGACATCGCGGCCGACGAGCCGCGAAAGGGATTCTCGATCGGGAAGCGCCTGCATCGCCGCAGCCGAAGGCGTCGGGGATCGAACATCTGCGATCAGGTCCGCAATCGTGACATCCGTCTCGTGGCCTACCCCGGTCACGATCGGAATCGGAGACTTGCCGATCGCGCGGGCGACTTCCTTGCTGTTGAACGCCCAAAGATCTTCGAGGGAGCCACCGCCACGAACGACGAGGATCACGTCAATGTCCGGTTGGTCCACCAGGCGTTCAATCGCCCGAGCGATTTGTTCGGGCGCCTCGTCACCCTGGACCAAAGTCGGCGAGATCAGGATCGGCGTCGCGGGGAATCGCTTTGCCGCGACCTTCAACACATCCCGGACGGCAGCGCTGGTCGGTGAGGTCACCAGGCCGATCCGCTTAGGAAACGTCGGAATCGGCCGTTTGCGTTCTTCATCGAAAAGGCCGGCCGCCTGAAGACGCTTTCGCAGTTGTTCGAATGCGAGCTGCAGGGCGCCTACACCGCGGGGTTCGAGACTGCGAACGATGAGTTGAATATCTCCGCGAGCGGGGTAGATCGAAACCTCCGCTTCCGCGACGACTTCGAGACCATTCTCCAAGTTAAAGCGGAGGCGACTCGCGTTCCCACGGAAAAGCGCGCAGCGCATTTGGCCATCTTCATCCTTGAGGGTGAAGTAGGCGTGCCCGGACCTAGCCTCGTGAAGGTTGCTGATCTCGCCCGCAACAAGCACCTGCCCGACCTGCTGCTCCAGGAGTCCCTTGAGGCCCGCGATCAGCTGTCCGATCCCGAGAATCGGTCGCTCGCGTTCGGGCGCGCCGCTCGGTCGGCTCACGCTCAATCCGGTTCGACTGCGGCCGTGGTCTTGGCATCCGCATCCGCCGCAGGCTTTTCATCGCCTCTCAGCTGACGAAGGTCATCGAAATAGGTCCAGCTCTTCAAGACCTCCACCGCGCGTGCGAGCTGCGCGTCGACCGGCGGCCCATTGCGGTTCGGTCCGGACTCGGATTCTTCTGAGGCGCCAGGCAAGCTTTCTGATTCGTGTTCGAGAATTCGTGTCGGAGGCGCATTGCTGTCCTCAAGCCCGGTGGCGTCTTCCTGAGTGAAATGACCCTGAAGATCTTTCTCGCGCATGCGCCGGCGCTGCGGGAATCCAATTTCCGGCGCGTCGCCCTGCTGAACAATCAGATCGGGCGTAATCCCGACTTCCTGGATCGAACGTCCCGCTGGCGTGTAGTAGAGCGCCGTCGTGAGCCGAAGCCCGGCGCCACCATCCAGCGAATAGACGGTTTGAACCGAGCCTTTGCCGAAAGATGTTACGCCTAACACGATCGCGCGATGATGATCCTGTAGAGCACCAGCGACGATTTCGGAGGCCGAAGCGCTCCCCTCATTTACGAGGACAACGATCGGGTAATCCGCTTCAACATTGCCATCACCCGAGTTGTAGTCCGTGCGCTCTCGCTCATCACGACCCTGCGTATAAACGACGAGCCCTTCGCGCAACCAATGATCCGAGACTTCAACAGCCTGATTCAGTAGGCCACCCGGGTTATCACGAAGATCAAGTACGAGTCCCTCGAGTTCTCCGCCATTCTCGGCGCGTAGGTCATCGAGACGCGCGCGAACATCCTTACCCGTGCGCTCCTGAAACGATGCGATCTTGATTCGCCCGATCGAGGATTCGAGAAGCTCGCCCTGGACCGAAGCCACCTTCACGGTGTCGCGCCGAATTTCAAATTTCTTCGGCTCGCTCATCCCTTCACGCATGATGTAGATCGAGATTGTTGTGCCGCGCTTACCGCGCATCAAGGAAACCGCTTCGACGAGTGTCATCTCCGTCGTGCCACGACACGGCTCCATCCACTCCTCAGGCTTCTCGGTCGGGCAGATTGCTGTGATTCGGTCGCGAGCTTCGATTCCGGCGCGAGATGCAGGGGTACCGTCGATCGGCGAGACGATCTCAATGAACGAGCCGGATTCTTTCGAAATCTCTATTCCCAGGCCCTGAAATTGGCCGCGGGTTTCGACCTGCATATCCTCGAAGGCATCGGGACTCATGAAAGAGGAATGCGGATCAAGGTCTTTAAGAATCCCGCGCATCGCGCTCATTAGGATCGCGTGTTCGTCCACTTCATCTACATAGTTGTTTCGGACCAGCTCCAGCACGCTCGTAAAGACACTCAGGTCTTCGTATCTCTGTGCCCGGAGGTCCTGTGCTTCATCCGCCGATGCGGAACCTGCCGCGAGGGCGAGCAGCGAAGCGGTCGCGATCGCCGTGCCGTAGCGGACGGAAGCAAGAACGCGCGTGGGAAGACTGGCGCTAGGCAGCGTGCGCCCCAGCGTGCGATTCGTCTCGAGCTTGTTCACGAAGGATCCTCTCGGGTCCGGCATCTCGCCCGTCGATTGCGGGGAGCGCCCGGATCGGGTCAGCTTACAAAAGTTAGCAGCTTCCCTGCTTACGCTCGAAACAGGCTGAAGCGAAGATGTCTCATCATCTCTGATCGGACGGATATGCATCATTCTCGCGACTCTTTTTGAACGATCCCGCGTGTATTTTAATTCGGAGCCCATACCGACGACTCCCACCACGAGGCCGCCACTACGCGCGTGGATCCATCAGCCACGGGATCGGATCCACCGGATCCCCATTGTCGCGAAGTTCGAAGTAAAGACTCGGCCCTCCGAGGGATCCCGTTTCTCCGACCGTGCCAAGCGATTCCCCTTCATCCACCAGAACACCGACCTTCACGTGAATCTCGTCGAGATGGCCTGAGATCGTATGGAACCCGTCTCCGTGATCGACGATGACGATCCGTCCGTAGCCGCGAAACCACCCCGCGAACCGCACTACGCCCTGCCCGACCCCACGTACGGTCGTTCCGGCTTTCGCTGCGAAGTCCACGCCACTCCGAAACGTCGTGGTCATAAACTCCGGATCGACGACCTTGCCAAAGGGCTCGGAAATTTCCGCACTCACGGGCGGTGAAAGTTCCCCGCGACGTTCTCTGAAGCCAGCGCTCACCGAGCCACTCCCCGCCCTCTCACCCAAGGTCCGAATCGTCTCTTCAAGGGCCTGCGCGGCTTGCTCTAGTTCAAGCAAAAGTTGTCGTTCGGAGGTTCGGTTTTCGCGAACGCCCCTCAGGATTCCACCCTTACTAGAGCGCTCTAGCGACAACGCCGCCGCCAATTTTACGAGTTTCCGGTCCGCCTTCTCGTGGTCGCGAAGCGCCGTTTCTGCATCCGTTCGCAGTGTCGCCAGACGATCACGCTCCTCACCAAAGCGCGTGACGAGCTTCGCATCGTGCCTGACAAGAATCCGCAATGCGCTTGCTCGCGACAGCATCTCCGGCAGCGTCTGCGATGAAAAGAGCACCCGGATCACGCCTAACTCTCCTCCACGATAGAGCGCTACGGCCCGCGAAGAGAGTGCTTGTTGCGTCTTCGACAACTCCGCCTGCGCGCGGTCAAGCGCGGGACGAAACGCGTCAACGTAACGCTTCGCCTTCGCAACGACGCGCCGCCCTTCGTCGCGATTTCGCACTGCATCTCTTAGTCGCCGATCGACATCTTCCAATTGTTCGAGCAAAGCTCGCTCGTCTGCTTCGTGGGTTGTCACTTTTTCGCGACTGTCTTGAATTCGCTCTCGCAGGTCTTCAAGTTCGGCGCCGCGATCCTGAGCGCTCACCGCGAGCGGCGCTGACAGAAGACTTAGAACTAAGGCCGCAAGTCTAAGCGAAACCCCGGCTAGAACGGGGCGGCGCAACTCATGCGAATCGGCAAAGACCCGCGACCTACCCCGGCTCACGAATCACTCCGCCAGCCCGCGAGCGCCGTCATAGCGCCCAGCAGACCAAGCCCTGCTCCCGCTCCAACCAAGGACAGCGACTCACCATTCGTGAAGAATCGCAGCTCAGCACTACCCACCACAAGTTCCAAGCCGAAGCGAAATTGGGGTAGAAGGAGTTCATAGGCGCCCCTAATAAGAAAGAGCGCGAGGGCGCCACCTAGCAACCCTTGAAGCGTTCCCTCCAGTAGAAAGGGAACGCGCACAAATGTCCGACTCGCGCCGACAAGTGCCAGAATGTCGAGTTCGTCGCGGCGTGCGTAGAACGCCAGCCGAATCGTATTGGCCACTATTAAAAGGGCAGCGAGTCCAAGTACGATCCCGAGCCCCCATGCCCCACTCCGAATCAGACCGACGGCTCGCGTATAGCCCTCGATCCATTCCTCGCCGTGAGCCAATTCCTCGATCCCAGGAAGCCCATCGAGCGCTTCACGAAGAGCGCCCATCGCCTCCGCCGTTCGCGCCTCGGTTCGGAGATCGATTTCGAGCGAGGCTGGCAGCGGATTCTCGTCGAGCCCAACTAGAAGCTCCGCGCCTCCGGCGATTCGCTCAAAACGCTTAAGCGCCTGTTCCTTCGTAACAACCGCGACACGTTCCACGCCGGGCCCCGCCGACACGCGCACCGCTAAGTCAGAGAGTTCTTCTCCCGACACGCCCTCTGTCACAAAGGCAGTCAACTGCAGCTCCGAACCAAAATCATCGAGGATGCCACTCATGTTTTCTACTAACAGAGAAGCACTTCCGATTAGAACTAACACGACTGCGATCGTCAGGACCGCCAGCAAGCTCGTTGCGCGTGCCTGCCGCACGCCGCGAAATGCGTTCGTCAGTAGGACTCGAAGCAGGACCATCACGCGACTCACGAGCCGACTCCAAAGCCCTCGCCGAGCGCTGGATGGTCTTCCACTATTCGGCCGGCTTCGAGGCGAAGCATGCGTTTGCCGTAGCGGTCGATGAGCGAATGATCGTGGGTCGCAACGATCACCGTGGTCCCGCGAGTCGCCGCCGCCATAATTAGGTCCATGATCTCGATCGTGAGATCCGGATCAAGATTTCCCGTCGGTTCATCCGCCAGCAGAATTTCGGGCTCGTTCACGAGCGCCCGGGCGAGTGCGACGCGCTGTTGCTCACCGCCCGAGAGCGAGCGCGGGTGATGGAAGC
>Ga0115569_10003014_pt1 | contig 12600 bp, 13 predicted proteins | sample COGITO_mtgs_1205_2_FD_87295 | JGI IMG/M metagenome (GOLD analysis project Ga0115569, IMG submission 87295) | Pelagic marine microbial communities from North Sea - COGITO_mtgs_120503 | ecosystem: Environmental > Aquatic > Marine > Epipelagic | place: Germany:Helgoland, sampling site Kabeltonne...
TAAAGATCCATCGTCACCGAACGCGCAATCTTCCATCAGCGGCGGCGTAGCTCGAACGTCGGCGAAGAAGGATCCGTTTGCCGACTTGTTTGGATAAATTTTTGCGCAGCCGAAGAGCGTTTCGTCTTCTTGTATGTACAAACAGATTATTAGTATTAGCGATACAGTATTGTGCATAATAAGATTTACAATACTAACAAAATAGGTTTCTGATTATATAACTCTCTCTCTCTCTCTTTACTTTCTCTTCGCGTTCTTGACTTGCATATCGTCGAGTTGCTTCAAACCCGGTCCCAAGATGTTGTACGCGACCCAACCGAGGACCGGCGCAAACACAAAAAAGATGGCGATTCTGCCATCGATGCCGGCCAAGTTCCCAACAACTTGCTCCGCGGCATCAGCTTGCTCCGGCATCGCCATCAACGACGCCGCGGACAAACCCGTCAAACCGGCGACGATCCCTCTTTTCTTCGCGTTTTTCTTTTGCATATCTTCGAGCTGGTTCAAACCCGGGCCCAAGATGTTATACGCGACCCAACCGAGGACCGGCGCGAACACGAAGAAGATGGCGATTCTGCCATCGATACCCGCCAAGTTACTCACAACTTCTTCCGATTGCGTCGTCGAGGCAAACGACGATTGCGCGAAACCGAGCGCACCGGACGTCGTCGCGACGGCGGCCCCCACTTTCGCCGCTTCTTTAGAAACCTTCGTTTCCGAAGACTACACGTATTTGTGAACGAGAAATTATAAAGGAAAGGTGAGTTTTTATTTCGCGTCGCAGGCTCGCGTTCACATCTTTCCGCGCGCAATGATCTTCCGATGGTTAAAAAAACAAAGCAGAGAGGAGGAGAGTACATAAGTAAAATAAGCGCACCATCATCATTTTCACCGCTCGCAAACTCGCTCTCTTCGACGAAGAAGCGCATCTTCTCTTCGACGTAAAACTTCGCGAAGAAGAAGCTAAAACACTCGACGATGTGCTCAAGGTGAACATTTATTCTACTAATAATTCGCGTGTTCGCGCTACGTGAGAGGTGCTGTTATGAAGCGCGTTCTTTCGATGGTGAATTTCGCACGCAAAGAGAGGAACCGAAAAATCCAAAATCTAAAAATCTCTTCTGTGCAAGAAATCTCTCTCGCCGAAGAAATTAGGGTTGGACACCCTAAAAATAGTCTCGCTTCTTTTTTTCTCTCTTTTCTTTTCTTTCTTTCTTCAGATTAAAGTGAGACAACGCCTTTACGTGTGAGAGAGAGATGGTCGAGGATGCCATGGACGCGGACAAAGGAGAACAGACGGCGCTCGGAGCAGCAGGAGCGGGAACTGCGACGAGTAATACTACGAAAAGAAAAATCGAGGTGAAAAAATGGAACGCCGTCGCGGTGTGGTCGTGGAGCACCTCGTTCGATTCGTGCGCGATTTGTAGAAATACGTTGCACGAACCGTCGATCGAGTTTCAAGCGAACAGTCAACAAGAAGGCGCGGATGGGTTGTCCATCGCGGTACGTTTTACTAGTATGCGCGTATATGTTGCTCTCGTTTTACTTTCGTTTGCCCTTTCGAGAAAAAAAGCGCGTTTTCGAACGCGTTCGTGTTTGATTGAGAGATTCAAAAACGAGATCTCCTTCTGCTCTGAGGAAAACTGACCACCTCTTTACGCGCATTCCGCGCTCGCGCTCTTTCTCGTCTCGTCTCAATAAACGTACAGTGGGGGAACTGCGGTCACGTGTTCCACTTAGATTGCATCTCCAAGTGGTTGAAACAACGGTCGTTTTGCCCGTTGTGTCAAAAAGAGTGGGAGTTTATGAAGATGGAGAAGATACAGTTACCGGTGTTGGGCGGGAACGATTAAGATTAAGAAGAGAGAGAGACGAGGACGCGATGGAGTGCGGTGGAAGTATCGTCGTTTACATCGTCCTCGTCGGTGTATTTAGTAAAATAGCAGATACGAGAGAGGCGCGTGAGGTATCAAATGTAAAACTTAGGCACATATAAACACCAGATTGATTATTAATATCGTTGTGATTTTGAGTCAAAAGAGAGAGACACGAAGTGATATATTTGACGAGCTGTATTTACGTAATAATGTCTTACAACAAGCACTCTCTCGCTTTCTATCATCGCTCGTTCTTTTCCTACATATATATATATATATGTGTGTGTGTGTGTGTTTACATGTATATATAAGTTTGCTAATGATGTCTTCGATGACGATGGTCTTTCACGTCGTCTCGCGCACCTTTCTTCTTAAATGTGTCGTTTCTACGTTCTCTTTTTTTTCTTTTCGTTTTAGTACATGAGTTTTTCGTATCGTTTTCTTCTTCTTCTTCTTCTTCTTCTTCTTCTTCTTCGGTTTGTGCATTTGTTGTTATATCTTTGATGATGATGATGATTAATTAAATTAAGCTTTCGGTTTCCTGCCCCTCTTCGCCGAAGGCGCCGGAAGCGCCTTCGGCGCCCCAGCCGCGCCTCCCCCGGCGTCCCCTTCGTCCGACTCCAACTGCAATTTCTTAAACTCCGTCAACACCGGATATATATTCTCAAACGCTTGGTATATATCCTCTCTCCTTTTCCCTCCAGTCAACACAATCTTCCCGCTGACAAAAATCAAAAGTACGATTTTTGGCATCTGCATCCTATAAATCAAACCGGGAAACAACTCCGGCTCGTACTGCGCGAAATGCCCGTGCGACCACGCTAAACCTTCTAATCGTATTGGAAACTTCACATCGCACGACCCAACCATGTTTTGAATCTTAAAATCTTTAAACTGCGCCGGAAATCCTAACTTGATGATAACTTTCGCGTACTTCCTCGCCGCCTCTCTCGCCAACGCCTCCGTCTTGGCGCCCGTGCACACCATCTTCCCGGACGCAAAGATCAGCGCCGTCGTTTTCGGGTTTCTGATCCGCATGATCGCCGCTGCAAAACGCTGTTTATTTAAGAGAGCACACCGAAAAGTTTGATGAAAAGAGTGGGGTAAAAATGCGTCAGTCTTCACTCTTTCCTTCTTCAATTCCGAGAGCGCGAAAGAGGTCAAAATTGGACACCACCGACGGCTCTGCATACCTTTGGGTTATACTCTACATTTCTCGCGTGGAACGCGATCGTCTTCAAATCTAATTTGCAATCTAAGTTCACCGTGGCCACGATGTTTCTGTGTTGTATATTGTTTGAAATAAAGATACAGTGAGAGAGAGAGAGAGTCAGAGAGAACGTCGGGTGTTCGTGTCAGAAAGCGGCAACGATTGGAATTCAATCGAATTCAAAACGGCGAGACGATCTCATCGTCTCATCTCGCTCATCATTAGAATACACATAAAAGAACAAAAAAAGAACGCACTGTAAAGTGGGCACGATGCCGGACGGGTGCACGGACCGGTCTATCCCCCCATCGGTGGTTTCCGTCGCATTTTCCGTCGCGACTATGGGTAAAGGCGCCGCTCCATCATCGTTCGCGGGATTCGTCCGCGCAGCAGCGTCGCCAATCGCCATTTGATAATTCTCTCTCTCTTTCTCTCTTTCACCGAGAACAAGAACGCGAAAAGAGCGAGAAGAAAGAGTCTGTCCCGTTCGTCGTCGCGTACAACAACAACGTCCAAAAGCCTTCGGTAAAAAAAAGGGTCCTCTTTCTCTCTCGCGCTCGAGAGAAAAGCGTTTTGGTGTGTGGGTGTGTGTTCCAAGAGTGACGAATTTTGAACGGACGGTCTCGTTTAGAAGAGAGAAAAATGAAAAAATGGAGCAGAAACAACCACACTGTAGTCGGGCGTTTAAAAGAACGCGTCGTCGTAGTGGTGGTGGTCAAGAGTGAGTATAAACAGGCGAAAAGTCTCTCGCGCTCAAAATGTGAACGTTCTAAAATTTTAATCCTACTATACATATATAACTAACTCCACTTCAAAAGCGTGTTCCTGGCTTTCGGCGTTCGGTCCAAGAGCCGTTTCGTTAACACGCTCGCTAAAAACTCGCTCTCTACGTTCATGCAATGCGCGCACTCGGCGGTCGGGTCGGCGCACGTGACGAAAGTTGCGGCTTTTTCGGCGACGATGTGGTCGACGACGCCGACGACGCCCGAGTCGGTGGTGTTCGCCCAGATGGCGTACGGGTTGGAGACGTCGATTTTGACGACGCCGCGGGTGGTAAGGCGAGAGGCGCTGGCAGAGTTGAGCGTGGCATCTTTCACTAATTCGTCGTCGTCGGAGTACGTTTTGTTGAGTAAATCCCAAAGCATGTGCATGACGCGATGGTCCACGTCGCCGGGTTCTCTGCCAGGCGTCAACGGTTTCACCAAGTGCCGGCTATCGTCCTCGCCGCCGTCGGTATTTGCCGGGATGTCAGAAACGAGGGCGATGCGCGCTTTAGCGTCCACGCCTTCCATCCTCACCGATTTCACGAATTCAGAGGCGCACCACATGCTTTTTTGTTCTAATTCGCGCGTCGCGAGTTCGTAAACGCCATCTTGTTCCAAATCTGCCGATCGCCAATCCAAATAGCCTTTGGATTTCCAGTGAAACGCTTTGTACGGGTGCGCCAAGTTTCGCGAGCCGAGGAAATCGATGGCGATATTTTCGATGTATCGCGACCATTTTTCGGTCGCGTACATCAACCGCGCTTCGTCGCTGGTAAAATCGTACCACGCCGCGTTGACGCTCATCTTCCAATTGATCAGAGGATTTTCGTTTTCTTTCGCCAAGTATCGCATCTTCAACGCGTTCTTTAACGTCTTCATGGACAGCGATTGCGCTTCGTCTGGTTCGTCTGGGACAACCGCGTGGCAAAAGTGAATCTCGCAGTTCTCGTAGCCTTTGATGAAGTTTTCGTCCAGCAGCTCAAACGCGTCTGGGTGCTCTATTTTTATGAAGTTCATTTCACGTTTGGCGTACTCTTTCCTACGCGTTTCGAGTTTCGCGCCTTCTCTCGGCGCGACTCTCGTTGAGTTTAACGCGCGAATCAAACCTCGTCGGGTCACCGTCAACGGACGCGAACTGACTGCTTTATCGTGAAAATACGAAATCATTGCAATTTTTGTCACGAATCGGTTTTTATCGTCGCATACGATGACGTCCGTACCGACGGTTTCGGAATCCGTAGCCAAGGTGAGGCGACCTAACGACGACATCGACGAAGTAGTTTGGTCCTCGTCTTTTGTCTCAGTGGTAGTCCCTTCGTCGTCGCCGACAGTCAGCAACGGATTCGTCGTCTTCTTTTTCTCTCTCGCATCTTCCCTGCTTTCGTTATCGTCTTTTGGCCGTTTTGGCACGACTCCACCGTTTCGCGCAAATTCTTCGAGATCCGCGCGTCCAACGAGAGGCGCTTTTCGTCTCTTTTTCGTTTCTTCGTCGTCGGGTTTGCTGTTGCGCTTCTTGATGATGTTCGCATACAGTTCTTCGTCGTCTTCGTCGTGCATGGAAATCGACGCTTTACTCTCTTTCATAGCTTTTCGCGGACTACCGGAAGAAGAGGCAGTCACCGGATGTTCTAAATCGTCGGCGTATTCGAGCCAATCGAAATCAAAGTCTTCGCGCCATTTCTTCATAATCTCCCCTTTTTCGTCGTACAGCTCTTCCTCCGTAGGTGGTACGCACATTTCATCCTCCGGTAACACGCAATGGTCGCCACTGCAATCCATTCTGTACGCGCGATATTTCTTTTTATTCTTCGATTTGTTCTTTTTGTCTCCTCTTCCTCCTCTTCCTCCTCCTTTTCTCGTCGTTAACTTCTCCCCTTCCTTCCCTCTCTCGTCCTCTAAAATGCGTTCAAAAACCCTCTCCGCGAACTGTTCGTAGCTCACCATATCGTCCACGTAACTTTTCAAACGTCCTTGATCGTAATACTGCGCCAACGTCATCGGTCTCATCACGTCGCTGCTCAGATCCTCCTCCACCTCCAAATCTTTCTCCCTCCTTTTCCTGGGATACTTACACCCGACCCGTTTCGTCCTGCACGTGCTCGTCCTCAAACTCGACGCGTCGTCCGTGTCGTACACGCACGGTTTCAACTGCCCGTTCCTCACGCACGGACTAATGAGCGTTCTCCTGTGCGCTCGCGCGAACCGTAAGACTTCCGCCAACGACGAGTGCCAATTGACGACGCCTTCGCCCGGGTCTCGGTGCCAATACACGTACCCGAACGCGTTCAGTTTCATTGGAGGTTCGTATTGAACGGACCCGTCGATGTCGTGCGTAACGTCTTCAAATACATTATCTAACTTCTTTTCTTCATCATTTCCTCCTCTTCTTCCTCCGAAACTCCTCGTTTTGGTAAACGCCTCCGACGCTCGCCACTCGTCCGTATCTTCGCTCAGAAGGAAAAACACGAACAGGAGTTGCAACATTGCTGCGCATACGATTCCAATCGCGACTGATTTGATAATCTCGTTCTTCGTTTTAGTATTCGACCCCGTGCTTTTGTTGCTTTTACCTTTGATATCGCGATGACTTCTTCTCAGATTTGCTTTTCGTCCTCGTCGTTCGTGTTCTCCGTCCTCCTCGGGAAGTCCACCTGCGCCTTTGAGACTTTTCCGAAGATGTGCCATGACGCGATGACGACGCGATACAATACCACCACTAACTCCTTCACGAAAACATCACGAAAGAGAGAGCAGCGAGAGATTCTTCTTCATCACGCGTGTTGTGAGTAGTGTTCGGGTAAAAGCGCTTCTCAGGCCTCCTCCATCCGTCGTTTAACTTCTTACACCGTTGTGTAATGCACGCGTTGAAATGTCAAGCATTTTCCCTCATAAGTTTACGAACAATGAGCGAAGAGACTAAAGAAGACGAAGAAGAAAAAGAGGAGGAAAAGAAGGACGACTCAGAAGACGCGTCTCTGGCCTGCGCGGAATTACTCCGCCTGGCGCTTTTATCGAAAGATTTAACCGCTCTGAGCAAAGCGACGACGACGACGAGACTTTCCGAAGACGGGGAAGTGAAACAGTTGCAAAGAGGCGGGGAGGAGTTTCGAGAGATTTTGATGCGCGCGACGAAGAATACCAACACCGCGATTCGTTGTTCGGTGATCGTTTTAGTGTTTTCTATGAACAACTGCCAACCGTGCGTGCAATTCGCGCCGAAACTCGATCGATTGGCAAAAGAGTATAAAGATTTACACGTTGGATTCGTGAAGTGCAACATACACGAGAGCGATATGAATCGACGCTTAGCGAACGAGGCGGGCGTTTTTGGGTTCCCGTGCGCACAAATGTACGACGGACACACCGGGCAAAAAGTACAGTTAGAAGGAGGCGACGTGAAAGGAGCGAACGAGGCGAAATTGAGAGAGGGTTTAGAGACGCACGCGTATAACGTGGAGAAATTCGAGCGATTGAAACGAGACGCGTTCGAGGCGTTGAGCGAGGCAAAGGCGAAAATTTTTTGCGGCGAGGACGACGACGAACAAGAACAAGAACAAGAACAACAACAACAACGGTTCGTGACTTTGGTGAAAACAGTCACGGCGTACGCGAGCAACGCGATCGAAAAGGAGGACGCGAAATACAGACGAATTAAAACGAGCGGTAAAGCGTTCACGGAAAGGGTCAAAAGCGTCGGCGACGAGGGCGAAAAATGTTTACGAGCGTTTGGTTTCGAGAAGAAAAAAGACGACGACGACGACGAAGAAGAGGTGTACGAAATCTCACCCGTCGTCTTCGACGAGTTTGACGAAAACAATAAGTTTGGTAAACGCGAAATGAGGAGGGTGATCAAAATGCTCAGAGCGTTGACCGGATGACGACGACGGCGATGACGATGGTGACGAGAGAAAGAGACGACGCCGCCCGCGTATTAGATTTAGAACACACACGCATATTAGTTTTTCACACATTAAATAAAGAAGTGGTTTCGCGTCGTCGTTTACGTCGTCGACGCGGGGATACTAATATTACACAGGATTACGCTTGCTAACTAAACATTCGGCTCTCCTCCGGGACGAAAGAAAACAGCATTCTCCTCATCACGCCTTTTCCTCCTCATCTTTTCCTTTCACCTCTCCCCAACTCGTGTCCCAAATGTGTTTCTCAACTTTCTCTAAAATCTTCCCCGCCTCTTCGCCTCGTTGCCGATCCGCTTCCGCCTGAACCGCGTTCGTCCTCTGAAACTCCTTCTTGTGGTGAAGACACTCTAAATAGTCCTCGCGGAAGTCTTTGCACTCCGACGGGTCTCGCGCGGTTGACATGCACTGTTTCAAGTTGTTGTTGTTGTTGTTGTTGTTCGTGTGTTGGTATTAAAAGAAGCGTTTAAAGTGTCAGCGCAGAAGAAGAGCGCGGTTTTGTTTCTTAAACATCACGTCGTCTCACCTCTACCCGTTGGGGAAAACGAACGGATGAGAAAAAATCATCGATCGCTTTTGCAGCGTATGCGCGGACGAGAGAGAACGAGAGAGAGTACACGCATCGAGAAAAGTAAGATCAAAGCTCGATATACCTTCGAAAACCCTTGCCAGAGAGGATAACACCTCCCTTCGGAGCCTTTCGCGCCGAATCCAGATGCCATTTCTTTTATGAGTGATTTGTGTGTTGTATGGACTAAAATGAGGGCTAGACGACTCTTTTAATACACATATTACTCGTATTTCTATTCGACGACTAACTCGACACCTTTATACCCAAACTCGTCTCGATTCTCTCGATAGACTTTCTCCAACTCTTCTATGAACTTGTCTAAAACCTCTCTCACGTACTCCTGCGTCGGCTCGTCCGTTTGTTTCACTTCAATCGGAGGACCGTATACGGTGACGACTCGGCCTCGCCTCGGACACGGTCCGAAGAACCGTCCCCAGAATACGATCGGCGCGAACAATAAAATCTTTGAGATTCGCTCGGCTAACTTTTTCGTCATCAGAGGTGGGCCGAGTCGCCACCAGCTGTACGTTCTCGTCGCCCCGAACGCGTACGCCGGCATTAACGCCGCTCCGGATTGAATCGCGATTTTCACGAACCCGTACCGTTTTCTCAAGTACACGACTTCTCTCTCTTTCTCCATCTTCAAAACCTCCGAAACGCCTCCAGGAACGATAATCGCCACCCCACCGTTCGATAACACTTTCTTCACGTGGTACCGACTGATTGGATCTAAACCTAACCACGGCCACAAATGCCTCACCAACGGCACGTAAAAAATGCTCGAGCTCGCAAACGCGCTCGACACCGCGAAGGCGTCCCGCAACCGCTGTCTCTCCTCTTCATTTTTAAAACACTCGTGATCTCTCGCCGTCCGTATCGCGCCGTCGAACAAGTAATAATCCGCAATCGCGGCCATTTGTAACGGTAAAACGCCGTGTGGTTCTAAACCTATCAAAATAGGCGTCCCGTTTGCGATCAACTTCAAATGTTTCTCTTCGCTCACGTGTTTGTTCTTCAACGGGAAATACTGCATGGCTGCGTGGACGATGTGATTGGCCAAGCGTAATCCCCATTTCGGGTACGGTTTCTTGTTCGGGAGGAAACAAATCGTTACGTACGTGATAATCAACCCGTTCCTAAACGAAGGAGTTGATACGTCCTTCATAACTATGAATATCAGCGCAGAAACAATCATCGCGTTTGCGTGGAACAAACCGAGCCAAACGTGCATGGCGAGGAGCTCGCGAAGAGGATGTAACCTCTTTTTACGAAGTTTAAACGTGAAATCACCTCTCAACGTTTGCCTTATTTGGTCGTTCGCCAGTTTTGGTGGTGGTTTTGGTGGTGGCATTGGTGTTTTTGTTCAGTTGTGCGGGGCGTTCGTGTGAGGAAATGAGGTAACTGTCTACTCTATTCTACTCTAAAATGACTACTTTTCCGCGTTGCGTTAAAATGTTACCATTTTCTATTCATTCATGTTTACCTTATCCACGAACGCTCTCAAATCGCTCAGATCGTCCTCTTCGCTATCGCTGGCGTAATCCGCCCAGGTTTTGTTCGCTTTGTTTTGGCGTTCGATTTCCTCCAAAATTAAACGTTGCTCTTCGACGTCTCGCGCTTTTCTTCGCGCTTCGACGCGCGCGATTTCTGCTCTTCGCTCTTCGATGGCGAGTTCTTGCAAACGCTCGTCTTCTTTTTTACGCAGGAGGAGTTCCTCTTCCGCTCTTTTTCGTTCGTTTTCTTTTTCGAGTTTGCGTCTGGCGAGTTCTCGCAGGCGGTCGAGTTTGGCTTGCTTTTTCAGTCTTTCGCGTTCGGTTCGCGCTTCCTGTTCGACGGATTCTTCCTCCAAGAGCTCGTTTTGGATTTGCTCTTTTTCGTGGAGCTCGTATTGGAGAGAGAGATTTTGAAACATAGACGCGGTGGCGGCGGTGGAAACGATTGGCGCGGCGGCGAACGCGCGCGACGTCAAAGTGCCGATTTCTTTCCTCGCTTGCGCGCATCGCGCTTCGAGCGAACGCAAAGGTCTGCCGCACTCTTTAGCAATCAGAAGGCGTTGTTTTTCAAACACATCGCTGTTGTAATATTGCGAATCGTCTTCGACGATGCTTAAGTTCGATATAGAGACGCCACACGCGGCGTTTAACCCATCTAAAAGCATCGCTCGACACGCATCAGCGACTCTGGCGCTTTCTTTTTGTGCGATTGGATCGGTCGCGGCGTACGCGTTTTGTTGCGCCTCGGTGACGTCGAATTTCCGAGTAAACTCGCGCATTTTTTTCCACGCCAACGCAAAATCTGCATCTCCCGGTAACTCTTCTACTTTTTGTCGAATTTCGGACGCGTGCGTCTGTAACAAACGCACCCATCGTTCGTTGGCTATTCTCGACGACACGTCTCGTCTTCGTTTCGCTCGTTGGATTTGTATTTGCCAGCGAGGGAATTGTGTTTCCAGCGTTTCTAAAGCTACTTTCTCCGCGTTTGACGCTCTCGACGCGCACGCGACTCGTAAAAACTCCGCTCTAGTCGCCGCGCACGGTTTCTTATCGTCGTCTTTGATTTCCTTCTCGGATAAGAGTAAATCTTTAGCGTATAATCGATTAACGTCGTCTGAAATCCACTTATCGAACGCTTGCTTCTTGGCATCGTTCAACGCAAAGATGTGGTAAGCGGCAAACACGACGTCTCTAAACAAGGATTTACTACTCGTTGTCGTCGTTTGTTCTTGCGTGCTTGTCGTTTTCTCGCTGTTCTTCTCTTTTCTTATTGTTCGAGCGTGTTCGCCAATCGAAAGCAAACTCGACGCCTCGGACGATTGAAAATCCTCCGTCGAATACTCCGTTTGATCGTCTGAATCGCCCGAATCGTCTGAATCGTATTCACTGCTCGCGCGACTCTCGCCATCATCGCCACTCCTACCGACCTCCTCTCCATTCTTCTTCCTTTTCCTCCTCTTCTTCTCCTCTAAAGTATCCACGACATCCAACGCCTCTCGCAACGCCTCCAGCGGCGCTCGAAAGCGCACGTCGTTCGATTTCGGTACTTTTTTACACCCGTCTCCAAACACGCGCTCAAACATCGTCCGTTCCTCTTCTTCTTCATCCTCCTCGTCGTCGTCCTCTTTTCCTTTCGATTCTCCTCCTCTGAGCGCTTCGAACACTCGTCTCACTTCCGTTTGCTTTCCCAAGGCTAAATCCAACGCCAATTTCGCGCCCAATCGATCGATTTTGTACGCGCGACTCATCGCGTACGTCTGGTCCGAGATGGATTCCTGAGAAACGACGTCGTCTACTAAGAACAACTTCTCGTTTTGATCATCGTTATCATCGGTATCATCCCGCTTTGTGGTGGTTTTGTTGGAACAAAACGCGACGAAATCTTCCTTAAAAGTCGATGAATTTCGTCGTTGATTCCATCTGCTTTTGATGCGTCGAATGCGCGAAAAGAACGCGTTGCTGTCGTTGTCGTCTTTGCCCTCGTTGTTGTTGTTATTATGAGTAGTAATATTCCCGTGAGAACTCTTCGTCTTCTTCTTCTTCTTCTTCTTCTTTAAAGCCATCTTTAGGGGAGATTCGTAGTGAGGATTAATTAGGTGTTTTCAGCTTTTCTCTGCGCTACTCTCTTTCTATCGTTACAAAATGCTCTTAAATTCTACGCTATCGTGACTCCGCTACTCTCCGCTACTCTTCTCTTTCGTCCGACTTTTGTCGTTATTCCCGCGTTTGTTCACCACTCACGCCTTCTTTCTTCTGCAATCTTCGTAAATTCTCCTCCTCTTTCTCCAATTGCTTCTGCGCGAATTTACTCAAGTTGAAGTACAAAACGATCAAATATCGATTCGCGACGTTAAAACCGCTCAACTTCTCCAACGCGGCTTTGGCGTCGTAAATGTCCTCGTACACGACGTACGCGGTACCTTTGGTATCGCGAGTTTGACCGATCCGTATTTGACGAATCGCGCCGTACTTCCCGAAAATGTCGTACATGTCCTCGTCGGTGATGTTGAAGGGTAAGTTGCGGACGTAAAGGATTCTGTTGACCTCGGGGGGGAGCTTTTTGTGCGCCAGAGGTTTTGGGTGTTGGTTCTGTTGGTGTTGTCGCTGCGGTGTTGGATCCATTGTATTTGTTGTGTTTGTTCGTTTCTTTCGAGAGCGAATTGGAGTGAGGAAATGTACTGACTGAGGAAAAGTAGACGCAAAATAGCGCAAAATCGACGACGGACGAAGGGTTATGATTGTTACTACTAATACTAAAGCTCACTCTA
>Ga0115569_10003031_pt1 | contig 12570 bp, 11 predicted proteins | sample COGITO_mtgs_1205_2_FD_87295 | JGI IMG/M metagenome (GOLD analysis project Ga0115569, IMG submission 87295) | Pelagic marine microbial communities from North Sea - COGITO_mtgs_120503 | ecosystem: Environmental > Aquatic > Marine > Epipelagic | place: Germany:Helgoland, sampling site Kabeltonne...
GGCCCCGCGACTGAAGAAGAGCGCGAAGGTCATCTTCAGGGCGCTCAGTTCGCAATCGAACTACTTCGCGGCGAAGACTTCGTCGCCGCCGCCGAATGCCAGCAAGGGTTCGAAGCCGGCCGCGACGCGATCGTCCTCGGGAGTAACGAGCCGCTGCTCCAGCATATTCATCGAGTTTGGGATGAAGCGGTAGGGACTAATTACAAGTGATGCCTTAGAAAGGCGGTTGTCGGAATGCAAAAGGCCAATGAACAGCGCGCGGCTGGAGAAGCGCGATCCATCGAAGAAGGCGCGGAGAATTTCCTGTCGAAAAATCGTGCGCCAGTTGAAATCGAAGCGGACTGGACGGAGTGGATCAACAAGACGGGAACGGCCGTCTGGGATCGGCCGGGCCTGGCACGAGCACAGCGAAGCATTGCCACGATCTCGATCCTTTCGGTTACCCATCAAGAGGGCCCTTTGCGCGTGCACATCGAAGCCGGTCTCGCGAATGGGTTGAGTCGCCTTGAAGTGTCAGAGGTGATCATGCACAGCGCGGTCTACGCTGGCGTTCCCCAAGCGTTGCGATCGATGCAGATTGCCTATGAGGTTTTCGCCAGACTCGATGAGCAATCCGGCGAGACCGAGCGATGAGGGGTCGCGGCAGCCTACCGAACGACTTCGATTTCGATCCCTTCGACCCGGCGTCCTTCGAAGATCCCTACCCGGCCTACGCCGTACTCCGCGAGCATGCGCCCGCCTATAGACGCCCTACCGCTGAGGCGCGGGTCTGGCCCCACTTTTGGTTGATCACGCGTGCTCGAGATGTGAACGATGCCCTCGCAGACTGGAAGACCTTCTCGTCTGCGACGGGAACTTTGATCGATACCGATATTTCACTGATCCCGCCTAATATATTCAACATGGATCCGCCGCGGCACGACGAACTTCGTGCGATTCTCGCGCGCGTACTCACTCCTGTCCGCGTCGCCTCCCTCGAACAAGGCGTACGCCAAAGCGCAGCCGCCATTCTCGAACCACTACTTACCGATGGTCGATTCGACGTAGCGACGCAGTACTCTCAACTCATCCCGACCCTCACGATGTGCGAATTGATGGATCTGCCGACGTCGGATCGCGAGCGCTTTCTCGCCTGGAACATGGATACCCTCGCCGGCAACGACTTCACCAGCGACGCAGCTCTTCGCGCCTACGAAGAGATGGGCAACTACTGGACGGGCCTCGTGGCGGAACGACGCGTGCGCCGCGGCGACGACCTGATCTCGCAGATCCTCCATAACCAGGGGAATGTGTCCCCCCTCTCCGACGAGGAAATCGGAGGCTTCTGTTCTTTGCTCCACGACGCCTCGCAGAACACGACAATGAACATGATCGCTGGCGGTCTCATTGCCTTGGCGGAGCATCCCGACGAACGACAGAAATTGGTGGCCGATCCTTCGCGCTGGCCCGACGCTCTCGAGGAAATCCTGCGCTACGTCTCTCCGGTGCAGGGACTCGCACGCTCGACCACCCGGGACGTCGAGATCGGGGGCGAGACAATCCCCGCCGGCGACCAGGTCCTCCTCTGTTATGGCTCAGCGAATCATGACCCGACCGTTTTCGAGGATCCGGACGTACTTAAGCTAGAACGCGACGCGAAGAACCACTGGAGCTTCGGCCACGGAATCCATTTTTGTCTGGGGAACGCGGTTGCTCGACTCGAAACGCGTATCGCCCTCGACGTCCTCACCGACCGGATCCCCGACTACACGATCGCCCCGGACAGCATCGTTCGGAACCAACTCGTTCCGACGCGGGGAATCAGCCAGGCTCCGATCGAATTCGATCCCCGCATGAACCGCGAATCGCGAATCTGAGCGACGAGGAGATAAGACAATGGGCAGCGAAAGCGACGAAAACCACGGCGCCATTGATGAGGCATTTGCCTTCGACCCTACGGATCCCGAAGCGGCGAAGGATCTGGCTCATATGGCCCGCATCCGCTCCGAGAAGCCGATCTGTCGGCCGGCTGAGAACCTGGTCCTAACGACTCGCTTTGCTGATACAGCCGAGGGATTCCGCGACTCGAAGCGTTATTCGAGCGTCGGCGACATGCGCGCCCCCGGCATCGTCGTTCCGGAGGAAGAAAGCTTCCTGGGCGAACTCGATGCGCCCCTCCATCCGAAGATCCGTCGAATCCTGCTCAAGGGCTTCACCCGCAGCCGCGCGACGGAGGCGGAGCCGTGGACCCGGTCGGAAGTGAAGCGGCGTCTCGGCGTGATCGCCACGCGCGGCACGGGAGATCTCATGGCGGACCTCGCAGTTCCGCTGCCGGGGTCGGTCTCGGCGTATGTGCTTGGGATTCCCGATTCACTCCACGATGATGTTATGCGGTGGTGTAACGAACTGCTTCACAGCAGCTGGCCGACAACGGGCAAGACCGAAGCAGGCGAAGGGATCGAAGCCTGCTTTCCTGAGCTCGCCTCTTGTCTTGATGGGTTAATCCGCGAGCGCGCCGAGTCCGGAACGGATGCTCCGGATGATTTACTCACGCTGATGGTGCAGGCGAAGACTCCGGAGGGATGGTCCATCGGGCCCCACCACACGCGAACGCTCGTCGTGAATATCCTCGCGGGTTCACTCTCCGCCAGTTTCATGCTCGGCAACCTTCTCTACCGGGTGATGACCGACGCAGACTTTGCGACGACGCTCCGCGAGAACGAAGCTCTCATCCCGACCGCGGTCGAGGAGTCGCTTAGGTTGGAGGCTCCCGTCGCATTTCTCATGCGAACCGCTCGCGACGAGGGTTCAATCGGTGGGTGTCCGGTCCACAAAGGGGAGCATATGATGCTCCATATTGGAGCGGCTAATCGCGACCCAGAGGTGTATCCCGATCCAGAGTCCTTTCGCCTCGACCGCGAAAATTCTCCCGAACATCTGGCCTTCGGGATCGGACCCCATATCTGCCTCGGCAATCATCTCACGCGTCTGGTCGGTCGTGTCGTGCTCGAAGAGTTTCTAGCAATCCACCCCGCACACTCAGTCGAGCTGGCGCCTGGCTATACGTGGGAATGCGTGAACCACCTCCAGGAATACGGTCCCGAGCGACTCGACGTCGTCATCTCTTAGGCATCTCGCGGATCGTATTAGGCGCTAGACCGCCGGGCAGCTGCCGCCGTCGACCATCAGCGTGTGACCCGTGACATAGCTCGCGTCGTCTGAGAGCAGGAAGCGCGCCGCGCGGCCAATATCCTCGGTTGCGTCTCCGAGCCGTCGCAGCGGGTTTCGAGCGAGCACACGATCTGCCATCGCCGGATCGAGCTCAAAGGCGCGCTCCATCGCGGGCGTGGACGCCAGAGGCGCGATCGAATTCACGCGTACGCCGTCCCGGCCCCATTCGCGTGCCAGCGCACGAGCAAAGCCGCGCTGGGCCCCCTTCACACCGGCATAAGGCGACAGCTTTGCTTTGCCCTCGAAACCGGCTTCCGAGGTCGTCAAAAGGAGCGAACCGTGACTATCCTTAAGCGCCCCGAAGCTCGCACGAGCCAGACTATGAAGCGCGCCTAACGCTACGTGTACATGATCCTGAAAGTCCGCCAGCCCGACCTCTGCCAGCGAGACAGGAACGGGCGACAGACCGCTCGTCGCATTATGCACCACGCCATCCAGCCGTTTCTCCTGAGACAGGATGGTTGCGATCGCCTCTGCCGCGGAACCGGGAACGCCCACATCACACGCCACAAAATGTCCTTCGCCACCCAGGGCATCCACCTCGGCCGCAACGGCCTGACCCTCCTTCTCTCGACGAGCGGCAATCCAGACGCTCCAACCCGCCTCGGCGCACGCGAGGGCGATCCCTCGGCCAACGCCGCCTGTCGCGCCGGTCACCACGATGACTTTCCGCTCGTTCCAAATCGCCTTCGTCAAAGCGCGCGCCCTCCATCCGCCGAGAGAACCCGGCCGGTTAGGCCCTCCGCATCCGCGGAGAGAAATATTCGAACCGCGCCGACGACATGGGCTTCGATCGTCCCAGGAAAGCCTTCGAGCGGCGGTGCCGGCGCGACGAGGTCACCCTCGACCAGGCCGAGCGGCGTCGTCACCAGATTGGCACGGACACCTCGCCGCCCCTCTGCAGCGGCGATCGACCTAACGAGGGCGAGCACACCGTCGGCGATCGCGAGCTCCGGAGTACGGCCGGGCGCATCGAGCGCCGCCGGCGCCTGACAAAGCGCGACGACATGCCCCCCGTCTGCCACGAGCTTCGTCGCGACGCCCAAGGCGAAATTCCACAGCAAATAGGGTTCCTCAAATCGATGCGCCCAGGCGTTGGCGTCCAGTTCCGCAAGGTCGCGAGCCTCAATCGGCGGTGGCCAGACCGAGACGATGACGCGTTCCCGGACGTCACCCTCAATCGTGGTTGCACGCCAAGCCTCGAAGATCTCCGGACGGGTCAGGTCGGGAAGCGAGACGAACTCGGCATCCAGACTCGTCGCCAGACGCGAGGTCTCTTCGTTTTGGCTCGCAATAAGAAGCGGTCGATCATTGCGCATAAATCGGGTCGGCCTCAGTGTGTTGGAGGATCACGCACGTCGCTCGCCAGGGCGATTGACGACGCGGCATCCCACGAACGATACTCCGTTCGTTCCCATCCATCCCGTGCGATATTCTCGCGCGGAACCAGCTATCGGAGGCCACGTGTCCCCTGTCCCAACCACTCCCGTGCTCGAGGGTCGTGTCGCTCTTGTGACCGGCGGCGCCTCAGGAATCGGCCGCGCCACCTGCGAAGGGCTCGGTCGCGCCGGTGCCTCGGTCGTCGTCGCGGACCTGAATGGCGAAGGTGCAGAGGCGGTCGCTCGCGCACTCCACGCCGATGGGGTCGCTGCGCTCGGCGTCGCTGCAGACGTCGGTGACGAGGCGTCCATCGAGGCGATGATCGAGGCCGCGGTCGCGGAATTTGGGGGGCTCGACATCCTGCATAACAATGCGGCGGATTCGGACCCAGAGCTCATCGGTCGGGATCTTGCCGTCGCCGAGATGGACGCGGCGGTTTGGGACCGAACAATGAGGGTGAATCTGCGGGGGCCCATGCTTGGGTGCAAGTACGCAATTCCGCACATGATCACACGAGGCGGCGGCTCGATCGTGAACACCTCATCGGCCTCAGGCTTGACAGGGGACTTCGCTCGCTCGGCGTACGCGGCCTCAAAGGCGGGGCTCCGCTCTCTTACGGAGTCGGTCGCCGCACAGTACGGAAAGAAAGGCATCCGCTCGAATGCGATCGCACCCGGAGTGATCTCGACGCCCGCTCTCGAAGCGAATGTGCCAGCGGACCAGGTTGCAATTTACGCCGAGAACACGCTGACCCCGGGGCTAGGACGAGCGGAGGACATCGCGGCGGTTGTCGTATTCCTCGCCTCCGAAGCAGCAGCCTTCATCACTGGACAAATGCTCTCCGTTGATGGCGGTCTTCTCGCCCACCATCCTGCCATGGCGGAAATTCGAAAAAGAGTTGGTCGGTAGTCGGATGAACTGGGTCGATCGCGAGCCAATACTCATAACCGAACAAGTTAAATCAAGGTCTCCTCACGGAGACGAGATGGAGACCTAATGGACGCAGGATCGAAAGCATTGGCGCATGCGGAGATCACGAATGTGCTTTCGCTTTACTATCAAGCGCTCGATCAAGGAGACCTCGACACCCTCGAAAGTCGCGTGATCGCCGAAGACGCAACCTGGATCTTGGTTCAGCTCTGTGGTGACGAGCGACTCGTCGACGAATCGACGGGCCGGAGCGCCATTCTCACTTGGTTCCGACGGATGTTCGAGGCCGGAGTGTCGATGACCGAAGGGAGCGTGCGGCACTACCTGAACACCCATGTGATTGAGGTCGATGGCGAACACGCGCGATCGACGAGTCACCTCCAAGCCATCGAAACCGGAGGCATGACTAACGTCGCGAGCGGCTTCGTCAGAGCCGAACATATACGAACCGCCGAAGGCTGGCGCATCCAACGCTATGAGGTCGAGGAGACGATCACCCGAGCAGACATGGATGCCCTGAAAGCCACCTTCCACGCTCCCAGCTGATCCCTGGGCCATCTTTCGAAAATCAAATATCAGCCTTATCGGAGCGATCAAAACATGCACGGTGATGCTGAAAGATCTCTCAAAAGCAGCGACGCTTCATGGAGTCGCGGCGTGCAACTCGCAGCGACAGCCCCGAGCACGAACGTCAGATCAATCATGGCCAGGCTGGCCGTGCGCGCTCTCTGGACCGTCCTGGAGAGAAGATAGCGGCGATTGCCACTCAGTCGGAACCAAGGATAATCGGAATACTCCCACCCCGTTTTCCCCCACCACTCCCGTACTAACAACGACGCAAACGCGCGGCTCTATCCACCTCGCTTATATTGCAAGGCGGCTTCGACAGCCGCGTTAGGAAACGAGCCAGCTCATGGAAGAATCACTAGGCTTCCAACGCGATGCCGTGGAGCGGCGCCGATCAGGAGGATGATCGAAATGATACGAAACAAACGAATAGCAATCTCAAAACGAAAGTCTGCGAAGGCCCTCTCAATGCTCATCATGCTATGTGGAGCCTTGGCCTGCGCTCAAGCAACAGCCCCCGACACGGTCGCCCCCCAGAAGCATGCAAACGCCCATACTCCTCTAGACCGCGCCATCAACGATTTTGCCGCTGCGCTTCAAGAGACAATACTCGATGTGCGGATGGACCCCGCCTTCGACAACGACCGACACCAAGCTGCAGGCGCCCTGTACTGGGCGCAGATGCTACTCCGCACAATCGAGGACGACCTGATTCAAGATCCGGACTTTCCGCTGTTTCGAATCGTGGATCATCGAATTCGCGAAGGCGCTGACAACCCAGACCAACGCTACCTCTTCACACCGATTCGAGGCGGCACGCCCTATCGCGTTTGGGGCCAAAAGATCGACGAACGAAGACTCGAGGTACAGGTCTACGCTGGCCTTCCCTGGATGCCGTCTGGAGGACGCGTCGTCGGAGTTCTCTCGGATGAGAATATCGAAGTTGCAGCCGACGGAAAATTCGAAATTCTGGTTGGAGGCGACGAAGCAGAATCAAATTGGCTACCGAACCCGGACGAGTCGACGATGGTGATGGTTCGACAGATCTATAGCGACTGGCCGGACGGAATTGGAGATGTACACATCGATCGAATCGGTCACGAGGGCAGTCTAAAACCTTCCCTAACAAGCGACGAGATGGCTGATCGACTGGGCCGCGCCGCCGCCAACTTACGTGACGTCGTCCCCCTCTGGCCTCGCTTCGGTCGTGAACGATATACGCTCGATACACCTAATACGCTTTCTCAACCATGGGATCCCGGCGCGGCTGGCGGCGTTGCTGGTCGCCTGATGTCTCTTGGCAACTTCGAACTCAAGCCTGACGAGGCGCTCATCCTCACAACTTGGCCAGCGGCGGGGAACTACCAAGGGGTCCAGCTATCGGATATCTGGACTTCATCACTCGAGTACGCCAATCGACAAACGAGCCTCACCGCAGATCAAGCCCATCAAAGCTCTGACGGCGCCTATCGTTTCGTCATCGCACATGAAGACCCGGGCGTGCAGAACTGGCTCGACACAACGGGGCTGCCACGGGGATTCATCTTGCTTCGCTTCGACGGTGTGCAGGGCGTAGCAATTCCCGAAGCTGAGTGGCCTCGACTCCAACGCATTTCCCTCGATGACCTGAGTGCACACCTTCCAGCAGACACCCCTGCATTCACACCGGACGAGAGAAGAGAAGCCATCGAGAACCGCCGGAGACATGTGCAAAAGAGATTCGGAATCTAGCGTGGCCTAGAGCAAGCTCGCCTCGACGACAACATAAACGTGGCCGGGTAGGTTCGGCTGCTTGAAAACTCATATAAGAACGCGGAATTGGAGAGGCGGCTCACGCCACTCAGGTCAGCAACAACTTCGACGGGCTCAAGACGTCGGTCGATACGTTTCCGAACGATCTGGCGGCGGCGACGACTGCGACCGACACGGCCTTCATTAACGGCTTTGCCCGCGTAGCCTCAGTCAATATTACGACCGAAAACGGGCGTGCTAGGCGGGCTCTTGTAGTCGCCCTAAGGTGCATTCACCCAAGACTCCAAAGAAGCCCGCTCAGCGCGCTGACCCAGCCGAGAACGTTCAGCTCGTCTGCCCCACGGAGCAGCCGGTTCTGCGTTGACCAGCGCATGCCGTTGTGAAACTGCAGATCGGGCAAAAAAAGATCCGTCGAGGGCCCTTGAAACCCGCGCTTTTCCCCTCGCAGACCCCGACGAGGGTCTGCTCTTCGATCTGCTTGACTTGCGCGTATCACACAGGTGAGCACGGTTTCGCCCCAACGATGGTCCAGAACAGTGATGGGGCTAGGAAGAAAAGCCCCGTTTTCAGCTCCACCGATATTAGGTCTTCTGACAAGTAAGTTCTGTCGGGTCCACCCTGGCCATTCATGGACTCAGTGTCGCCGGGTCTACTCAGCATGAAGCCCTCCGAGATCTTCCGGCACCAGTTCTACGCACTTTCTGGTTCGAGGATATGACTCCGAAGCATCTCCTCGGGGAGAGATGAAGGCGACGAGACGCCGAGCAGCTTCTGTTCCTTGGTCATTAGGCAGACATACGTATCAGTACCGAAACTGCCATGTCGCGCCGACCACGTGTACGGAGTAGTCGTCGTCTACATGGCCCAAGAACAGATTCTGGTTGACGACTGGCTGTAGCCCTCGCTGGTGAAAGTCGCGAATCGTCGAATATTGATATCGGTAGAATGCGCGAGTCGTGATTGTGTCAGTCCACGCATAGCTTGCGGAGGCGTCGAGCAGATGATCCGTCTGGCTAAGCGAAGGGAACCTGCTTCGCGCAGTGGCAGGGTCCGTACTCGGCGGGAGTGCTCCGCCAGAACGATCGAATGCAGTATCGATGTCCTCATTGGATCGCTGGAATCGGTAGTCTGCGCGTAATGCGACTCGCGGGACCGGCGTGGCGGTCAACCCTACGCCCAGTGTCATCCCCCTCAAATTAGAATCCCAGGTCCACCGGTTTGAAAGAGGATACCGGCGGCTTCCCACCGTGAAGTCGGTACTTTGTCCGAGCCCGATAGCCCCATTGATGGTGGCCATTCTCCTGTCGCGCCATTCGTAACTCGCAAAACCGTGCGCCACCAATCGCGGTGATAGCTGGATACTCGTGTCGAGATTCACCTCTGCAATTCGAGTTCCGGTTATACCGTACGACGTGTGATAATCGCGCAGCTCAAAATGCGCGGCGAGAGCTAAGTCGACACTCGGCCCAATTAGCCAGTTTGCGCGGAGATCCACGTTGTGGTTATCGTGGCTGCTCAGGTCGAATTGACGAAAGCTCCGTAGTGACCGAGAGGGCCCCCCCGTGCGCGGCGGGCGTCCGGGGCCCGTTGCCTCGTAATACCTGGAGTCGCGTGCGGCAGAGTAGTTCGACCCGCTTCGCTGCTGGAAGGCATAAGAAACGCGAAGTTGCGTATGCGGTATGGCTGCCGTCGAGACATGTAAGCGAAAGTTGTCATCTCGAACCTCTTCTCTCGCTCGGTTCTCACGCCGAGTCGAGTTATGCCGATATCGAATCCCTACTCTTGAGCGCTTCGCGAAGCGCCAATCGACCGCCCCGCTCACACGAAGGCGTTGGGCGCTAAAGGCAGCGGCACCATAGCGAGTTGTTAGGCTCTCATCCTCTGTGACGTAGCCGAACTCTCCGCTCGCTGGGTTGAGCGACAGATAATTCGTATCGTTGTCCCGCATCGAATATCGGAAGCCGAAGTCGACGCTCACCGCTGAAGCGGGTCGGAAGCGGAGTTTCGATTGAACAAGGAGTTGGTCGACCCGAGCATCTCCTCGAGACCGCGAGAGCGTGTCAAAGTTTGTAAGAAGCGGATTGATCGTGGCGGGCAGCAGGCGCTGATTCTGAGTCATCCGCGTCCACGAGGCGTGCGTCGTGAAACGACCGCGGAGTGGCAAATGAATGCCGACGTCGGAGGAGACCTGGTGCAGTTGATTGTCCGGAGCAAGCGCAGATCGCCCGCGAGGCGGACCGGCGACGGCTGTTGGCGACGCTGGGTTGCCGCCTTCGCGCGCGGAGAAAGGATTTTCCCAGGTCAGGAAAGAGTTCTGGTTATCATAGATCGAACCCCGGTATCGGAAATTCGCCTGCATCTTTGGGCTTGCGTACTCGAGCCCCGCCGAAAATTCGTGTGTATCCGACTCCTCTGGGGCAATCGTTTCGGCAAAGCTCCCACCGCTCGTACGGGCGAACTGCATCCCAAGGGTTCCTCCGAAAGGTCTTTCCCCCTCTCGCTTTCTGAACCCGTAGTCGCCAATCAGCGTTAGGCGGGGGTGCAGCGCGACCCGCATCTGCAATTCGCTCTGTTCGCGTTTTTGCGAGAGTTGAGTTTGACCGACACCGACCAACGCCGCGCTGACGTCGCTTTGCAAGTTCCTGCCGGGCACGAGCGGTGAAGGAAGCGTGAGCTCCTGACTCCCCACTCCCTCAAATAGGATCCGTGCGTCATCGATTCCGACGTGCTCAACTGCATCAAAACGCCCCCGAAGGCTGAACAATCCACGTCGACCGATCTCACCGTAGAAAAACTGATCGCTACGACCGACGGACCCACCTCCGACCTCGAAATAGCGTCCATCTTCCGTGCTCTGTCCCTCGACGAGGAACCGTCTCAAGAGGAACCCATCGCTCAGATCTGCGTATTTGCGGAACGCGGCCTCGCTCGCTTCACCGCTGTTCAGGACGAATCCGAAATCGACCAAACTGCGCAGCTGATAGCTCTCTCCGCTCCACGGCATGGGCTTATGTGGATAGGGATAGAGAATGCCGCTCGGGCTTCTTAGGCGGCTCGTCCTCCACGTCGAGAGGCCGCGAGAATCGATCGGCCGAGTGGATTCGATCAAAGAACCGGAAAGCACGCTGCCCTGCTCAGCGGACCCGGCTTCCACGCGCTTAGGCGAAGACACGAACAGGAGGGTCGACAAAAGGATCACGATTCCGATCGACCGGCCTGATCGACCTCGCTGAAGCACGAGCCCCATCATCGATGGAACCGAGCACCAGAGGGGTGATTAGAGCCATGAATCTGGACGTGACAATTCACGCACCCTCTACCGATGAGCCTAACATCCCGTCGTCCCGGCACCGAAGAAGAAGCGAGATTCTCGGGGGTTTGCAGAGCGATTGGATGATTTTGAACCCCCAGCTGTGCGTGACATTGTTGGCACAAAAAAGGAGGAGATGTCACGAGCAGGCTATCGCGGTTTGAGCCATGCGGGAGGTGACAGCTCACACACCCCTCCGTGACCGGGGCGTGCTCCCAAATAAATGGACCTCGCTTGTCGCTATGACAGCTCGTGCAAAGCTCAAAACTAGAGTCAGCACGCAATAGGGGGTCCGTCGCAGATCCGTGCGGTTGGTGACAGTCGTCGCAATCTATTTTGCCTTCAAAGAGAGGCATATGTGATCGTTTTCGGAACTGAACTCGCTGTTGTGGATGGCAAGTGAAGCAGGTGTCGCGCACCGTAGCCTCGCGCAGGAGCCCTTTTTCAGAAATCCGGTTCATTGGGTTGTGACAGTCGCTGCAGGAAAGTTCGTCGACCTCGTGGGCCGATCCCGCCCATGCGATACGGGCACCCCCTGAATGACACTCCAAGCAGGCGCCGTTCATTTGCTCGACTGCGAGCGGACTATCCCTTGTGAAAGAGATGATTCGCGCGGGATTCGTTGGCTCGACGATATGCTCGCTGCCGGGCCCATGACACGCTTCGCATCCTCTTTTTTCCGCGACGGTACGCGGATTCTGAAGAAACACTTTTGCGTGTACTGTGTCGCCCCAGTGTTCGGCTGCGAGAGCATGGCAACCCTCGCAAACAGCCTGCCCCAAATAGGTACGTTGGGGCTCTGCTGAGAAGTCCGTAGGACTTTCGGAGACGTAGGAATCTTCCGTGTCGGATTGCGTCGGCCCAGAGGGGTCATCGAGTGCCACGCAGGCCAAAACGAGCGACGCTGCGACGAGAAACGAAATGTAGGTCCCTACGAATGCGACTTTTTTGAAGATCTTCATTAGCGGAGCTCTCGAGGTAACTCAGGCGATTTATGAACGCGCCAAACGATCGATGCGCACCGTTTTAGCTAGACCGTTATTTTTCAAATCGATCGTCGAGGTACCAACGGTAGGTTCTCGCGAACAAATCTTGTGCGGGGACTGGTACTTGTCTCGGTGAAAGTCCGGCTGACGTAGTGTGCCACACACAGCGGTGCGACATCAAACAGCCCGAGGTGCTCCACGAAGGCCTCAAACCAGTTCCTGCGCTCGGCCGCTCTCGGTCAGATAGCTCTACTCGCGACTGCGGGCCTAACTGGACTCCGAGCGGTTCGGCGAGGCAACGATTCGGCATCGGACGCAAACAACCTCAGGTCGACCACGAAAGGAGATGGGCCCAACCCCCTTTCTCCCCCATAACCCCCAGCAGAATTCGAACCTGGGGGTGAAATAGAGCGGCACCTTTGACGGCAGACGGCA
>Ga0115569_10003032_pt1 | contig 12565 bp, 8 predicted proteins | sample COGITO_mtgs_1205_2_FD_87295 | JGI IMG/M metagenome (GOLD analysis project Ga0115569, IMG submission 87295) | Pelagic marine microbial communities from North Sea - COGITO_mtgs_120503 | ecosystem: Environmental > Aquatic > Marine > Epipelagic | place: Germany:Helgoland, sampling site Kabeltonne...
CCAATGACCTAACGAAGGAGACTGCATGTCCGAACGACGACTCTTTTCAGCGGATTCCCACTGCGTCATTACAACTGACCAGGTCAAGCAGAACCTAGCCAGCAAGTACCACGATGCATGGGACGCGGGCATGACCAAATTCGACCAGAAGCGAGACGAGCTTCAGGCGGGCGAACAGCTCGAACTCGAAGACTTCGTCGACCTCGAAGCCGCTCGGCATCCCGGCTACTTCGATTCAAAGGCGAGGCTCGCGGCGATGGACGCGGACGGGGTTCAGTGCGAGGTCATGTACTCGGAATTCGACTTCACGAGCAAGGTTTATCAAATCGGTGATGCGTGGAAGGAATGCGCGACCGCTTACAACAATTCGCTCCACCAGTTCGCATCAATCGACCCAAAGCGCATCCTGATCACCTATCAAATGCCGCTGATTGACCTCGACTACGCGATCTCCGAAATCCACCGACTTGCAGATCTTGGCGCGCGCTCGATTCAGATTCCGAACTTTCCAAGCGAGCTCGGGATGCCCGACTATCACGACAAGCGATACGAGAAGCTTTGGAGTGCGTTCGAGGAAACGGGCATCGTCGTCGCCAATCACCTTACCCTCAAGGACTCTCTCTGGGATGTCTTCCGGCGCGATCCCACACCACAGAAGGGCATCTTCACATCACTCCCCGGATTCGCGATCGCGGAAACCCTCGCCTGGTATATCCTGACTGGCGTACTCGAGCGACATCCCAAACTGCGGGTCGTCTTCGTGGAACCGGGGCTTTTCTGGCTGCCCGGATACATCCGCTTTCTCGACTCCCGTATGGACGAGCATTACAACTTCCCCGGCGTCGAGCTCAAGCCCTCTGAATATTTCCAGCGCCAAATGGCCGCCACATTCGTCTATGAGCCAGAGGCCGTGGATCAACGATACGCCCTGGGCATCGAGAACATCCTTTGGTCGACGGATTTTCCGCATCCCGCGTGCAATTGGCCCGGTGCTTCCTCCAAAATCGATACCCTCTTCGAAGGCGTTCCCGAGGACGAAGTCCACAAGATCACATGGCAAAACGGTGCCACTATGTACGGGATCGAATAGTACGCGATCAAGCACCTCAGATTCGATTAGAACGGGAGCAGAAAGTTCAGGACCGACTCGACACTCGTCGAGCAAGACCACTACTAGCAAGGTAAACACAACACTTTGCGATGGAGACGATGAATATGGCAGGTGTACTCGACGGCCTTCTCATTCTGGACCTCACACGAGGAATCGCTGGGCCCATGGCCACGATGCTGCTCGTTGATCACGGCGCTGACGTGGTGCGCATCGAAGCGCCCGGTGAAGACCCGCTTCGCGATCAACCCGGATACAAAGCCTGGAACCGAGGGAAGCGCAGCGCCGTCCTCGACCTCAAGGACGCCGAAGATAAAGCCACCTTCCTAGCCCTCGCCGCGCGCGCCGACGTCGTGATCGATAGTTATGCGCCCGGTAGCGCAGAAGCACTCGGCGTCGACTACGCCAAACTTAGCGAAAACAATCCCCGCCTCATCCACTGTTCGATCACGGGCTATGGTCGCAACAACGCCCTCTCGGATCGCCCCGGCTACGATGCACTCGTCGCAGCTCGCACAGGGCTGCAGTGGGAACAGCGCGGATGGGTCGGAGGATCCGCACCGCATCTCGCAGGGAAGCCACCGCTCTTTCCCGAGTTCGAAGTCGGCTACGAAAAACTTCAGGGCGCACCGCGGGAAGGACCGATTTTCTCCGCTTCGCGATTCCCGAGCATTGGCGCCGCTTACGCCGCGGCACTCGGTATCTCTGCCGCGCTCCGCGCACGGGAAATCACGGGTCGCGGGCAGCAAGTTGAAACCTCGCTCCTGCAGGGTGCCCTCGCAGCCGGCGTCATGGCGTTCGGTGTCGCGGATAACCTCGAAGCCGAACATTTCATGTCATGGATTGGCGATAGCCGCGCACCCAAGGGTCTCTTCGAATGCAAAGATGGTCGCTGGATCCATGCCTGGCCGCCCAATCCACGATTCATTCTTTCCGCGGCAGAAGGCGATACGCTCAATGCGACGCCTGACCTAACGCTTCGAGAAGATCCAGAACGTATCGGTCTCGGAGTTGAGGAAGTTTTCGTCCTAGACCACTATTGGGAACCAATGGCCAAGGCGGTTAAGAAATTCACGGCAGACGAATGGACCGAGGCGGGGGCGATCGCAGGTGTTTGCGTCCAGAAAATCAGGAGCCCCGAGGAAGGCCTAAGCGACCAACTCTTGGTCGATGACCGAATCGTCGCCGAAGTCGACGACCCTGAGCTAGGGCCGATTCGTACCGTCGGCGTTCTATACAACCTCGACTCGTCCCCCGGCGAAGTCTCTGGACCAGCGCCTCGCTTAGGAGAACACACCGACGCGATTCGCAAAGAGGCGGCGGCCACCCCTGCGCTTGACACGCCCCGCGCTCCCTCTGCCCCCAACAACAAACTCGCCAAAGGCCCTCTCGACGGAATTCGTGTGCTGGATTTCGGGCTCGCGGTCGCAGGGCCTTACGGTACGCAAGTGCTCTCGGACCTCGGGGCTGAAGTCATCAAGATCAATGCTCTCTACGATTGGTATTGGCATTCGAGCCAGATCGCGATGTGCTGCAATCGTGGAAAGCGAAGTATCGCCATCGATCTGAAACATGAAAGCGCGAAGAAGATCCTCGACGGACTCCTTGAGTCCGCAGACGTGGTGATGCATAACATGCGATACCACGCAGCCGTGAAGCTAGGCATCGACTACGAATCTCTCAAAGAACGCTTTCCGAAGCTCGTCTACTGCCACACCCGCGGCTTTGAGCACGGACCACGCGAATCGCTTCCGGGAAACGACCAAACCGGCGCGTGCCTCGCCGGCGTAGAGTGGGAAGACGGCGGCTGCCATCGCGGCGGACGCCCCATGTGGTCACTCACGAATATGGGCGACACGGGCAACGGTTTCCTAGCCGCCATCGCAATCTGCCAGGCTCTCTTTGAAAGAGAGAAGACGGGCCGAGGTCAGTGGTGCGAAACAGCAATCATAAACGCGCAGCTATTCAACGCGAGCCACGCAATTGCGCACCCCGACGGAACGCCGATCGAACGACCGCTCCTTGACGACATGCAAACTGGACTTTCCGCGGGTGTCCGCCTCTACCCTACGCAAGACGAATGGATTTGCCTTTCACTTGTAACGGATGCGCATTGGGCCGCACTCGCCAAAGCGCTCGACCTAGACGACCTCGCTCCCTCCGGCCGGTACGGATCCGCGGCGACTCGCAAGCAGGATGATGAAGCCGTCACCAAGCTCCTCGGGCACGCACTTGGCAGCCAGTCAGGCCAACACGCTTTCAATACGCTCGACGCCGCGGGCGTACCCTGCGAACTCGCTCTAGGCGACGCCGCCCTTGGACTCTGGGAAGAAAAAGGGCTCGTCAAAAACGAGCTCGTCGCCTCATACGATCACCGCATGGTCGGACGCCTTGGGCATCCCGGCCTTGCCGTGCAGTTCTCCGGCACGCCAACACATGTTCAAGGGCCCCCGCTCTTAGTTGGCGAGCACACCCGCGAGATCCTTTCCGAGCTCGGATTCGATCGCGCCGAGTCAGATGTACTCTTCGAAGCGGGTGCCGTGGGTGACGAAACGGTTTACCCCGCACTCTCCAAAAATCCATCTCAAGTCACTGCATCACCCTGGGCAACGGCCTCGGTCAACGAAGCAGCCACGGATGAAAACCCCAACGCCTAATACTTGATGGGCAACGCTAGAGTCTTGGAGAGCCTCGCTGCACGCTTCGCGCTAACTACGACTTCTCAACTACGGCTCAAAAAAAAGGATCCTCGCATGTCGAACGAAGAATTCCGAATGGAGCGCCCGCAACCGCTCCCGAGCCGCAACAGTGCGTTCTATTGGGAAGGTGCGGAACGAGGCGAATTTCTTGGACAGCGATGCGGCGACTGTAAAACCTTTCGCCACCCGCCTCGGCCCATGTGCCCGAAGTGTCAATCCGTCCATCAAGAGATTATCCCGCTCTCGGGGCGAGGCGTCGTCTACTCGTACATGTTTCCGGTTCATCCACAGATGCCTATGTTCGAGTACCCCCTCTGTTGTGTGCTAGTTGATCTCGACGAGGGGATTCGAATTTTCTCAAATCTCTACGAGTGCGATCGTGCAGACGTAAAGATCGGGATTCCTGTTGAAGTCTTTTTCGAAAAGACGAAAGGTGACAAGGCCGTGCCGGTCTTCCGCCCGGCGAAGGAGGCCAGCAAATGAGTATCCGAAGCGGCGGCAAGGCCGTCATAGCAGGAATCGGGCAAACCGAGTTCTCGAAAAACTCGGGTCGCAGCGAACTTCAACTCTGCTGCGAAGCCATCAAGCTCTCTCTCGATGATGCAGGCCTCGTCCCTGCGGATATCGATGGCCTAACAACTTTCACGATCGACAACAACGAAGACGTCGACATTGTGCGTTCCATGGGAATCAAGAACCTACGATTCTCCTCGCGCTCGCCCCATGGAGGAGGCGGCTCGATAGGAACCATCGCTCACGCCATGGCGGCTGTGGAGTCCGGACTCGCAAATGTTGTTGTCTGTTACCGTGCTATGAACGAACGCTCGGAAGCTCGCTTCGGAATTGCGCACATGGAACCGAATTCGAATAGCACCGGATCCGGTTCGGGCTTTCTCGAATGGAGTATGCCCTACGGTGCGATGACCCCCGCTGCTTGGACTGGCGTCCAGGCTCAGCGATACATGGATCGCTACGGCCTCACCAACGCAGACTTCGCCCCGATCTCGGTCCAACTCCGATCCAATGCGTCCACTAACCCACTCGCGTGGTACTTTGAAAAGCCGATCACAATCGACGACCACCAAAATTCGAGATGGATCGTCGATCCGGTCTTCCGCCTCCTCGACTGCTGCCAGGAGAGCGATGGAGGCGTCGCCATCTTAGTCACGACCGAGGAACGCGCGAAAGATTTGAGGCAGATTCCTGTTCGCATCGACCACGCGACCCAGTCTGTTCCATTCGAAACTGAAACCGTCACCAACTTCTATCACAGCGACTTGACAGTCTTCGATAGTGGCGTCCATTCCGGCGCAGAGCTCTTCGGGCGAACGGGACTCACGCCGGCAGATATCCAGGTCGGCATGCTCTATGACCATTTCACGATCGCCGTATTCTGGCATCTCGAATCGATGGGATTCTGCAAACCCGGCGAAGCGTCCGACTTTATCAAGGATGGGCACTTAGCCTTAGATGGCTCGATTCCGCTCTCGCCCAATGGCGGCTTGATCGGCGAGGCCTATATCCACGGGATGAATCTCGCGACCGAGGCCGTTCGCCAAATCCGTGGGACCGCCAGCAACCAAGTCGACAATGTAGAACACGCGCTGCTCGCCGCAGGCATGAGCGGAGCGATCCTCGGTCGATGCTAGTCCGATCTCGCTAGGAGATCGCTACAAGCCCAGAGCTTGCACTCGGGCGAGATCCTCGCGATAGGTGCGTGAAGCCAGCCAGTAGTGCACGGCCGCCCACAACAAGAGCATATTCATCACGGCCAACGAATATCGAAGCGCCTCGTCTCCACCAAAGGCATCACTGATCCAGCCGGCGACCACGGGACCTGCGCCATATCCAAATAGGTTCATAGCGAAGAGCATTGACGCTGCCGTCATCGCACGCATTCGGGGACCGACAAGGGACTGCGCAACGGCATGACCTGCGCCTGCGTACATGTAGCTCCCCACAACACCCAAGGTGAGCCCAACGATCGTTAGCGGCAAGCTCGATGTCAGGTAGGCGGAAATAGTAAAGGGCACCGAAAGAACGGCCCCGATCGCGAGCCATCCAATACGCCAGCGTGGATCTTTCGGAGCGAATCGATCGCCGAGGTATCCGCCCATGTAAGTGCCGAACCCGCCAGCGATCCCTGTGATCAATCCGATAATGATGCCCGCCTCAGTGTTCGAGAGTCCGTGCACCCGGACCATGAATGCAAAATTGAAGGTCGCCGTCGCTGCGAGAGTCATCGTTTGAATCGAACACGCGAGCATGTGCTGCCTAATTGTCGGCATAGCAAAGAGCGTCGAGAGGACACTCGCTACCGGCTCGAGTTCTTCCGAATCCGAGCGTGGCGGCTCCTTTAGAAAGACACGTACGATCACCGCGACCAATAGGCCCGGCAGGCCGACCATCATGAATACTGTGCGCCAATGATAGTGATCGGCGAGATAGCCTCCGCCTGCCAGCCCGAACAAGATGCCGATTGGGATTGCCATTTGATAGGTGGAGAGCGCGCGGCCTATGCGCTCACGTGGAAAGGTCTCCGAGAGAATCGATTGTGCTGCAGGCGCGCAGCCCGCTTCGCCAATCCCGACACCCACTCGCGCTGCAAATAGCTGCCAATAGCCCTGCGCGAGCCCGCAGGCCGCGGTTGCGAGACTCCAGAAGCTCAGCACTGAAACGATGACGGTGCGCCGATTCGCTCGATCCGCGAGCCGCCCAAGCGGCAACCCAGCGAGCGTATAGAAAACCGCAAACGCCACGCCTACCACAACGCCGATTTGAGTGTCAGTGAGATCAAGATCGATTCGGATCGACTCCACTAGCACGCTCATGATCTGACGATCAAGCTGGCTCATCACGTTGACGAGTACGAGCAAGCCGAGGGAAATCTGCGCGGTGCGCCGTGAAGCGCCGGTGAATTCGGAATCCTTAATCATTGGCTAAGACGACCCCCGACCGCATTGCCTGCTGAGCGGGTTCGCTCGACATAGCATTCACCCAAATCGACGAAGTCCAAGCGCGTTCCTGAATCGTCGGCGTGTAGAAAGGCTCGGTCACTGGATTGGTGCAGCAATTCTTCCAAACGCCGCTCGGTGCGCCATTATCCTCCGCTTCGATAGAGGCCTGCAATGCACGCTGCTCACAACTCGCAGAAAATGGATTCACCCCGGCCGCCTGGCACTGTAGCGTGGTCCATCGACAGGTAGGATTCTCGAGCACGCGCACGTAGTAGAAGCTCGGCTGCGTGGCATCGTACTCATCATCTTGCCAAACCGTACAAAGCGCACCAGCACCGCCGCCCGTCGGAGCACACGTATTCGGGTCCACCGAGGCGCCGTTATTCGCATCCCCGGCGACGTCGATCACCTTCTCGTGACTCTCCCCCGACGCATCCACCCAACCCTTAATGATCTGCACGCGCTGCAAATCGGTCCCCGGATGACCATCAATGCCTGCATCCTTAAGAGCGCTCACTAGGAAGCGAGGCGGTCGGTCTAAAGCGGCGTTACCGAAGGCGCCACCCATCGGCACACCTTGCGAGTAGGCCTTGGAGATCATGTCAGGGTCTCCGCAGAGATCGAGGTCCAGGTCCGTTCCTCCAAAGAAGCGTACGATCGGTCGCGTACCGCTTGTCGCGTACGTCTCTTTGTTTCGCATTCCCTCGAAGATCGCATCGCGAGAGTTTTCTTCGGCCCATACGACGGCATGGCCGCCTGGGTTCGAGAAGAAGTGGTCTTGGACATTGGCGTATTCCGCATCTCGCCGGCCGAGGTGTCCCACATAATTATCTTCTTCGGCACCGCCAGCGGTCGCGCTATGCGTGTCAGTGCTCGCGATGAATCCAAACTGGAACGGGTTAGTCCCTGTCTCCTGACCTAATTCGAGTCCGGCTTTCAGAGCGTTCCGCGCCATGTTCCGCGGGTGATACTCATCGAGCGGGACGGCGGCCGCCTGCTCCGTCATCATCTCCCCATGCACCGTGCCGAGCATGGACAGGTTATCCGCAACCACCTGTTCGAAGTCGCAGGCTTCATCCGCGGTGAGCAGGCCGCGTCCTTCGAGTCGATCAAAACGACACTCCGAAGCGCCTTTATGCTGGACCAGCTCGATCACGGGTTCAAACTTCAAGCGGTCGGCCGCTTCGCGCGGCGTTTGGGGATCACGAAACATCAGCCCACCAGAGAGATTCGAGTTGTGCGGAATCGCCAGCACATCACAACCGATTCCCGCATCGAGACATCGCTCCTGCAAGAGCTCCCAGAGAATGGGGAAGTTGTACTTTCCTGTGTCATAAGTCGAAATCGGAAGCTCCGGCACACGCTCGTTACGGAAGATCACATTGCGATGCATGTTGAAAGCGTTAGGCGCATCGGTGTATTCGTACCCGACGAAGGTCGTGAAGGTGCAGTCCGATGAGCGGTCGTAGTGCTCTTCCGTCGCTCTTTGAATTTCTCCCCAGGCACTCAGCGCGGCTTCATTGCAGTCGGAGAGTGTGCAGGCAAACGACTCCGTGACCTCTGTGGTTCCGATGCCTCCGAGGTTCGTCCACCAGCTGGCGGCGAGCATCTGGGTCCAGAAATGCGAGGCGCGGGTCATCATGCAATGCGGCCACCAATAGCCGAGCTTGCTCGAGTCCTTTGTGCACATATTGATCGGGCCGAGGTATTCGGCGTGGTCTGTCACCGAAGTAAAGTCTAGGGGGCGCTGGATGCGCGCTTCAATCAGCTGCTCCCCGTTCACATCGGGAAGCGTGATCGCCTCGCCCTTCGCATAGCGATAAGCGTCGGTCGGCTCATTTCTCTGGCTCGAGATATAGGAGTCAAAGGAGAAACTGCTGTGTACATGCAGGTCGCCAAACATCGGTCGCTTAAGCGGATCGTGGTCCGTACAAGGCTCGCGCTCTTCCGTTCGTTCGAAGGGCATGGCGGCCGAGGTGTCTGTCGCGTCGTTGGTGGCAATAGCAAGACCGCCATCCGCCTGTGCCTGGATCGGCAACGGAAGCGTGAGTGCGGCGATCAAGATTGAAAGGATGATTAGATACGCGTGAGCGGAATTCTGCATGCGGGAACGATAGAGGCTCCCACCAGTAGGGTCATCCCGTCTCAGCCGACGTCGGCATGTACCAGATGGGCGAAGTCCAAGCCCGCTCTTGAATCGTCTTAGGCACGCGCGGGTCGTCGCACCCATCTGGCCGCTCATTCTTCGGGAGAGCAAGGCAATGCCAGGTCGACCATCGGCAGCTCGGATTTTCGACAACGCGCGCGTAGTAGACCGCCGACTGCGAGGAATCGAATTCGGGGTCCTGCCAGACCGAGCACAGGGAACCCGCGCCCTCTCCCCGAGGCGTGCAGGTATTGAGGTCGACGTCTGCGCCGTTGTTAGGATCACCTGCCACGTCGATCACCTTCTGGTGAAAATCGCCGTCATCGCCAACCCAACCCTTCACAACCTGAATACGCTGCAGCGCGGTCCCCGCCCGGTCCTCGGTCCCCGGATCCTGCAGGGCTGATACCAAAAAGGAGGGACCTTCGGAGTCGGCACCGCCACTCGCATGCCCACGCGGGAGATCACTTCCCATAGCGACGCCCTCGGCATAACCCTTCGCAACCACATCTTCGGAGTCGCAGAGATCCGGTGAGAGCGACCATCCTCCAAAAAACCGCGGCGTGATTCGAGTCCCGCTCGTCGCGAAAGTCTCTCGCCGTTTCATCGCCTCAAAAAGTGCATCGCGGCTGTTCTCTTCTGAGTAGACCCCCGCGAGCCCACCGGGATTCCGGTAGATTCGCGGCCTCTTCCGATCTCCGATTTCGAGCAACGCTTTCGCGTCGCCCTCAAATTTCCCGACGAAGTTTTTCTCCTCCACCGCGCCTGGTGTCGAGCGATGCGTGTCCGTGCTCCCGATCATGCCGAACTTGAAGGGATTGACGCCGATTCGTTCTTCCTCGCGCAAGCCTTCAACGAGCGCATAACGCACGTAATCCACTCGAGAAGTACAACCCTCACCCTTTTGCGCGCCCCAGCCCGTACCGTCTCCGCAGTCGTCGACATCCGCCTGCCGGTCACGAATTTTCTCGAACTCACACAGCTCATCTTCTTCGCCGACCACGCCGGAAAACCCGTTGCGACATTCGCTCTCGCCCTTCACCTGCATCATCTCGACGATCGGCTCGAGGCGAGCTCTGAGCCTCGCTTCCGACACCTGCTCCTCAAGCGGCAGTTCCCGGTACGTGATCGCAAACTGGTGACCGTTCGAGAGATTCGGGTTATGCGGAATCGCGATAGCGTCGCAGCCCGACCCCGAATCCAAACAGAGATCACGAAGTCGCGCTCTCAGTTTTTTTTCGTTAGGCGTGTCTATCCAAGAGAAAGGCAGCTCCGGCCCGATTTCGTTGCGAAGTATGATATTGCGATGGATCTTCGTCGAGCGGGTCGAGCGGCTGTATTCCCAAGCATGGAAGGTTGTGAATTCGCACGCTGATGTTCGGTCGTAGTAACGCTCTGCGGCGCGGCCATTCTCGGCCCATACACCCGCGAGTCGCTCACGACAAACCCCGTTGTCTTCGCCACAGACTTCCGCCTTGCGGCCGTTCAGGTCAATGACGCCGAGAATCTTTGCCCGAAAACCTTTCACACCGAGCACTGTCGCCAAAAACGACGTGGACTCTGCTCTGAAAATTTTGCACGACTCCGTTTCGTAGGCAGGTGAAGTTTGGTCTACGCAGAGCGAGTTCTCCGCCATCCATTCGGCGTGGTCGGTCACCGCCGCAAAATCCAGGGGCCGATCGATTTGGGCCATTCGCGACGGCCGCCCGGCTTCATCAAAGGGAGATAGTCCGATCCGCTCCCCGCGCGCAAATCGATAGGCATCATTTGGCGTTGTCGACGTCCCGCGAATCCGTGCATCCATAGAGACGCCGGTATGCACATGAAGATCCCCAAAAAACGCGCGGCGGTTCGGATCGCGATCTGCGCAGGCAGTGCGCGGCGCAATAACTTGGCTCTGCGCAGCCCCACTACCGGGCTCCCAATCCTCGAGTCCGGGCTCTAATCCACAACCCTGAATCGAGAGAATCGCCAAACACGCGGACAGAATAGAAATGCGTCGAATCAAAACAGGATGACCTCGTCGTATCGGGGAAGAGTCGTAAATCGAAGAGCCGGATCCGCTGCGAGCTTTTCTTCGAGAAATTCGAGAGTCACATCATCGCCGCTCGAAAGAAACGAAGCCGCACGGACCTCACCAACGAAGGCACCTTCAATCGGGGCTGTTAGGCTATCGAAATGAATCGGGATAACATGCTTTGCCCCACTCAGCTCGACCGTCTCACGCCAGTAGGCTTCGCGGTAGCCCTCGGCCTGCGTTCCAAGACCGCCTATTCCGAGAAAGACGATATCAGCAGGAAAGCCACTCAAGCCGCCATCGCGGTAGCCAGCGCTCCCTTGAATCAACCAACGGCCTCGGGGATGGCTCACGTGAATCGCATAGGGCTGGCCGACCCGATAGTCGAAGGCGTCGACCGGCGGTATTAGGGGCGCCTCGATCGTTGGGTTCGCGAGCGCCTGCTCTCGTATGGCGGGATCGGGGAATTCGAAATGATTCGTCTCGATCAAGGTAATCGTGAATTGGCCGAGGACGAACTGCTCCCGGTCCTCAGCGACACGGATCTGTGTTTCATCGAGCCCCCAGCCGCGCCCAATTTGTGCTGTTGACTCCGACCCGATCAAGAGTGCGCCGGTTCGCTTTGCAACTTCTGGGGCGTCCATGGCGTGATCGAAATGCGAATGAATCGGAATCACCGCCGCGAGCTTCGTCACCTCATTTCGCACGAGCCCCACCTCAATCGCTTCGACGTCAGGCCCGATCTCCCCCGTCACCAGCGTGACTGGACCGAAACGAGAGAACCAACCATCGATCATCCAGTTCGTCGCGCCGTCGCTAAATAGAAGCGTCGACGTTCCCGTGAAGCGCACTGTCACGACGCCTGCCGGAATCGAAGTCGCGCCAGGAACGGCCCAGTTCGGATTGACCGGGGTTGGCGTTGGCGTATTCAGGAGGTGGAGGAAGACGGCGCCACTAAGCAAAACCGCCCCGCCGATCAGGGCTAGCAAGGTTCTAATCATGGCAGGACGGTAGGGTGAGCCGCTCCGCTCGTCGAACAAATGACCGGACATGAGAGTCATCCATGCGAGTGAAGCACCGAGGCAAGATGTATCATGAGGTATGCGCTGTCTACGAATATCTCGCGCGGCACTCCTCTACTTCGCGCTCGTGACCTCGGTAATGGGTCTATCGGGCTGCGCTGGGTCTTCGGCTCGCGCCATCAATCCCCTCGAGTTCGCACCGGATGCCTTCGTCCGTGAGCTTAAACTAAGGGTCCCTGATATCCCCGAAGCCCTCGCGACTTCGCCCTATGTTCTTGACGAAAAAATCGTCGCCCGCGCCGAAGCGTATTTGATGCAGGCACCTAACGGGCCGCCAAGAGTACAAGCGCTCGTAGACTTCCTGTCCGAGCCGATTCCTGTGGGGCTTGGGCTTGTCTACGACTGGAGTGCAACCGGCGGCGCAGCCCTCACCGTTGAGCGCGGGCGCGGAAATTGCGTGTCCCTCGCGGCGGTTTTGGTCGCACTTGGACGCGGCATGGACTGGCCGATCTATTTCGCCCAGGCACGAACCCGGCGCCCGCAAACCCAAGAGTTCGAAGATGTCACCGCGTTAAGCGACCACATGGTGGTCCTGATTGTTCCGAAGACCTTCAAG
>Ga0115569_10003033_pt1 | contig 12564 bp, 9 predicted proteins | sample COGITO_mtgs_1205_2_FD_87295 | JGI IMG/M metagenome (GOLD analysis project Ga0115569, IMG submission 87295) | Pelagic marine microbial communities from North Sea - COGITO_mtgs_120503 | ecosystem: Environmental > Aquatic > Marine > Epipelagic | place: Germany:Helgoland, sampling site Kabeltonne...
GCCCGCGGTGAGGGTCAACTCACCGCTACTGACGCCATTCACTTCAACAGTATAATTATCGTTGCCGGCTGAGATGACTAGCGTGCCGCCACCACCAAAGTTCGGCAATGCCGAACTGCCGGTGAGTACTCCAGCACTGGCCAGGGTCGTGATATTGACCGAATAATCACCTGCTGTTGTGTCGCTAGTCGCGCCACTGAAACTGACATCCCCATCATCCGCCACACCGATGGCAGCAAACAGCTGCGCTACCTCGGTTGGATCTGCCACCAACGCAGCAGTGAGCGTAGCGCTATCCAGCGTCAGGGTACCGTCACTGCCGGTGGTGATGCCTAGCGCAGCAAGGTTGTTAAGTGTGCTGGAAAGTCCAGCCACAGCACCACGCAGAATGCTATCAACCTGGCCGTTTATGGAGCGCAGGGTAAAATCACCGACTAGCGCTGCCGCAATATTATTTTCAACATCGTAAGAGGATAGCGTATTCGCGGTAGTAACAAATTGATTGTAGCCTGCGATAAAGCCGGCGACACCGGCCTCGATAGTGGAAAAATCCGCCTCTACGGAAACAGTAATAGGCGCCGTGCTCACCTGATTCAAGTTGAGGCTAACCCCGGGGATGGCTGAGGTCACCGTGTTACTGGCACTGCTCACTGCCAAGCCGTTGACAGTAAAAGCTGCATCGCCTGCCGCGACCGTCTGCTCTAAATTGGTCGCTGCCAAGTTGAAAGCAAAGCGTGACAAACCATCAAGGTTGTCATGAGTGCCGTCGTCATCGGCAACAGTAATTTCCAGACTGCTGACCTCACCGGTGTCCGCTGAGGTCAGCAGCAATCTAAAACCGCCGCCGTCATTGACTACGGCTGCGTTAACACCAACATTGGCGTCGTTGATCGCCGCCATGATGCCTGCCAGGGTATTGTTAGTGCCATCGATGGTGATGTTCGCCACACCCACATCAGCATTTAGAGCAAAGCTATTGTAAGTATCGGTGCCGGGCACATAGTCGGTGGTGCCTCGACGAATAGTCAGGGTGCCAGTGCCTAGAGCGGTGGTATCGGTATCGGCCACGGCAATACTGGCCAACGAATGGGAAACGGCAAGCTGACTGACCTGCACTGAGTAATTATTGGCAATGGCTGTGCTGTCGGCAGTAACCGAAAGCTCGGTACTGGCTGAACTGCTAGCCATGTTCTTGCTGTAGTTAGTGAGGGTGTCGAGGCTGCCCAGTGACGATTGGAAGCTGGCAAGGGAACCCTTAAGAGAGCCCAATGCAGAAAATTTTGAGGTGTAGCGATTGCTTTCCCGATCTAATTGCAGATCGCTGCCGGCCCGCTCACTGGCAACCAGCCCACTAACCAGGGCGTTAATATCGAGGCCAGAGCCCAATCCAGTCGCTGTAATCATAGAATACTACACCTGCATACTGTCGCCTGCCTGCACTGCACCTAGGCCTGCTTTTGCCATCTAGCTGAAATTCTGCGGTTGTCAGTTGTTACTATTTATACCAACTCCTTGAAATTGCAATATGCATGCCAATGGCTGGGGCGATTCAAAACCCCTTCACTAAAGCCCTCAGGCATCACCTTGAAACAAGATGCCTCGCGCTCCATCCATTGTTGAATGGTCTTGGATTTCAGCTATCTGCTTGGAAATGGCCATCACCTCTTCCGTGGGAATCTGCCGTACTACTTCGCCTGTAGTACTGTCTATGACGGTAACCACAAATTTTTCCGTGTCCTCGTCAACACGGAAATTTAGGTCCCGGGCCAAATTTTGCACAAAACTGGAGACATCTTTTACAGCCCTATCCAGTTCTTTCTTGCCAGTGCTGACCGCCTCAGCCTTAGCCGTGGCCGCCTTTGCCGCAGGCAGGTTGTTTCCGCTGGCGGCAATTCCTTGCCGCTGTGCCGACTCCTCTCCGGATGACACTCTGTCAGTACGCGGAGCAGTAGATGCTAGTTCCAATCTGTTAATTGGTGGTGTCATTACCTTTGCCTCCGTTTGTGACTCAAGGTAAGAGAATACTCACGTAACGTTTGTTAAATTATGTCTGACTGTAATAGGCTTTGCTAAGCCTGATTCGCTGTATTGTTCCTTTCTTTGATTCCTTGATTCTTTGATTCTTTGATTCGCCTGCTTGTACTGTAACACTGTAAGCCGATTTCTTTGACTGCACGATTTCAGTAGTTGAACTGGCAAAGGTGCAGCCCCTATCTTGAGACTACACCTTTGTCTGTTTCAACGCTTGTTCATTACTGAAGAAGACTTAAAACGTTCTGCGGCAGCGAATTCGCCTGGGCGATCATCGCAATACCCGCCTGTTGCAGAATCTGCGCCTTAGTCAGGTTCGCCGTTTCCGCCGCGAAGTCAGTATCCTGAATTCGTGAGCGAGCAGCAGAGAGGCTTTCAGTGGATATCTGCAAGCTGGTTACAACCGATTCGAAGCGATTTTGTACCGCACCCAAGGTACCTCGGGCACTGTTAACCAGATCAAGTGCCGTATCAACCGCTGTGATAAGGCTACTAGCATCGGCTACAGTAAGTACGTTCTGGTCCACCGCCGGGTCAGAGGTTGTAGTGGCGGCTGTTAAGCCAGCTAGCGCTACACCTGTTCCGGCGATCACTAGATCTTCATTGGTGCTGGTGACGGCGACTGAACCGACGGTATTACCAACGCCTACTGCGAAAGCAGGATCTACGGCATACGAATCCGCACCACCAGAACCATCACTTACGACTTCAGCGATGAGTATATCGTCGCCATCGGCGTCTATAAATGTCATGTTACCACCCGCAAAAGTACCAGTGGTCGTAATACCCGCTGCTGCGAGATTTGCTTGAACAGTAGCGTCACTCAGCGCTGTATCTAATTCCGCTAATGACACTGCACCAGTAACTGTACCAAGACTTACGCCATTGACGGTTAAACCATAAGTATCCGTAACAGCACCAGTGGTACCCGCTGTGAAAGTGTCCAAGGTAATTGAAGTTGATGCTGTTGCAGCCACATTGGCTACACCTGAAATTGCAGCCGCAACAGACTTCGCATCGTCAGCAGCAGCGGTGACGGCAACGCCATTGATCGTCAAGTCACCGTTGCCCACAATAGCGCCTGTAACCGCTGTACCCTGCACTGAAGCGGAAGTCGTAGTCAGACCCAAGCCGGTTGTTGTTGCATCGATGATGCTAGAAACCGAAATAGTCTCACCTACGTTAGCACCCACTTGGAAGGCCTGGGTTAAGAAAGTCCCATCCAATAGAGCAACGCCGTTGAAGTTGGTTTGAGCAGAAACACGGTTAACTTCCGCTAGCAGCTGAGTAACCTCAGCCTGCATTGCCACCCGGTCAGATGCACTGTTGGTCGCATTTGATGACTGCACGCCCAGCTCACGAATACGCTGTAAGTTGTTGGTTAACTCGCCCAGCGAACCCTCAGCAGTTTGTGCTAGAGAGATACCGTCATTTGAGTTACGCGCAGCCTGATTAAGACCACGAATCTGTGCTGTGAAACGTTCGGAAATAGCTAGCCCTGCTGCATCATCCTTGGCGCTGTTAATACGCAGACCAGATGACAGACGCTGCAACGAAGTGCCAAGCATACCCTGAGACGTGTTCAGGTTTCTCTGTGCGTTTAAAGACGCAATATTGGTATTTATTACCTGTGCCATTGTTATGTCCTCTCTCGATTCCTGTTGCCCGACTTAGGCGTTTTTAGGAACTCATACTTTCGGTTTTAAGGGTGCAACCGTCGTTGCTGTCACTGATCATTACGACATGATCTGAAAAACCTTTACTTGAATTTCATTTTTTTTAAAAAGGTCATTTTAGTTATTCATATCAATAGCTTAAAAATAAATGAAAGAGCGGCGCAAGGGTTGTTGTCTGGATATTGAGGGTAAACAAGGGCGCGAAAGGCTATTCAAAGACCAACCAAAGTGGCTGAGTTTGAGACTGGGGGGCGCGACTGGGGCGCACGCGCATGGGCAATCGCGGGGTACAGCGGTGTACTAGAGCCGCGCATACACGGCCACTGTGCGATGCGACCGGCTCTGCCGAATTGATCGGCTTGATCGACTTGTTCGGCTTGATCGGCTTGATCGACTTTGGAAATTGACCCGCTGATGTGACAGCAAACCCTGAAGGCCCGCCGGCCAAGTCGTTACAATCCAGAGCAAAGACGCAGTACAGGATCCTTGCTTGCCGGGATTGGTAGCCAGTAGGCTCGTGAACAGCACCAAAAAATGGAGGTTGTGACGCAGCTGGCCACGCTTCAAGCAACGCTAGAAAATAACCTCTGGCACTGGCTCCTGCGGCAAAATCTGCGTGTCAGCTCGGCTACAAAAGGAATAAAGCGGTTAAGGGGCAAGCGAAACAGGACTAAAGATAGTTAAACAGCGACAGCCCGGAAGTTTTGACAAATGCTTGCTGGGCCGCCTGCAGTGAGGTCAACTGCAAATTAAACCGCGAGATGGCCTCGGCGAAATCCAAATCCTGCGTTTCAGAGAGCACCGTTTGCAGCTGCAATTTAAAATCTTGGTTGATGCTTTCGATTGTTTCAAGATTGTTCAGCCGGGCACCAATACCAGCTCGCACCGAGCTCAGGCCGCTGATGGCCTGGTCAAGATTAGCCAATCCTTGACCCATTTCATTGTGAAAGCGAGCCACATCCTGTGGCAGCGGTGCCGGGCGCACCAAGGCATCGGCAATAGCCTTCGCGGTAGTGAAAACATCCCGATTCTGGGAAGAAGCCACGGTGATTTCATCGCCTTGGGCGGGCAAACCAGTAAGGGCAAACTGGGCGCCGGCAAAAGCGATGCTGTCACCCTCATTGTAGGTGCCGCTGGCAACTGTCGCTGCGCCGCCATCGGTTACCGTGTAGGTGATGGGGTCAGTTGACACAGCTTGGGTAAAGGTGACTGTATAGGTGTCGGACACGAAGCTGCCATTGAGGCCGAAGGCGCCCACCACCGCAGTGCCTGTGTTGGCGGGAGAACTGACCACCTGCACATTGCCATCGCCGGAACGGATGCGTTGGAATATGCTGTCACCGGAATTGCCGACGGCCACTTGCGAGCCCTGAGCCACTTGCAGAAAACGCTGCCCCTGATCGCCCTGGTAACTTACTGTGCCGCCATTACTAACAAAGGGAGGGGCATCCACCTTGAAGCCACCAAAAATATACTCGCCGCTGGCATTTCTCGTGTTAGCCAGAGCCAGCAATTCATCCAAACGCTGATAAATTTCTTCGGCGATGCTGACCCTGTCGCTTGATGAATTGGTAGCGTTATTACCCTGCACCGCAAGTTCCCGGATGCGTTGTAGATTGGTATTTACATTAGCGACAACGCTTTCCTCAAAACCCAAGGATGCTTCTGCCAACGACGCATTACGCGAAAACTGATCGATTGCACCGATACTGTTATTCAGATCCAGCACCTTCACCGCACCGGAAGGATCGTCAGAGGGCTTCATGATCTTCAAGCCACTGCCCAGTTGCAATTCAGTTTGCTGCAACTTTGCTTGTTGGGCCTGCATGGATTCAACACCCTGTCGGTAGGCCTGTATGTTTGAGACTCTCATTGCGGTTTTTCGACTCCGTTATTGGTCATGCTAGCGTATCGAATTAATCAAGGTTTGAAACAATTCGTCTGCAATCTTAATCATCTGCGCCGAGGCCTGATAAGCCTGTTGATAACGCAGCAGATTAGCCGCCTCTTCATCCAGGTTCACGCCACTGGTGCTGTCTCGGTAGTCAGTAGCTTGGTTCAGCAACGAGTTTTCAATAGTAAGATTGGAGCCTGCTTGGTTGCTAATCACACCCACTTGCGCCACCAGACCGCCATAAAATTCTTGATAGGAGTTCTCGCTGCCATTTAAAGTCGAGGCATACTGCAACTCGCCTATCTGTAAAATATTCCTGTTATCACCAAAGGCACCGCTATTGTTAGTAATAGTAAAACTGTCGCCAGGCTGCGGGGTGTTGGCTAGAGTAAAGCTCACACCCTCGGTGGCAAAGGTGAAGGCCTTACCAGCACCTTCGGTAGCTGGATCATAAAGGATGCTGCCGCCAGGGCCGCCCACCACATCGAAGCCTGGAATGCCGGCGCCACCGGCATTCGCATTGAAAGTTAGGCTGATCGGCGCAGCAAGTGGCAAGGTATTACTCGCTGCTACCTTTAGATCGGTGAGGATACCAATACCGACGTTGGCCAGTGGCGTGTCAGCAATCACCGGAGACGCCGCCGCGATCTTGCGAGGATCACTGATAGCCATAGCAAAATTTACCGCTGCATCGTGGCCAGGATTAATACGAAAACTGTCACCTGAAACTGGAACGCCGGCGGAAACATCCACACTCATGCCATCCAGCACCAAAGGGCCCGCGCCACTGACACTGGTAGAGTCAGACAGCCGTGTCAGTTGCCATTGGGTGCCGTTGTAATCGAGGGAATAGTCGCTGGCTCGAACTTCAGAGGCATCGGTCAGAGTGACCACGGGGCCACTGGTTCCTGCGTTAAAACCCTCCGGGGCCACCGAGATCGCTATAGGTGCAAATATGTTGCCGCCAAGAACACCATTCAGATCAACACCAACCTTATGCTGGGCATTGATGGTCTCGCCCATGCCTAGAGCCAAGACTCCCAGCTGAGTCTGCGCCGGATTCAGCACCCGAGAGCGAAAATCAAGCAAGCCTTGCAGCTCACCACCCTTCACGAACTGGCTGGAATCATTGCCAATGAGCCCTTTAATACCTATTTCAAGGCGACTACTATCGAATTGATTGAATCTGACTTCAAGCTCGGTGGGAACAGCACCAATAACCAAGGCCTGACCTTTACCTATTAGCACATTGAAGGAGCCGTCGTTCTGCTCTATTACTGAGGTTGAGATCTTAGTGGACAACTGTTCTACTAAGCGGTCTCTTTGATCCAGCAGATCATTTGGCGTCCCGCCGGAATTGTTCGTGTTGAGAATCAGTTGATTGATCTCACTGATACTGGAGGCTATACCATTAATTTCTGTGACTCGCAGGCCAATAGCATTGTTGATCTCGCTATTGAGGTCTTGAAGCAAATCGTTAAAACTTTGCTGCCGCGCCACCAGATTATCCCCCTCGCCAATCAGTGCCTGTCGCTCGGGCAGGGTCGATGGACTGGCCGCCACATCACTGGCTGCATTAAAAAAGCGCTCCATTGACACACTTAGACTATTTTGGGAGTTCGCCAAAATATCGTCCACTCGGGAGCTGAATTGCACGAACGTTTCATACTGACTGGCGCTGGAGGTGAAGTTGCGAACCTGAGAGGTCACAAAGCTGTTACTGGCCCGTTCAATACTAACAATTTCAGCACCTTGGCCTACGTAACCAAAACCAAAACGCAGGGCCCGTGCTGTACCAATCTCTACAGTCTGACGACTGTAACCCTCAGTGTTAGCATTAGCGATGTTATGGCCCGTTGTGTTCAAAGCCGACTGCCAGTTCTGCAGCGAGCCCGCACCCAGTCTCAATAAGTCTGCCATTGTCGTCTCTTTCTATGCCTGCAGCACTGGCAAGGAACGCCTCAGTCTGCTTTGAAATTGTCTTGCTAGTCGCTCGTATCAGTTAATACGCGTGTATTTTAAGCAAGCTTAAACGCTGCTTGGGCTTCGCTTAATCGGCGTTGCAACAACTGACTCGCTCAACCGGTAATCCCTAATTTGCTGTGTAGTACTCGTTATGGAAATCAAACCCAAGCTGCCCTTAGCTGTTAGTCACTGGCAAGCGCTGGGCTGACAGCGGAGCTCATAGAAATCTGCCGCTCAATAACCGAAGCAAGGCCCAGACCCCCACTAGCTGACAGGTCTATCGCCAGCTGTTGGTCGAACATTTGCTGATAGGCTTCCATCTGGTCGCTATTGAACAACCCGCCCTTGGGGGTCGCTTCGCGCATGGCTTTCATCATCATTCCGACGAACAGGGATTCGAATTGCTGAGCGACCTCATGTGCCGCCTCTTCAGGCGCCACACGCGCCTGTGTCTGCAGCTTGCCAAGGCCCACAAAATCGTTATAAACACCTGCTATCTGTTCAGCCATTGCTTTATTCCAATTACGACTACTACGGTTGTTCGTTTAAATTTCTTTACTGAAACCTTACTAAATCACAACCAGCTGGGCTCGCAGAGCACCAACTTGTTGTAAAGCTTCGAGAATCGCCACCATGTCACTGGGAGAGGCGCCTACTTGATTTACCGCCCGCACCAGTTCGTCCAGGGAAATACCCGGGCGAAACACAAACATGCGAGTGTCTTCTTCCACAACGTCCACTTCGGAGTTAGGAACAACAGCGGTGTTGCCGCCAGCAAACGGACCTGGTTGACTCACTAGAAGTTCTTCAGAAACTGTCACGATTAGACTGCCGTGGGCCACCGCGGCGGCGTCTACCTTGACCTGTGAACCAATCACGACGGTGCCAGTCCTTGAATTAATAATAACTTTGGCTGCTGACGCGCCATACTCCACTTCGAGATTCTCAAGAACAGAGGCAAAGGCTACTTTTTGGCTTGGATCGGTAGGCCCGCTAACAATAACTGATGTGCCATCCAAGGCTATCGCGGTGTCCGCACCAAAAGTATTATTGATCATCTCTGCCAGATTCATCGCCGTGGTGAAATCGGAGCGATTCAGGTTCAAAGTGATCTTGCTATCACCATTGGCGAAAGGGCTGACTACCTCGCGTTCAACAATGGCCCCATTAGGGATACGGCCACTGCTAGGTATGTTAACTGTAACCGAACTACCATCGGCACCTTCGCCACCAAAACCACCCACAATCAAGTTGCCTTGAGCAAGCGCGTAGGTCTCACCATCGGCGCCCTTTAAAGGCGTCATAAGCAGCGCGCCACCGCGCAAGCTGCCGGCGTTACCCACCGAGGATACGGTGACATCAATAGTCTGGCCGCTCTTTATGAAGGGCGGCAATTCCGCATGCACCAGCACCGCGGCCACATTCGTCAGCTGTGGATTTATATCCGCTGGTATGACTACGCCCAACTGAGCCAGCGTACTGCGTAGGCTCTGAACGGTAAATGGCGTCTGATTAGTCTGGTCACCGCTGCCCGGCAAACCTACCACCAAACCGTAGCCCACTAGTTGGTTGGCCCTGACACCGTCAATTTCAGCCAGATCTTTGACCCGATCGGCATGGGCGAAGTTTGCCAGTAGCAAGCCGGCTAGAAGGCTCAGAGTTTTGTATTTAATGCTTGAATTCATGATCATAAGTCTCGTGTGCATGTCGGTTCACAGGCAGGCTCTTAGAAAGGCCAGAGCGGGCTAAAAATAATTTTGGCAGCCCAACCTGGCGTATTGCCATGGGCGCCTTTGCCCCCGTAGGAAATTCGCGCATCGGCCACCTGCGTGGAGAGCAGGGAATTGTTCGTGCTAACATCTACTGCTCGAACAACACCTTCGAGGCGGACATACTCGTTGGCCTGATTAATCCGAATCCATTTCTCACCTTCCACTACCAAATTACCATTGGGCAATACTTGGTGAACCGTGACGGCAATACTGCCGCTGAGGCTATTGCTCTGGCTGCTGCCACTCTCACCACTAAAACTATTCTCTGAGCCCAGATCAACTGCTAAATCGGGTCTCGTGGCACCATTGAAAGAAGGTGCCGCAATATTCAAGTCAGTGGACTGATTAACGCTGTTATCTGCACTGTTCTGGCCCGTGGTCTGTTCCACCAACAAAATTGTTAAAATGTCTCCTACTCTTCTGGCTTTGACGTCCTCATAGAAACCCACTGCAGAAGCCGACCGAAAAATAGAGCCCTGTTGGTCGTTGTTACTGAAATCAAGTTGCTGATAGCTAGGCACCGCTTCAACAGTCTCATCTGTGCTAGGGCTTGTCCCCGCACAGGCAGTTAGCAAGGCGGTGGCCAAAATAAAGATAGCTTGGCAAACTTTAGTAATGTTCAAGACCACTCTCCTTTGTAAACTCAACTGTTCTCGATCAACATTAGAGATTATTGCTGACATACTGCAGCATCTGATCCGCGGTGGAGATCGCACGGCTGTTCATTTCATAAGAACGCTGCGTCTCAATCATGTTAACCAACTCCTCAACCACGTTGACGTTTGACCCTTCAACAAAACCTTGCAAAACCGATCCCAAACCGTTGAGACCCGGAGCACCTACTTGAGGCGAGCCGCTAGAGGTGGTTTCAAGAAATAGATTGCCACCAACAGGTTGCAAGCCCGCGGCATTGATGAAATCGGCAAGCTGGATATTGCCTAGCTGCGTGGTTGCCGCGACACCCTGTTGGCTGATCGACACTGTGCCGTCGGTAGCAATAGTTACCGACTGTGCATCGATAGGGATATTGATACTCGGCTGAATGGGATAACCGGTAGGTGTCACCAGTTGTCCCGCATTATCTATTTGAATTGAACCATCACGGCTATAACCGAGGCTGCCATCAGGCAACAACACCTGCAGGAAGCCGCGGCCTTCAATAGCGATATCCAAGGGGTTCTCTGTCTTACTTAGATTTCCCTGACTGAACAGCTTTTCAGTGGCCACTGTGCGTACGCCGGTTCCCATCATGAGACCCGTGGAATAGATTGTATTTTGTGAAGACTGAGCACCTGGCTGACGCTGATTCTGATACAGCAAGTCTTCAAATACCGCCCTTCCTCGCTTGTAGCCTGTGGTACTGGCGTTGGCGAGATTATTGGAAATAACAGACATCTTTGTCTGCTGCGCATCAAGACCTGTTTTCGCTATCCATAATGCTTGGGTCATTGTCTTCTCCTGCTAAATTTGCGTAATTACTTTCAGTCTACTTGTCCGACTAACTCATTCGCATGATTCGTGACAGCGCCTGGGAATTTTCCTCGGCGGATTGCATCAGCTGCACCTGGGCTTCAAAGCGCCGTGCCAGCTCTATCATTTTCACCATCTCACTTACTGTGTTGACGTTACTGGTCTCCAAATTTCCCGCCAATAGTTGCACCGAGGCATCGCTTGCCGCGATATTCCCCGAGGCCAAACGCATCAGACCGTCCTCGCCCCTGACTATGTCTGATTCTTCCAGAGTCACAAGCTTAATCCGGTCAATGATCGCCATGGAATTAGGATTCTGGCCCAGCGGTAAAACTGAGACCGTGCCATCAGCACCCACTTCGACCGCACCAAAAGGCGGCAGCGCAATAGGTCCACCATTGCCTAACACCAATTGCCCGGCACCATTGCTAAGTTGACCAAAAGCATCAATATGCAGATCACCACGGCGGCTGTAGGCCTCGGTGCCATCTGCACCAACCACCGCAATCCAACCTTCACCATTGACCGCTACATCTAAGTCCCTGCCGGTGGATTTTATCGAGCCGCTAGACAAGTCCGGCACACTAGCGAGCGAGCCCATACGCTGGGAAGTGACCATAAAGGCAATCTCTGCCTTGAAACCATCGGTGCTGGCATTGGCAAGATTGTTCGCATTCACCGCCTGCGCCCGCATCAGCTGCTTGACGTCATTGGTTACTGATAACAGTAATTCGTGCATTTCTTAACGACCTTATGTGACTTAGTTTTTTTATGGACTTAGGTTTCGTTCTTAGTACTTTGTTAGTAACTATTGGGTTTAAAAGGTCTGAGTCAGCCCCCGAGCTTAATCCCGAGCTTAGTCATTAACGCAGGTTGATTACAGTCTGAGTAATAGTATCTTCGGTCTGAATCATCTTGGCGTTGGCTTGAAAGTTACGCTGAGCAACAATCATGTTCACCAACTCCTGACTTACCTCTACGTTAGATTCTTCCAGCGCTCCTGACTGCACAAGGCCTACACCGCCAAGGCCTGGCGTACTGATGATCGGCTGGCCTGAGATAAAAGTTTCAGCCCAACGACTGCCGCCTAGAGGCTGAAGACCATTAGCATTGGTAAAGGTAGACAGCGCAACCTGACCTAGAGAACGAGACTGACCGTTAGTAAAACGGGCAAATACCACCCCGGTGTCACCTACTTCAATGCCGCTGAGTTGGCCTGTGGAGAAGCCGTCCTGTTGCACATCGGTGACGGCAAATTCAGCACCGAACTGGGTGATATCACTCAAGTCTACAACGAAGGTTTGATCTGCAGCGCCAGTCGGGTCGCCGGATGCGTTTTTAGGCGCCCAGGCCGTGACTGTAATGCTGGTATTAAGGCCGACGCCCGCTTTAATTGCGCCAGTGTCGAGGAATTCAACCGACGTTGCAGCACCCTGGCTAACACCGTCTATAAGTGTATGAACATTCCATTGATTCGAAGCCGTCCTCTCAAAATAGGTGCTCATAACATGGGAATTTCCCAAGCTGTCATAGATAGTTACCGAGGTAGAGGAATTAAATTCATCAGCGACTGGCGCCGTAGGAGGCACAGCAAATGCATCGTAGGTGCCAAACGGTAGAACTGAATTCACGTCTCTAGAATCGACGTTCGCGGTAAATTCAACAACTTCAGTCCCGGAAGGCTGAATCAAGGAGGTATCAATCAATAGATCACCTACACCGCCTGTTTGCTCGCCTGTATCTGTGGTATTAAAAA
>Ga0115569_10003047_pt1 | contig 12531 bp, 11 predicted proteins | sample COGITO_mtgs_1205_2_FD_87295 | JGI IMG/M metagenome (GOLD analysis project Ga0115569, IMG submission 87295) | Pelagic marine microbial communities from North Sea - COGITO_mtgs_120503 | ecosystem: Environmental > Aquatic > Marine > Epipelagic | place: Germany:Helgoland, sampling site Kabeltonne...
TAGACGGCGATGCGCTGACCTTTAACATTGCGATGACGCAGCCCATGCCAATGACCATTGAATGCCAAGCCGTGATCTCGGGCGATAGCATTTCAGGGACCGCTAAATTAGGCGCGTTCGGTCAGGCGACCTTCGAAGGGTCTCGCAAGTCTGATTAATTGGCCCGCTGGTCAACGAAAGCGCGCGCTGAATTAGCCTGCTTGGATGAACAGACATTGAGGCCGCTTTTAGACAACCTGTCTGTACATTAAGGTGATCCGTTCATTTTTGAACAAGGCCGAAAACAAGCAGTGCAGCGGTTGCGATGGCCATCGAATTCAAACCGTCACGGCCATCGAAGGCCCTCGGCATCATCATCCCGGAATGATCCGGATTTGAATGTAGGTGCAGCCGGCAACCCACAGACCGTTCTTTACCCACTTGTGGCTTAGCGCGTCTTCCTCGTTTGGCCTCTTTAAATTATCCTGCTATTCTCGCATTTCGTAACAAACGACTGGTTGCACAAATACGATGACAGACTTCCCCTTATCGCCCGATCTAATAACAACTGAATGGCTAAGTGGTGCGCTCGGCTATACGGTACGTCATTTTACATTTGAGCCTCTAGGCGCGGGGGGCGGCCTACTCGGCCTTTTAGCCCGACTACACATTGAATCTGATGAGGGACCGGAAACGATCATAGCGAAGTTTCCGACCCTGGCACCTGAAAACCGCGCGCTCGCCGAGACTTATGATATGTATGGTCGAGAGTTTCGCTTCTATACTCAGATTGGACCAACCGTCCCATTAAGAGCGCCACAGTGTTACTACGCAAACTTTGTCGTGGAAAATAACGACTTTGTATTGCTGCTGGAAGACCTTCAAGCCTACCGCCTGGGAGATCAGGTTGAGGGTTGCACCATCGATGAAGCGCATCAAATCATTGCGAGCGCAGCTTCCCTGCACCGCAACACCTGGCAACCTGACCATCTCCCTGAGATCAAACAGCATGATATGCCCTACCAACGGGAAGGCATGATTGCCGGATTCCAAGTCGGGTGGCCCGTCGTCCAGCGGGAGTTCCCGCAGTTCTTCAACGATGAAATTGTTAAGGCGGTTAATACAATGCCGCAACAGATTAACGTCCTGCTCGACAAGATTCATGATGGCCCGCTGGTCATCGCTCACGGTGATTTACGGCTCGACAACATCTTTTTCTCGGACGATGGCATTGCACTGGTTGACTATCAGGCAGTCTGCAAAGCTGCGCCAGAGCATGACCTAGCTTATTTTATTACCCAAAGCCTCTCTGATGAGGTTCGAGGGTCGCAAGACTGGGTCGCTATCTATCATCAGCATCTGACCAGCGAAGGTATCGACTACGATCTAGAAACGTCACGAGCACGATATAAACTTTGCGCCATGTACTTCATCTGTTACGCAATAATTATCGCGGGCACACTCGATACGGCAAACGAACGCGGCAGAAAGTTAGCTGAAACGCTGTTGGGTAACTCAATCAGATCTCTGACAGAGTTGAATGCATTTGAATTACTGTCGTAACTAGAACGTCTTCTAATTTACGAACGCGATAGCAGCCCGTCTCGAGGCGCACAGCTGAATTTGATCGCGTCAAACGCAGGCAAAGAAAGCCATTACGATCTGCTTTTATTCAGGTGCCCGAGATCATCAGGCGCGCTGGGATTCACCGGCTCTAAAAGTCCAAGGCGAAGTCCAAACTGCAAAGAGTGTAATCACTCAATCGAAGCCATCATCGTCAGTCAGCTTCAATAGCATCCTGCCATCATGCTCGCCGGTAAAAAGGCAATTGAACGTGACAGGTAGATTTTCAAACCCGGTGCGTTCATCAATTTTATACTTGATTTTGCCTTGATCGATCCAGGCACCGATATGCGCCTGCGCCTCGTGATATCTCGGTCGGTAGTCGGCTACCACGAAACCTTCAATACGGGCCCGCTTAACCAGTAAGTTCCACATATTTTTGGGTCCCGGTACTTCTGACGCGTTATAGCCTGCGATCATTCCACATATGACCACTCGGGCACCCTGAGCGAGATTGTCCATCGCTGACTCAAGAATTTCGCCGCCGACATTATCAAAGTAAACATCGAGTCCGTCAGGAAAGTGATCGGCGATGGCTTCAGTCATATTAACAGTCGCTTGATAATCGATCACCGCATCTGCCCCGAGTTCATGCTTCACCCAAGCACACTTCTCTGGACCACCGGCAATTCCGACCACCCGGCAACCTCTAATTTTTGCAAGTTGAACAACGAGAGACCCTACCGCGCCGGCGGCACTGGACACCAGGACCTGCTCCCCATCTTTGAGCTGGCCGACTTCAAAAAGACCAAAATAGGCGGTTGCACCCTTAGTACCCATCGCATGCGAGAAGGCTCTGATGTCCTGGCTTCCATCGTAAGGAAGTGGGTCTACAGTGCCTTCCGGCACTACGACAAAATCTTGCCACCCCCCCACGCCCATCACAAATTGACCAACCGGGTGCTGCTCACTTTCCGACTTCACCACTTTGGCGAGTATTCCGCTGCGGACAGGTTCTCCAAGTGGTGAGGGATCCCAGTAATTGCCTTCGGCATCCATCCAACCACGTTGCGCTGGATCGACCAAAGCGTAAAGGATTTGGAGCAAGATCTCTCCTTTGCCTGGTTCCGGTATAGCCACTTCGCAATATTCGAAGTCACTGGATTTTGGGAGTCCCACGGGACGCTTTATCAGTAGCCACTGGCGGTTTACTAATTGCTGCATTCGATTTCCTTTCTGAAAATTTGATGTTTACCGGCAGCGGATCGGTTTAATGACCCTACCGCTTGGAATAGACATCGTTCAAACGTCTGCTCCTCGAGGATTTTTCAATCGGCGTCCGAGGTTTTTTGAGCGCGCTCCAAATTAAGGCGATTGCTCGTCCCTCCGCGCATGTAGTGCGGATTTTCAACCGCCCAACCCTTCGTCAATGGCGTTGTAAAATAAAGATGGGTCACGGTGTCCTGGATAAGCCACCGGTTATTAACTCGTACATAGCGGTCTGTGATTTTTCCGGCAACAAACAGGCTCTCCCCCTTGTCTGCGTATTTGGCCTCAAGATATAAAAACCCTGTTGCGGTATCCCCCGACACATCAACGACGTGATTGTGAATAAACTGTTTGAGCAGGTCCGTGTGGTTGGGTATATCGACAAACTGCTCAATAATATCTTCCCTTCCCTTCATTATCGCGACGTATCCAAAATCTATCGATGCATCTTCAGTAAATAAATTCGCAATCTCAGCCCAACGACCTTCGTTGACATAATCGTGGTAAGTCATACGCAGTCTGCGCAGTGCCTCAATGTCATCAAGTCGCGAAACTGCCTTTTCGAGTTCGACGATTCTCGCGTTGAGTGATGATAAATTTGAGTGATTTTCAGACATCAAGACTCCTTAATTAATCCTTTTCCGGCCGCTCAAGAATTTCTATTGAATGTGACCGCACTAGCGAATGCTTTTTTTATGATACACTATTATTAAGAAAAACAACCGATGACGCCAATGCAAATACTGGGACACTCGAAATCTTTACGCCATTTTCTGATTTCGTTGTCGTCATCATCCGCAATTCGGTGGAGACGTTAAAGTGCATGCAAAAGAACCACAACCACTCGGGTTTCGGGCAACAGACCCGACAAACCACCTCGATCCCCATGACAACTACGCTCAAATGCACAATCAATCGCCCGTCTTTTTTGACTCAGAGCGCGAACTCTACTGGGTGGTCCGGAACGACTTGATTCGGTATATCAATACCAACCCCCAGATCTTTTCCAGTAATGTTGAACTCTTTGGGGGGACTGGCATTGTCGGCTATCCTGAGTCAGTTCAAGAAATAAGATCCCGTGGCGTCGGGCACGGGGACACACTGATCACAAACAATGATGCAGACTCGCACCGCGCCTATAAAGAAATTGTTCAAAGAGCCTTTGCCCCCCGCCGGGTATTAATGTTTGAAACTCAGACTCAAGATTTAGCGCATCAACTCATTCATGCGTTCCCAGAATCTGGCGAAATTGATTTTTCGTCGCAGTTCGCAGTGCCATTAACCTTCACCGTCATCTGTCGACAACTGGGCATAGAGGAAGCGATGCTTGCGACCTTTAAGAAATGGTCAGACTCAATAGACGTCCTCTTGAGTAACATGGCGGAAGAGGAGGCACTGATCAGCGCTGCACACGATGAGCTGGCGCTGCAGCAATACATGCTCCAACGCTGTGAACTAAGACGAAAAGATCCGAAGGAAGATGTGATCTCCGACATCGTGACGGCACGCTTTAAAGGTGAGCGGCCGCTCAACGACACCGAACTTTTTGGGATTTTAAATCAACTGTTTGTCGCGGGTAATGAGTCTACGCGGAGCACGCTCATGGGCGCAATTTACTACCTTACACAGCAACCTGAGATTTTCGACCAGATTCGAGACGGCGGCCAGCCAGTCATTAAAGTATTTGTCGAAGAGGTGCTGCGGATGTGGTCCGCGGTACAAGGACTCTATCGTCGGGCGCTGCATGATACTGAAATCGAAGGCGTCATGATTCCTAAAGGCGCCAAGATACACATCCGATATGGCGCCGCCAATATTGACCCTGACGCCTTCACCAACCCGCGCCAAATTGACCTCACCCGCGCCCAACCGAGAGGGCACTTATCCTTCGGCTATGGCATACATCATTGTGTGGGCGCCGCACTGGCGAGACAGGAACTGGTTACTGCTATTGATCTGTTGACCACAAAATTCTCAAAGGTCACCCTTGAGCAGTCCCCATCCGACTTTCACTTTTTCTCAAGCTACCATCTTCGATGTTTAGAAAGCATGAGGGTAAAATTTTGGACGTAAAACCTTTACCACAAGAGACCCCATGGCCGCCCGCTCGTTTAGCATGGCATGCCGTTATCCTGCTGGGCGTTGCAAACCTATTCTCATTCGTTGACCGATTTATGCTGAGCCTCGTTGTTGGACCGCTCAAAAGAACGTTTGATCTATCCGATACTGAAGTTGGACTGCTTCAAGGCCTGGCCTTTGGTGTTTTCTACACGCTTTTAGGAATACCGATCGGTCGACTTGCAGATCGATACAATCGACGAACGATCGTGGGCTGGGCCGTTGCACTTTGGAGCTTAATGACAGCCCTATTCGGACTTGCAAGAAACTATACCGAGCTATTTCTGTGTCGGATGGGTGTTGGCGTTGGCGAGGCCGCATTGAACCCCTGTGCGGTATCGCTCATCAGCGACTACTTTCCGGAAGAAAAGAGGGCAACCGCGCTTGGCGTTTACACCATGAGCGCATTCATTGGCGGCGGCTTAGCAATCTTGCTCGGCGGCACCCTCGTCACCTACCTGGAAAGTCTCGGCGCACTGGCCTTACCCGTTATCGGCGAAATTGAGGCCTGGCAACTCGCTTTCATCTGTGTCGGTGCGCCAGGACTCTTTGTAGGCCTTTTAATGATGACAGTTGAAGAGCCTAAACGTCGCGAACTATTTGGCGGCGTGCCAGACGGAAAATCAGTTCCCTTTAAAGTTATGGGCCAGGTACTAAAGGAGAAACGATTTGCGTTTGCGGCACTCATCGGCGGATTTGCACTCGTCGGGTTGGACGGCTATGCCAAGGCCTCTTGGATGCCTGAATTCTTTGTTCGCACATTCGACTGGACGATGGCAGAGGTTGGGCTGAATTATGGTCTCACCTATTTGGTCTTCGCAGGTGCTGGCGCGTTATGTGGCGGATGGGTAAGCGATCTGCTTCGGAGGCGCGGGTATACCGATGCGCCATTTCGTGCTGCCGCTATTGGCGTTGCCATCTCCCTACCTTTCAGCGTTATTGGCCCTCTGATTGGCAATCAGTTTTTAGCACTTGCGTTCATCGCAGTCGCCACGTTCTTCAGCACCTTCCCATACCCATTAGCTGCGACTGCGGTTTCAAAGCTTGCGCCCAATCAGATGCGGGCACAGGTAATGGCCTTCTATCTGCTTGTAGTCAACCTCGTTGGTGTTGGGCTTGGACCAACCGCGACGGCGCTACTGACCGACTTTGTATTTGGCGATGAATCCTATCTGCGGTACTCGCTCTCTATCGTCTCAGCCTGCACGCTGCCATTGGCATTGCTCATCTTTATTCTTGGAATTCCCGCTTACAGAAAAAGTGTTAGGGAACAAAAGGACCATTGATGTTTAAAACAGAGACTTCCCGATGATAAAACAGTGCGGCTAAAGGGTAAGAAGCCCGTTGCGTTGGTAACCGGGGGCGCGAGCGGAATTGGTGCGGCATGCGTTCGAGAATTCGCGAGGAAGGGTGCAACTGTCGCCATCGTCGATATTAACGAGGATCTGGGTCAGCAACTCGCAGAGACTGTTCAAGGCAGATTTTATCGTGCGAACGTCGTAGAGGAAACCGACATTATTGATGTCGCAAAGCGTATCGAGAGCGACCTTGGCCCGATTCATACATTGGTAACGAGCGCCGGCATCGGCCAGACCCTTGCGCCACCGGAGGGTTTATCGATGGCACATTGGGACTTGGTTGTGGATACTAATTTTCGGGGCACTTATATGACCTGCGCCATCGTTGGCTCGCGAATGGCCCGACAGGGTTATGGCGCCATCGTGACCGTAGCCTCCGTGACTGGCATGCGCGCGACACCCGTACATGCTTATGGCCCGTCCAAATCAGCAATCATAAGCCTATCCGCCGGCCTTGCTGCGGAATGGGGCGCATCAGGTGTTCGAGTCAACGCCGTTTCCCCTGGCTTTACGCTTACCGCCCCAGTGCAAGCAGCTTTTGATAGTGGGCAGCGCGATAGATCACTCATTGAAGAGAATACCGCCCTTGGCAGGCTTGTCCGGCCCGATGAGGTGGCGAAGGCTGTCGCATTCCTAGCCTCAGACGAAGCTACTGCGATCACAGGTATCAATCTGCCCGTTGATGCAGGATGGCTCACCGTCGGATCACATCATACGTATGGCGGCATTCCAAGGCCCCGACCTCGATCGAAGAACTAATTGACACCCGCCTACATTTTTAAAAGATGGAGTTAACCAAAATGAAGGAATTTGAAAACAAAGTCGTTCTGATAACCGGGGGCGCAGATGGTATTGGCAAAGGTTGCGTTATGCGATTCGCTGAGCAAGGCGCGACCGTTATTATTGGTGATATCCAATCGGATAAGGGCCATGCGCTGGCCGATGAAATTGGTGCCTCGGCACGGTTTGTTCACCTCGATGTAACAGATGATCAAGCCTGGCAAAACGCTGTCGCGCTTATTACTCGGGAGTTTGGCGCGTTACATATACTCGTAAATAACGCAGGCGTATCATCAAGGACAACTATTGAGGACTTAGATTTAGCGGGTTGGCGCGCAATACATGCCGTAAACCTAGATGCTATCTTCTTGGGCTCGCATCACGCCATCCCTTTGATCCACGCATCTGGCGGCGGATCGATTGTCACGATCTCATCTGCGCTTGGCATCAAACCGTTCGCATCTTATCCCGCTTACTGTTCAGCAAAAGCCGCAGCTCGAATGCTAACCAAAACGTTAGCCCTCTATTGTGCCGAGCGCGGATATGGGATTAGATGCAACACGGTATTCCCCGGCGCGATCAAGACCCCATTGAGTGAAAAGCTAGCTCAGGATAGCGGCGACTACGATGCCTATTTAAAATTTCGATCGGATTCGCATCCCATTGGTTTCATCGGTGACCCGATCGATGTCGCAAATGCTGTTTCTTTCTTATCTTCGGACCAAGCGCGATATATTACCGGCGCTGATTTAGCTGTAGATGGCGGCGCTTCGCTTTGAATCATCGGATCCGCCGCGGTTCCGACACCCCATAAACATTAACCTTGATCTCATGAGGAAAGTGAATGCCAAAGATTATTGACCACGGAGAAAGACGCGCTCAACTCGCGAGAAAAGCCATGGAGGTAATTGCGGTCCACGGTGTGCAAGGTGCAACGTTACGGAAAATTGCTGATGCAGCCGGCGTTTCTGTCGGTATCCTTCAGCACAACTTTCGCACGCGAAATGCACTACTTCTGGCAGCGTTCGAAGTGGCCGTGACTAGAGTCGAGGAAAACGTGGCCAATTTTTCTGGCATTAGCATTGAGGAAATCAAAGCGTTTGCTGTAGAAGCACTCCCGCTGGATCGGCAAAGACAAATAGAATGGAAAGTCCTTGTGGCGTTTCGCGCAGAGGCCCTTTCGGACCGTGCTTTAGCTAGAGAGCAGCGGGTTAGATGGCGCAGGTTTCGACAACTCTTTAAGGGGGCGATCGAGCGATCAATTCTTGCCGGAAAGATTTCTAAACAAGTCGATCCAGAGCAAGCCTCCTACGCTATCGTTGCCGCGGTTGATGGCAGCGCGATGCTGTCTCTATTCTTGGCCAGAGAATGGAACGCCACCGACCAAGCCAGCAGCCTAGAACTGCTGATAGACGCTGTACTTTGGGCTTAGTACCAACCACGATTGATTTTTTAAAAAACGACGACCCATTCATTTAATGACGCAGCAAAACTAAGTCATCGATGGATGTGGCTGGCAACAAACGTGTTCGGTCGCGGAACCTATACCAACGACCACAACGGCAGTTTAACGGCCCAACACAGGCTGCCAGATAGCGGCATTCGGATGCGTTGTGGCAAGACGCCTCAACGCGCAGGCACGCGGCCTATCCATTCTCCAGTGGCTGAGCCAAGATACACCGAATCACCTACTTCAATCGCAACGGTCGCACCGCCAAAGTTGGCGTTCCCACCGCTCAAGACCTTCTGCACACGCCCGGTCATGGCATCTAGCCAATAGACCCTAAAACCAACGTTGCAAACTTGCTCGGGACGGGAAATACAGTCACCGATGGTTGCGATATTCGCAAGGTGGGTCACGGCCAATAACCTGCCATCCGACGTGATGCTCAAATTGTCAGGAGCCCCCTCAACCGCTGTCGTCCAAACACGTTTACCAGAGGCGCGCTCAACGGCAACCACGCCATTTCCGAGGTAGTGATTGCTGTAAACCACCGCGCCGTCACTCGATACTTGAATCCCATTCGGCAAAGCGCCTTCCGTTCCAGGAACCTTGTTCCAACCACTGCCTTGCTGCCACTCGATTACGTAACCAGACTTGATTCCGTCGTTTGGCTCACGCTGGAAGGCCTCAAGGGCGCGGTCTCGAGGCATCATATGGCTCGCTACAAAACCACCATCCGGCAACATGGCCACATCGTTTATCCAATAAGGCTCGTCGACGATGACACAACCGCGCCACACCGCCCTGTACGCACTATCAACCTTACGAACCTCAAACCATTCAACCGATTCGCGGCCCGTGTGATTTACAGCCAACAAGGTGTAACTGCCTATCGCGTTTTTCGATACGTGAATCCCATGAGGCGCAAACCCAGGAGGTGGACCAGGGCAAGTGCTGGCGCCCCACGCCAAGGTGTTTGCGGTCGCAAGATCGCCTTCTCCGGGGACATAAACCAACTCAATTTTACCAGTCCCAGGATGAAATATTCTCAAATCACCATTCTCGGTAGCACTGTAACCGCTCACAATCAGCGCGCCATCATCCATCAAAACATCAATATCCTCGGGAGCACGAAAGCCCGGAATCGTTGTCACCTCGGCTTGAACAACCCGTTCATCGGCGAAGCAAGCCGAAAAGAACAAGGAACCTAAAACGGTCACCGCTGCGAGATAGTGGGTTAGCGTTTGCGTTGCGCGACGAGTGCGCCTTAATTGATACACAATTTTTCTCCCTTTATTGACCGATTGAGTCTTGGCCGTATCGAGGTATTAATGCCCGCTGAATTGTTCAGGACACCCCGGATTTTTTTATCGGATCCACCGCATTTACCCCGTATCGGGATAGCAATAAAAGTGCAGACCTTCAGTTCACCTAAAATCAAAGGGTCATGTCATCCTATCGTGAACCGGCAATGAAGCGTAAACCGTATCGTGGATCCGCAATACTTTCTCAGACATCAACTTTGATTCGGTGGTTTACCATTACCGGCCCACCCACCCAACCGCAGAAATGCGGATCCGCTTCCTTAAGATTGCCTTCAAGCCAACGACCGTCCTGGCGGAACCTTCCCCAGACCCCATCCTCCTGTGTGACCAGAACGTTGCCGTTGCCATCCTGCTCATAGAGCGCCCGCCCAAACGGATGCTTCATACCTTTCACAAGTCCCGCTCCAGCCATCGGTCGATTGTCTCGTTGAGCCAGCGCACCTTAGCCTCTTGATATCCTGCCAGTGTTACGCCGGGCTTTCTCGTTGTTTCCAATCCCAGCTGTACCCGCTCCATATTGAACGCGTCTTGATCAAAGATCTTGCCCAGCATCCCAAGAGATTCGGCCTCGACCCACGCCTGGTCGGCGCGCAAATGCAAGACTGGCGCCGGCAGTGGCCGCTCGCCGGTAAAAGGTGCCAACAGGAGAACCTCCATAATTGAGGAACGGTGGTCATTGCCGTTGGGCCGAAAGCGGTAAACGATTCGATTGAAAGCACCCCAGGGATGGAAGTTGGGGAACAACGTGTAATCCAAATTATCAATGAACTCAGCATCCGACCAGGTATCTACCAGATCCCCCACCATCGGTCGCCAGCGCTCGCGCGCCGAATCCGCCGCGGTACGACGTGCCGTCGTGCCCTGCACCGACCAGGGTAAATCCATATCTTCGCGAATATCGAGCATATGACGTAGGATATCGGCTTCTTCCGGCGCCCAGTCGAGTAATGGGCTTGGCGTGCCGCCGGCTGTAATGACGCGAGCGAATGTATCCCAAACATCCACCTGGCTGTTCGTGTCGCCCAGGTAAGGCAATGCCTGCGGGTGCGTTGCGCTAATGTGGAACGCCTCGCAAAAGGCTTCTTGCGAGATCTTCCAGTTGGCCCGAATTATTTTTGAAACATGCGTTTGGACATATCGGTCGGTAAGATTCCAACGCTCAAAATGAGCAGGTAAATCACCAAGAAATTCCTCAAAAGCCGCGGCGTTCGGGTCCGGGTTAATGAACACAAATCCAGCCCAAGTCGCGACTTTTGCTTCGGGCAGCGCAAATTCACTGGCTACGATTTGAGGAAAGTCCCAACTTGCAGGCACATCCTTAAGCGTGCCACTCGTAGACCAGGCAAAGCCGTGAAACGGGCAACGTAGCTCAGAGCAATTACCATCGTACTGTTTTAACTGCCGGTCTCGATGCAAACAGGCATTGACGAAGCATTTAAGGTTGCCCGCATGAGAGCGGATAACAATATAGGAGTCGCTGCCAATCTCATAAATCGTATAATCCCCAACCTCAGGTATGTGCTCCTCACGGCAGGCGAACTGCCAAACCCGGCTCCAGAGCCTAGCCATTTCCTGATCGTGATATGCCGCAGAGATATAGCGATCCACAGATAAGTCGTTATGTTTACGTTTTGCGGGACTTTGTTGACGCAACACGTCCGGTACTGGATGTGAGTCGGTATCCAGTAACGCCTGGTAAGAAATCCCGGGAGATCGGGCATCGATGGCCTTGGACATGGTATCTACTCTTGTAAAGTGTGCCGTGATATCTGCCGCTCATCGGCTAAAACATTCGCGTATTTTGATCACGCTCCTGCCGAGCATCAGAACCTCAGACTGAGGATCAACCGAGGATGTCATGCCCCTCGATGCGCCAGGCAAAAAAACAACTAGACCGGATCGATTTTTATTAATCTGATCTCGCCACTCATTAATAAACACCGGGACATAACATCCCGACGACCCTTGCGCTCTTTGAGACGCTGAGGGCACCCACCTTGCGATCGATATTGAGCAATCGACTTCGGTGCAGGAATTAAAAGGCAGTTTATCAATGGGTTCTTGAATTTAAATAGTATAATACTATTAATATAAATCCGGTCAAGCGCCTCAGTTTGCTTGCGGCACAGGGACAGGTCTGAATAGACTCAAAAGAGGTTTTCGACAAACAACATCAAAGATGCGGGCGGCCCATCTTTGAATCGGTTTGTTACCCAAGGTCGTCAGCCTCGACCAAACCTACGTCAGATCGCATTTGAAACAACCCGAGGCCATCAAATCAGCCAATGCATTGACCACAGCTGCGCCGACCCAGCCTCAAAAAGTTGCCTTAATTTATCGATCACACGGACTCGTTCGCGCTAGCTTCTCTCTACCCAGATCGGCCTGGGAGACTGCGGTGAATCAAGCCACTTTATAACCCTTGTATTAATTGAATAAAGCGGCAGGTCGTCAGCTAGAGCATCCTGATCTGATCAGCGAGCAATGCCAGTTCAATCGGCGTCTACAACACTTCGCCGAGGGCGTCGCATCCAATCCAATTAGCAAGTGCTCAGCCGCTTTCACCCCTACGCTAGTTGCAGTGGGTCTAATGCTGTTCCGGGCGGATAGTTGTCCGCAATCTGGTACATCCCATCGAAGGTAATGGCCGAGCCCAGCGTCATGCCCCCCCCATCGCCGACGTTTTCCGGCGTCA
>Ga0115569_10003048_pt1 | contig 12531 bp, 9 predicted proteins | sample COGITO_mtgs_1205_2_FD_87295 | JGI IMG/M metagenome (GOLD analysis project Ga0115569, IMG submission 87295) | Pelagic marine microbial communities from North Sea - COGITO_mtgs_120503 | ecosystem: Environmental > Aquatic > Marine > Epipelagic | place: Germany:Helgoland, sampling site Kabeltonne...
ATTAATGATTATTTTTCCTCTGGTCTACCGCATTATAAACGCTCCACAAAAAATGAATGCCTTTTGGTGGGACGTAACTTTCAGAAAAGTTGTCTTAATGCGGTTAGATACTATTATATATGGGGTTCTTGCCGCGTATATCAAATTTTATCATAAACAGTTCTTTCAAAAAATTGCAGTGTCTTCCTTGTTTTTCGGAATTGCGATTATTCTTGCCACCGCTTATTATCCTAATCAATTTAACGATTTCTTTACCAAAACCTTTTTCTTTAATTGTACTTCAATTGGCGCAATGCTACTTCTCCCTTATGCAGATTCCATTAGGTCCTTTAATTCGAATTTCGGCAAAATAATTACCCACATAAGTTTAATTTCATATTCGATGTATTTAGTAAATTTGGGATTAGTGGCCAGCGTAATTACAAAACAATTTCCAGTACTAAGCCCTGCCGATGGCCTCATAAAATATTCGTGTTATTGGATAATTGTTTTAGCAAGCTCTACCCTGCTTTATTTCTTTTTCGAAAAGCCAATACTCAATTTACGTGACAAAAAGTTCTTCAGTAAATGAACATAGAACACATCCCATTTCTAATTGGTTTTGCCGTTATATACTTTGTGCATTAAAAGAATAAATAAGATGCAGATAATTCGTTTTCCATTGCATTTACGTTACTTGAATTTCTCCGCCAAAATAGCTAAAATCGCTTACAATTGCTATATTAAAAAAATTACAAAAAGACGTTAGCTTATCTAATACTTTACTTTATCCAAACCCCACTTCTAGTGATATAACTATTGATTTAGGCGACATAAAAACAGCAGTGCGAGCAACTTTAACCAATTGTTTTGGTCAAGTAGTTTTTACTAAAGAATTTGAAACAAATAGACTTATTAATGTTAATATGGATATATCACCAGGTGTTTACTTCTTGCAATTAAAGACCAGTAATGGAGAACCATTAACTATAAAAGTTGTCAAAGAATAACATTTTACAACAAAATCTAAACTATTTTAAAATTTAGGTTTCTGTCGCGTTAATTTGGTCAAGTTCTAATCTATTAGATTTGAAAGGTACTAAAATCTAGATTGCGATTTGCAAACACCACCGATTTCCAAAAGCCATTATTCTTCATGCAGTCTATTTCAAATTTAGATTCACTTTAAGCTATCGAGACGTGGAAGATCTAATCAAAATACGAGGTGTTATTGCAGATCATTCGACAAACCAAAGGTGGGTGTTTAAGTTCGCGCCTATTATTGAAGCCAATATGCATAAAAGAAAAAGACAGGTTTGTGACAGTTGGAGAATGGATGAGACCTATATTAAAGTTGGGGGTAAGGACAGGTACCTTTATCGAGCAGTTGACAAGTTTGGCAATACGGTCGACTTCCTACTCACCAAAAGAAGAATGAAGGGGTCTGCACAAAAATTCCTAAACAAAGCTATCGGTAATAATGGCAAACCCAAAGTAACCAATATTACAAAAGCGGGTCTAATTACACCGCAATTCAAGCAGTAAATCGAATTGAAAGACACACCAGCAAGTTAAGTTTTAGAGGTATGAAATTACCACGGTAGCTATTTGGTTTCCGACATATGCTTTAATTAAATAGATTCCCGTGCTTTGAGCCTTAAGATTAACTGCAAAAGTTTGCCCATTGTATTGTGTTAGAATGAGCTCGCCCATATAGCTATAGACCTCTAATTTATCTATTGTATGTTGTTCTTCACTTACAATATTAATAATACCGTTAGATGGGTTAGGATAAGCTTTGATTGCGGGTTTTTCAATTGAGGCTTTCATTGAAGGTTTTCCAGCAAATCCCTTGCAATCAGGAATTGCATTACAAGGCCCTAATTTGCAATTTTGGCAAGCATTCAAAACATTGGCCACAGCATTGTAGGGAACACATCGAAACCCACCTTTAGAGCAAACCATAATCTTCCTGTTGTTTATATTTGGAATTGTATTCAAATTAGCGTTAGGTTTAGAGCAGATCACATTATATGTGGTAACCTCAACATCATCACTTTCAGTACACCCTAATTGATCTGTGCTAGATAATGTATAGCTTGTCGTTATGTAATCACCCATACCTACAGTAGATGCATTAGTAAGAAAGGATGTAGGATTACCTGTTCCTACAACATTGCCATTCTGATCTGTCCACACACTTGTTGTTGCACCAATTCCACCGGATGTTATCCCATTTAATTCTACTTCTGCATAATCATTTGTATAACCCCAAAATGATGTTTGACACAATCCTGCCCATACTGATGGAAGAGGGGTTACTGTAACATCTACCTGATCGGTATTTAAACATCCATAAGCGTCCGTTCCTGTTACTGTAAAGGTTGTTGTTCCTAGTGGTGGTGTAAATGAAACTCCATCTGCTACGCCATTATCCCATACATAAGTTGCAGCACCGGAACCTGTTAAGGTTACTGTTGTTCCATCGTTACAGACCGATTGATCTGTTCCTGCCGACACTACTGGTAAGTCATTTACCGCTACACCTACCTGCGAGGTATCTGTACATCCATTATTGTCCATTCCTATTACTGTATATTCGGTTGTTCCAAATGGTGGTATAAATGATACCCCATCTGTTACACCATTATCCCATGCATAAGTTGAAGCCCCTGATCCTGATAAGGTCACTGTTGTTCCATCATTACAGATTGTTTGATCCGTTCCTGCTAATACTATTGGTAGTTTATTTACTATTACATCTACCTGATCGGTATTTGAACACGCATTCCCGTCTGTTCCTGTCACTGAATAGGTTGTTGTTAATACTAATGGAGCTTGTGTTGGTGTAAATGGGACTCCATCTATTACCCCATTATCCCAAGTATAACTTACCGCTCCAGAACCTGATAAAGTTACAGTTGATCCATCATTACAGACCGATTGGTCTGTTCCTGCTGATACTACTGGTAAATCATTTACTATTACATCTACCTGATCGGTGTTTGAACATCCATTAGCATCCGTTCCTATTACTGTAAAGGTTGTTGTTCCTAATGATGGTGTAAATGAAATTCCATTTGTTACTCCATTATCCCATAAATAAGCTACAGCACCTGAACCTGTTATGGCTACTGTTGTTCCATCATTGCAAACTGTTTGATTTGGTCCTGCTGTTACTATTGGTATGGGATTTACTGTTACAGTCTGTGTTGCAGAACTTGGGCACAGACCTGCAGTAACATATTTGATAGTGTAAGTTGTTCCACTTATACCTCCTGTAATCTCACCTGTTGTTGAATTAATGGATTCACCTGAAGAAGGCAACGCATCAAATGAAAAAGTTCCTCCAGGTGTTGCAATATTAGAAGCCAAATTGTTTTCCCCTTCGCAATAATCTGTTAAATTAAAAGAAGGATTTGTTGCAATACTATTTAGTGCTAATTGAACAGCTCCTTCTGCATTCAACCTGCCAGCACCAATTAGTCCAGCATAATTAGGGTTCAAAAAATCAATATCTATTGAAGATTGTTTAAGATAGGTTTCTATTTCCAAATTAGATAAACAAGGATTAACAGAAAGCATTAATCCAACTGTACCAGCAACAATTGGAGAAGCATAAGAAGTACCACTTCCTGTTAAATACCAATTTGGCGCAGCACTAATAGGTACATCATATCCTGGAGCACTTAAATCAACAGTGCTATTATGCTGGTGGGTAGAGTTCGGGTTGCCAATGTATCTTTCGTGATTGTCGAACGGGCCAATGCTTGTTACTGCAAATACATTATCATAAGCTGCTGGATACACGAGGCTATCGGGGCCTCCACATGTGCTTCCATTTCCAGCGGCGGCTATTAGAAAAGCCCCGAGTCCACAAGCTTCATCTATGGCCATTTGCTGATAAATATTGAATTCGCAGCCAGAAGTCCAGCTCATGTTGATGACTTTAGCTCCAGCATTTGCAGCATCCAAGACTTCGTTGTAATTCATTCTATATAAACCTAATTTTATATCATATCCGATACTACTCATTCCAACTTCATTATTTGTATTGCCGGCAACAAGAACAGCAACTGCAGTCCCGTGACCTTGCGAAGAAGTATTAGCTGGATCATAGTGTACAACTTTACCTATAAGCTCTTCATGATTTACAAAATAATTCTGATCGCTTACAGCTGCCACAATATTAGTATCTCCATGGGTATAATTCCATGCTCCTTCAGCATTTATTAAGTCTAACGACCACATGGGGTTAAAATTCATAGTGTAATCGTCTGGCAATACTAATGGCTCGTATTTAGGTCCGTACTCAATTCCACTTATTGCACTAACATTATTTAGAGCAGTGTAAAGGTCTGCTTCATTACAATTACAACTAAATTCATATACTTTTAATAAATGGGGCTTTTTTGAACTTGGTAAAGCCTGCATATACTTAATGTTTAATTTCTTGGCAGCAGTTAAATAAGTTGAGGATTTTTCTAATTCAGATAAATTTTTCACACTTCCCCAAACGTTTGAATTTTGAGAAACGGAAAAATTTGCAGTTGATAACAGAACAAATATCAATAGCATGTTTTTTGTAATTGAATTTTTCATGATGTAAAGGTTTAGTTAAATGGGTTGCCTTTGCAGTAATACTTACTGACAAAATTGGAAGATTAAAATCTATAAAAGATAATTATTAGATGCACATGTGATGTATGAAATAATAATAGTGACGAATGGAAATGTCTTATTTAGCTAACTGTGACAAATGAGATATATTATGTGACGAGCGGAAAGGCTAAAATAAAAGTTCCGAAATGGATCTCTGATAGGTTCGGCCAATGGGAATATCTTGATTAAGTACCCGCAAACTTTTAGATGATTTCGCTGAAATTTTATCGATTCTTACGATATAAGAGCGGCTGACACGAATGTAATCCAATTTATCCGGAGGTAAATTTTCAAAATCCCCAATTTTCATGCGGGTAACATACCTATTTTTTGTTGTGTGGATTTCAAGGTAGTTTCCTGAAGATTTCACAAAACAAACCTCAAGGGAATTGATCTTAACCGAAGCTCCATGCACCCTTATCTTGAACTGCTTTGATCTAGGTGAAAGTCGCTTTAAAAGTATTCTTAAGAACTCCCTTACAATATCCCGATTGTAGGTCAACACTCGTATTTTAAAGAACAAATAAATAATCAGTACCGTTATAAACAGTGAAAGTAGGACGAACCATGTCGTTTTGTGAAAAGGCGAAAAAATGGTGAACTCAAGGTTTTCCTCATTCTGGCTCCAATCGCCCCCCCTAGTTCGTGCTTGAATTACCAACCTGTAAGAACCGGGAGCAAGTGCCTTGTATGACACCGAGCGACTATATGACCTGGTCCAATCTTTATCAATTCCTGCAAGTTTATACCTGTATTCAACAGCTTCATTTCCACCAAAAAAGATGGTATTATAATTGATTAACAGGTCATTCTGATCATGGCTAAGCCCTGATAATTCTTTTCCATCTAATAACCTATCATAATGATGTATGGACCTAATCCTTAATCTCAGGTCAATAATGGACGAAACCGCTTGAATGGGTGGTTTTTCCATGTAAAACAGCCCGGACCTTGTTCCGATCCAGACCTTATCATTTTTCACATGAACGTCGCTGATGTAACTGTCGCGTAAACCGTCCTTCTCGTTGTATATATCAATTTGTAAATGATCCGCATAAATACAAACTCTGTTTAGCCCATTGTTTGTAGCTACCCATATGGTAGAATCGTTTTCTGTAAATAGAGCATGAACTAAATTACTGGACAAACCATCTGCCATGGAAACCTTAAAAGTTGTGTCTCTGCTTTTGATTACCAAGCCATTCCCCATTGTTCCAAAAAAAGCAACCGAATCTGCTGACCTAATGGACTCAGTTCTTCTTTGAAGCGATAAATCCGATACTCGTTCAATTGAAGAATCAAGTGTATCACAAAAAAACAAACCCGACAATGTTCCCACCCAAATTCCTTTCTGTGCCCATGCTATTGATCTAACCCGCTCTGACAACACGTGGTTTCTTAATTGGCTTTTTTCATTATCCCACCAATAAATCTTATTCAAGCTACCGAACAGAACGGGTTTACGCCCATTCTCAGAAATTGAACCAACCCACCCGGGAAAGTCTATCTCAATCTCTGGAAAAATAAGCTTATCTCCTAAAAATATGGCATATCCATCTATGGTCTTATTCAGCACAGCCATTGAAGGAGTTCCGGCACCACCGTCTGCCAAAAATTTCGATCGTTCAGCAAGACACTCGTATATTTCACCTTCATATGTTCCTACAAGAACTTGATCACCTTGACCATTGCTAATATACGAAACGTGATGGTTAAGTGCATGCTTTCGTATTCTTTTGTCCTTAGCGAAAAATACACCATTGGAAAGCGTAGAGATCCACAACCCCTTATGCTGATCATGAAAAGCAAAAGTAACCGATTCATTAACCAGAAAATGGTGAATCAGATCTCCTTTCACGTTGTAGACTCGAATTCCGCCTTTTCTTAACCCTATCCAGAATTCATTTTCACCAAAAGCACCCATTCCAATAATCGGTTTATCAACAGTAATCTTTTTATGCCGGCCAGCAGGACCCTGAATAATGAGTTGAGTTTCTATAGAAAAAATTGCGTGCTCATTCAATAGCAAGGTTTTGCTATAGTGCCCTTTTGACGCCATAAACCAGCAAGTATTACGCCTGGAATTTTTTAAAACTCTGGAAACATCAGTATCTGTGGAATCCCTACCGAGGAAATATTCCAATTGATTCATCCCCTGCTCTTCAGCCACCAACAATACACCTGTTCCTATTCTTTTATCCAAAATGTGCGGTTTATTCAAGGCTACCCCATCAATATTCATTGAAAGTACCCCAACTAAATTTTGAAAGCCAATATGAACTGTTCCGTTTTCATCTATGATAAAATCCTCATTAAGCCCTCCAATCGAATACTTAACAACGGTATCGTTGTATTTGTAGGGTTTGAATTCTTTTTGTCCCGGGTTAAAATAAAACCATTTGTTTTCGAAAGTGGAGCACCACACGTCACCATTTTTTTGAGGATAATATTTAAATACCGTGCTGGAGGGCAACCCATTTCTTTGGTCATATTGCACAAATCTAGTTCCGTCGTATTTGGCAATTCCACGATCAGTTGCAAACCACATGTAACCTAGGTCATCCTGGAACATATGGTATACCTGAGCACTGGGCAGCCCCTCTTTTGTTGAGAATTGACGATAGCTTAGATCCTGACCTGTGAAGCTCGTAGCGAGTAAAACGAACACTATAATAATCGACAAATGTTTCATAATATGGAAGTGCAAAATAAAAAAGGAAATGGTTCGAGCCCTATTTATGCGGATAATTATTGAAACATCTCTGCATGTTTGATTTCGTTTTCGTTTTAATATTGAAATGGAATGGCTACATTCTTACCATGAAAAACAAAGTGAATTGGACCTAATGCGTAATGAGAAATTACAATAGAAAGCCAAGTCCGTAGAGCCGCCCATGAATAATATTAAGATTTGATCATTTAATAAATCAAAAAAGGCCTTCCAGTTCTGGAAGGCCTTTTTTTATGAAAATAATTACCTAACTACTTAGGCATAACAACCGTATCTATAACATGTATAACACCATTACTCCCCATTACATCAGTTGCAGTAATTTCACTAACATTTCCATTTGAGTCTTTCAACCAAATTTTATTATCTTTTTGCATTACTGTTAGCACTTGACCATTTAAAGTTTTTAACTCAACAGTACCATTACCTTCCTTAAGGGCAGCAACAACGTCGTTCGCGGTTAATTTACCAGAAACTACATGATACGTCAGAATGCCTGCTAATGCTTTTTTGTTCTTCTCTTCTAATAGAGAGCCTAACGTTTTAGCATCAACTTTAGCAAAAGCATCATTTGTCGGAGCAAAAACCGTAAAGGGACCTTCTGCTTGTAAAGCACTAACTAAATCAGCAGCTTTAAGGGCAGTTACTAAGGTTGTAAAATTTTCGTTACCAACGGCAACATCTACTATTGTTCCTTGGGCGCTACTATTTTTAGAAAAACCTACACACAAGACCAATGCTAAACTAAGGACTAATTTGTTCATAATATTTATTTTAATTGTTATTAATTTTCCTCAAATATATACTAAATATTTAAATTTGTTTAAAATTTTATGGTATTTATTAAACAAAACATGGTAAAAAACTAATAATCAATAGCTTATAGTTATGTGAAATTAATTGAAATAAGATATGAAAGAATGTTTTTAAGTGGAAAACACGCATAACACTGCCTAAAAAACCCAAACCGTTTTTGCGTATTTTAGCCTAAACGTTGTGCTTCATTTTGACTAAATCAAGAAACAATGAAAAAAATAGCGAAATTTCTATTAAGTAGTCTACTATGTGCTACGAATGTTCTTTCTCAAGAACAAAATTATAAAGCAAAAACTGAAGTACCTCCCGGATGGTGGCAATGCCCTAATTCTCCAGTAATTTTCACCTTTGGTGGCTATGTAAAAGCAGATATGATACATGATTTTGATGCGATAGGGTCTCCAGATTTCTTTGACGTGTCTACAATACCAACTGATGGCAGCGAAGGAGAAGCTACTCGCTTCAACGTTAAGGAAACTAGAATAAAGTTAGATGTAAAATATCCAGAAAAAGACCTAAGAGCTTATTTTGAAGGTGATTTTTATGGTTCTGGATCATCATTAAGAATAAGGCGTGCCTATGTTGAATACAAAGGGTTCTTGGCTGAACAAACTTGGTCTAATTTCATGGACGAAAATATTATTCCTTCTACGTTGGACTTTGAGAAACCTGCCGCTTATGCATTTGCAAGACATAGGATGATTCGCTATAAGCATTCTATAAATGATAAAATGAGTTTGGGTATTGCCCTAGAAAAGTCTAATGCTGCTGGTCAGGCACCTCAGGGGTCATGTGCAAATATCAGCTTTTTTAGCTAGTATAAGATACAGGTTCGATATTGGTGATAAAGACGACATAACGCTTTATGGGGCATAATTTATCCGGACAGTTCAATTTATTCAAAAAAGATAAAATCATTTACCAAGCCTTTTATGGCCCAGGTATAGGAAGGTAGCGAAGTGGTCAGTCTGTCGCTTTAGACCAAAACGGCAATTTAGAGAGCCTTACCGATTTAGGCCTAACATTTGGATATGAGCAATATTGGAATGACAAGCTTTCGTCTTTAGTTGTTTATAATTATGGATTGGTAGACAATACAGATGGCCAAACAGGTTCTGCTCTAGAATCCACCAATTATTTTGCGGCTAATGTAATTTATAATATTATGAAGGGAACCTTTGTCCGTGTAGAGTATCTAAGAGGTAATAGAAAGGATTTTAATGGCGAGGATGGCACAGCTAACCGTTTACAACATAGTGTCCGTTATAGCTTCAATATGTAAGTCTATTTAAAATATTAATAAGTACTTTTAAATAATTAAATTAAATCATAATGAAAAAACTAGTAGTATTAACGTCTGTTTTTCTGTTTACAGTTACTATATCTTGTAAAGAAAACCAAAAGAAAACTGAACAAGTAACAGACGCACCAACTGAAAAGCCACTTGAAGAAAAAAAGGAAACACCAAAGCATTGGAGTTATGATGGTGAGACTAGCCCTGAGCATTGGGCGGAGATAGAAAAAGAGTCTGCCTGTGGCGGCAACCATCAATCACCAATTGATATTGTTACGGATAATCTCGTCACAAAGTCTTCAGGGGTCAAAGTATCCGATATTCACTATGATTTCAATACAATAATTCATGATATTACTAACAATGGTCATTCCGTACAGTATAATTTTGCCGATAATGTCAACTATGTCAGTTTTGAAGGAAAGCGATATAACCTTGCCCAATATCATTTCCATGCCGCCTCGGAACACTCAGTAAATGGTATGCATTTTCCACTAGTGATACATATGGTGCATGTTAGTGAAGACAAAAAATTTGTTGTTTTTGCCTTAATGGTTAAGGAAGGCAATGCAAACGATGCTTTTGATTTTATAGAATCGTACCTGCCAGTTAATCAAGGAGAAACTAAGGCCATAGGGAAAGCACATCATTTTGAAAATTCTTTTTTAGAGAATTTTGATCATTACTATTATAAAGGGTCACTTACCACACCGCCTTGTACAGAAGCCGTGAATTGGTTCGTCTTTAAGGATGCCATTGAGGCTTCTCCAACGCAAGTTAAAGCGATAGCGGACTTAATGCCAAGAAATAACTATAGACCAACTCAGCCATTAAATGGAAGAACCGTTTACATTAGTGAATAGGTTTTAAATAAGATGGTGGCAATAGTATTTATATCGAGGTAAAATATCAAAAAATACACACTCCTCATGGTTGGCAAGTAGAAAGTGAATTAAATTATTACGAGCCGTTTCAAAATTAATTTACCTTTTTTGCGACTATGAGCGAAAGAGGAAAACAGCATTTTGATAATAGTTTAAAAGAAATAGAATCAGCTTACTATCAGCTAAAAAAAGAGCGCAACTCAAATAAAAATAACGAAATCACAGCAATGGCTATAAGTAAATGCTTTTTCTCGCCTACTTCTGAAAATCCTCACGGATTTTCAGTTTGGTGTGTACTTGCAAAGTTAAGTGCTAAACCACGCAACTACTCATAGCCGGGACGTAAGCGAAAACAACTCCCCAAAATTAAATTTACTTTTGCTGTAACTTAAGTTAATAGTTAACCGTCCTAATAATAATGACCGTTTCGGAGTACAACAAATGTGTTGACTTATACGCAGACAATGTGTATCGTTTTGTGCTGAAAAACATTAAAGATGTTGACAAAGCCAAAGACATTGTACAAGATACGTATGAAAAAATGTGGCTAAAACGATTATCTATTCAGTCAGAAAAAGCAAAGTCGTACATGTTTACCACCGCCTATCGCACGCTTATAGACTTGGTTAGAAGAGAGAAAAAGCAAGGCAATATGGATGAGGCAAATTATAATGACTTGAGTCATTCCTCTCAATATTCCGATTTAAACGAAGTGCTTCATAACGCAATAGATAAGCTTCCTGCCGACCAAAAGGCAGTAACAATGCTTCGAGATTACGAAGGGTATTCCTACAAAGAAATTGAAGAGATTACTGGATTAAAAGAAGCCCAAGTAAAAGTATACATCTACCGAGCGCGAAAATTTCTAAAAAACTACTTAGGCAGCGTTGAAGCTGTAATCTAATATGGACATCAATAAACTCAACTACGAACTATACTTTGTAGACTACCACGAAGAGAGCCTCTCAACCGAGCAGGTAGCTGAGCTTATGGCGTTTCTTGAACAACATGCAGATTTGAAAGCTGAGTTCGAAGATTATTCTGAACTTGAATCAATAGCGCATGATATTGAATTTAAAGAAAAAGACGCCCTCAAAAAAATTGTTGTTCCTACTCTTTCTATAAACGAAAGCAACGCAGAACAATACCTTATTGCTAATATTGAAGGTGATTTATCATCTAATGAACAAAAGGAACTTAACTCTTTTTTATCTGCAAATCCTATTTACAAAAGTGATCAAAATCTATTCAAAAAATCGAAATTAACGGGGGCTTCTATTGTTTTTAACAACAAAAGATCCCTTAAAAAATCGGTTGTTATCCCTCTTTGGATTAAACGAACCAGTCAAATTGCAGCGGCAGCAGCAATCGTTCTTTTTGCTGTCGTTATATTTAGCCCCGATAATATCTCCTATACACCGAGACTAGTAACCGCTGAAGCTAAAACCATTAGCGACCCTGCTAAAGGGGTTCAGCTCGAATACGATTTATTTGAGAAACCCAATATAGCTGCAGCTCATAATATTGCATCTCCAAAAAAGACTCTACCGATAGAAAATTTATTGGCTGCCGAAAACGATTCTGAACTAATCATTCAAGCTGTAAATTCACCAAAAGAAAAAATAGAGGCCTTATTAGCAAATAAATCTGACGACAATGATAAAATAGAAGCCCCTAAAGAAATTACAACTCTTGAAGAAGAAGTATTGGCAGATGTTTCTAGCATTACTGTAGAACATTTCAAAACAGGAGTTGCAGATAGAGACCATGTTTCCATTAAACAAGGCATGACCGCCTTCTTGAAAAAACGAGTGCTAAAAAAAGACGTGGACATTATCAAATCGCATATTCTAAACCTAGAACTTGCACATACCCTTATTCAATCGGTCAATAAAGTTTTTGGAACAAGTGTAAACCTTGAACCTACCTATAACGATGAAGGCGATATGATTGCGTATGCTTTAGAATCGAACACTTTCGAGCTTCAACGAAACACTAAAAATAAGTGAGGCAAATGGCTTTTCTGATACACTTTCTGCAGGGAACAAAAAAATCATAGTTTCGTGCAAAAGAAATTTTAACTAAAAAAGAAATTAGGAAAAATTTATTATTCTTAGCAATTGCATTTAATGGATTAGCGTTGAGTTCATGTAACAAAGATCAGG
>Ga0115569_10003050_pt1 | contig 12530 bp, 14 predicted proteins | sample COGITO_mtgs_1205_2_FD_87295 | JGI IMG/M metagenome (GOLD analysis project Ga0115569, IMG submission 87295) | Pelagic marine microbial communities from North Sea - COGITO_mtgs_120503 | ecosystem: Environmental > Aquatic > Marine > Epipelagic | place: Germany:Helgoland, sampling site Kabeltonne...
AGCTCGCACTCAGGCAGGCCAATCGTTTCACATGCACGGAAGGTTGCATCGGCCATAAGCAGGGCCCGGGAATCTGCCAGGCCGACATCCTCGGGTGCAAAGATGACGAGTCGGCGGGCAATGAATCGAGGGTCTTCTCCACCGGCGAGCATTTTGGCGAGCCAGTAAATGGCGGCATCGGGATCGTTTCCACGCATGCTTTTGATAAAAGCGGAGGCTGTGTTGTAATGTTCGTCCTCATCCCGGTCATAGCGAATGCTTCGTTCACGGCAAAAGCCCGCAACCTGTTCCTCTGTGATTTCACTTTTTTCGGGAAGGGCTTCGACTATGGTTTCTAAAAAATTGTAACCTTTTCGCAAGTCACCCTCAGCGACTAGTGCGATATGTTCGATGATTTCATTTCCTGCATGACAGCCACGAGACCCCAGGCCGCGTTCATCATCCTGAAGTGCAGATTGAAGAGCATTTTCGATAACTGAAGTGGGGATGGGTTCAAGGGAGAGCAATTGGCAGCGACTGAGTAAGGGGTCGATTATATAATATCGTGGATTATGTGTGGTTGCACCAATCAGACGGACATCGCCGGATTCCACATCAGGGAGGAGTAAATCCTGTTGTGCTTTATTGAATCGATGGAGTTCATCCACAAAGAGAAAACAGTTTTCGGAACCGTAATAACGAACAAGTTTTAGGGTGTCACGTAATTCAGCAGTATTCGAGGTGACCGCATTCACTTTTAGTAGTTTGCATTTTCCTTCCGAAGCAATCACCGAGGCAAGGGTGGTTTTCCCTGAACCAGGCGGGCCGGCAAGAATTAAGTTGCTGACCCGATTCTCGCGGATGAGGTTGGGTAGAAGGCAGCCTTTTCCAAGTATATGATCCTGTCCAAAGACTTCTGTAATGGAACGAGGTCGCATACGTTCGGCAAGAGGACGTCTGGATTGCCCTTTTGGCTGTGCGGCATCGAGTGAAAATTCTTTTTTAGTTTCTTCCATTTTGAAGAATGTATCCAAGCACTCAGAGAGTATGGGGGCAAGATCGGTTATAAAAAATGTATTTCCAAAGTCCCCTCAATTGGCCGGCTCAAAAAATACCCAAGAATTTAATTAATCGAATTTAAGCTGCGGAAGAGATGGAATCCATTTTTTCGGAGTGAAGCTTTTAATTTTATTAAATTTTTGATTCCACTTTAGTGCATCTTCAAAAGTTTCACCGTGGTGATTTTCTAATGTGCATTGAAGGTCGACATAATTGGACCCATAGATTTTACAAAAAGACAAAATAGATTCGTCAGAATATGAAATGTCTCTCTTATTTTGAGTGATGAGCTTAGAAATAGCAGGTAATTGAAATGGGGATACGATTTCATCCACGACCACTAGTTCGTAGTCCTGAATGGCCTGTACTTTGAACCTTTTGTGATGGGTCCATATCCACTTTACTCGCTGATTTTGAAACGATGGGTGATGATGGGCTAGGTAATTTAAATTTGAGCTTTTCCCAGAACCACTGATTCCATGAAAAATAAGGAGACGGGTATTATTGAAGCTCTGTTTTGAGAGGCAGACGCAGTAAAGGTGATTTTACGAAGATCTACAGAATGGTGAACTGGTCTAGAGTCTTTTACAAAAACTTCTCGTTTTATTGAAAAAGTTGTTTTTTTCCAAAGAGAGAACGATCTTTAATTTTTATTTCAAATTCAATACCACCATCGCTTAAAGTTTCTCGATAGATTGTTATTTTTTCCCCCATGAATTCAATATCATTCATTGTAGAGTGAAATAGGGCAAGGAAACGTTTTTTAAATTCAATTAAAATAAAGAAGGGAATGTTAAAAAGATCGATTACTTTATTTTCTCTAATGGTTGCCAACCAATCTAAAAAGTGGAATAAAACATCAAAATGATCTTTAGAAAATTTGCTTTAACCTTCCTCACCTTCCCATTGATCACCTCTTTTTTATCGGCGGATAAAAAACAAAAGCTTTTTGTTGATACATTACCGGAATTAAAGACGGGTGAAGCTCCCCAGACATGGAATGATACCTGGAAAGGATTCGATCCACGGGCAGAACCTCTGGATGTGGAAGTCCTAAAAGAATGGGAGGAAGATAATATTGTATTAAAAGTCTTACGATATCGAATCGGAGTTTTTAAGGGACGAAGGGCGATGATGGCTGGGGTATACGGATATCCCAAAGGAGGCGAGGGTTTACCTGGATTACTGCAAATTCATGGAGGAGGGCAGTATGCTGATTACAAAGCTCCCCTGACTAATGCAAAACGTGGATATGCATCACTTTCAATATCATGGGCAGGTCGGATTTCAGCTCCAGGGTATCGGGTTAGTCCCAATGAGGTAAAGCTCTTTTGGGAAGGAAAAGTAGAAGATCCAAGGTATAAAATAACCACAGATTGGGGAGCTTTGGATGGCTACCATGCTCCGAGTCGTAATGGTAAGGATGCATTCCCTTCTATTCCTGTGGCGGATTGGACCTTAGATCCAATTGAATCCCCTCGAAATAATTCGTGGTTTCTTGCTACCCTCGGAGCAAGAAGAGGTCTGACTTTCCTTGAAAGACAACCAGAAATAGATGCTGATAAATTGGGGGTTTATGGACATTCTATGGGTGGGAAACTAACTGTATTGACTGCAGGGTCAGATAAACGGGTTAAAGCAGCTGCACCGTCCTGTGGTGGAATAAGTGATCGTTACACCACCAATCCGTTGCACCTTTTGACAGTAAGTGACCCCCCAAGCTTGAAGGAAATTACCTGCCCGATTATTTTCCTTAGTCCGTCCAATGATTTTCATGGGCGGATTAACGATTTAGAAACCTCGATTGAAGAAATTAAAAGTAAAGAATGGCGTGTAACCTGTTCCCCTCACCATAATCATCAGGACACTGCGGAGTATGAAGTGGCTACCCAATTATGGTTTGACCAACACTTGAAGAAATCTTTTCAATTACCTGAAACGCCAAATTTGAAACTGTTTTTACCACCAGGGAAATCACCTGTGGTTACACTGGGTATTGATGAATCCCGTGAAATTTCAGCAATTGATGTTTTCTATACGCAGCAGGGACAGACCGACGGGGGGAAGGATAATTCGAATAATACAAAAAACCGTTTTTGGCATCATTCAGCAGTTTCTAAGCACAATGGTAAATGGGCCGCTCATCTTCACTTGTTCAGTGTGGATAAACCATTATGGGTTTATGCCAATGTGAGTTATAAATTGAAGAAGCCGATATCCGGGGCAGGATACTATTATGGAATTTATTCTGCGAACCGGTTTACTTTATCTTCTTTGATGAGGGTTTCCACATCCAGTGAGTTGAAAAAAGCTGGAGTCGTTGCCAAATTAAAGCAACAAGTTCTGATCGAAGATTTTAAGGGAGACTGGCAAAAGGAATGGTTCAGCTATAATTCTAAAAAATGGGGAATTAAAACTCATAAACTTTATCACCCAGCATGGGAGGCACCTAAAGGAGCAAAACTCTATTTTGAGATAAAAGCAGAATTACCCAATAAAATGATTGTCGGGCTCGATCAAAATGTAGCAGAGGTAACAATAACTGGTAATAACAAGTGGCAGGGAGTAAAGCTAAGTCCTTCTGATTTTAAGAATGTGGAAATGACGCCAAGAGATGAATGGGGGCCTGTCATGGAGCTCAGGCTGGATGACACAGAAACTCTTCGTCCGCCGAAGAAATCAGAAGTGAAAGCCCGTAAGGTAGGAATGGAATGGAGAGGTGGTACTCCGGAATTCCGTTTTTTACGGTGGCTAGTTGAATAGCCCGAATAGTAATCAATTGTTGTAAATGAATCTTAAATCAAAAGGGCACATCATCCTCTACGCCGTCATCATATTCATCAAAGGTTTCAAAGGATGAAGAGTCCGGTTCATCCTTTGGAGGGGGAGAGTCTTCCGATTGGATTTTGTAACCGCTGATTGATGTAAACCATTTGGTTACCCCGTCTTTCCCTTGCCATTCGCGCCCATTCAGTCGAGCTTCGATAGTTACTTTCTGTCCTTTTTGTAGGCCTTGGGACAGTTCAATCGTATCTTTAATAAACTCTACAGGAATGGGGTTTGCCCATTTTCCGTCTCCGGTTTCCACCACAACCTGATGCTTTCTAAATCCATTGGCCCCGTATTCGCGGACTTCATCCACAAATACAACTTCTCCTTTTATCGTTACTTCATTCATGATTTTTGCTTACTAGATTTGAATAGGTTAGTAAGCAAACTATTACAGTCGATTGAAAAGAGTAAAAGTTATTAACTTTTTGATATATAGTGAACATAAAATTTTTGACTTAATTAATGGAAAACCCTGATACTATATTTCAAAATTATAAAATATTTATATTGGCTCATGGATAAGTGCATGAGATTATTGCGTAATGACTGGTATTTTCGTTAGGTTCTTCCTTTTTGTAATTCTTCTAAGTATTACTGCTTGTGGCTTAGATTTAAACGGCGGGTTTACTGGTAAAGTTGATGGGAAGAATATTACCATTTACTTTGAGGAGAGTGATACTGCTCTACTTCAAGGCTATTTCCCTGTAGACTTAAAAGGAAGCTGGGTGGAAGAAAAAACTTTCAAAGAACCACAGGTATGGGTCACATTTGATGGTCCGGAGGATAAGCCGTTCCGCCTTCGATTTGAGCTTGAACAGGAGGGTGAAAATTTCCGTGTATTGAAAATTAAGGCAAGACCGCTTGGTAAAGGAATGAAGTTAAATTCGATTCCAATAGAAGGTAATAGAATTCTAACCCCTCTACTTTCAAGATAAACCCGTTTCTTATTATTCATTCGACACACCATAACTTATTGAAAGTTATTGAAAATTTCCTTGATTTAACAGTATATTTGTAGAGTCTGAGGGTTTTAATTTTTGCTTTTCTGAAATTTTGCCCACTTAGAATTCCCTTCGTCCTGTTTGCCCTTTTTCTTTTTGGTTGTGCTCCAAAATCCCAAATAGTTGGAGGTAATTTATGCGAGTGCGGGAAAGATAACCCGTCTTGGCGACGTGGATACTGCATGGAATGTTATAATTTTCTTCAGCCTGATTTTGAGGAAAAATAAAGAACATTCTCAGATTTGAAAGTTGCTTAAGAAGCAAATCTGAAGATATTATGGAATCATTATGCCGACGTAGCTCAGTTGGTAGAGCATCTCATTCGTAATGAGGGGGTCACCGGTTCGAATCCGGTCGTCGGCTCCATTAAGATTGTCCTGATTAATCTCAAAAAACGAGGGTTGATGTAAAGGGAGGAATTGAAATAATTTAGCAATCAATGAATTCACGCATAATAATAAAAACCCTGATTATTATTCTAGCCATGGTTTTCGCGTATTCTTATCTGTATGTTGGTATAATGGAGGGGGATGTATTAAAGATAATTGGAGGATCCATTTCACTGTTGCTCGGTTTTGCGGCAACAATTTCTCTTTTTTATGAGTTTAAGAAGTAAAGTGTTTATGCTATTCGATAATTAATTTTCCATCTTTGTATGTTTGGAAATATAGTTTCTTCCCATCACGGTTATAGAAATTAACCCGTCCTTCTTTTTTCCCTTTATAGTATAGTCCTTCCTCTTTTTTGCTTCCGTTCCCGAACCATTTGGAATAAGGGCCATGTTCCAGCCCATTTTGAAACATACTTTCTGATATTTTGGCTCCGGATTTGTTCCATGTAATTGAGGTGCCATTTTTTTTATCATTCTTGAAAGTGGCTTCACTTTTACTTCCATTACCACGAATAAATTCAAATTTTCCTGCTCTCTGGTTATTTTTGAAAGTACCATTAATTTTCGCTATAAAATTTAAATCATAAATGGTGATTTTTTCTGGTTTATTGACTCGAGAATCTGCCACATAGTTCAGTTTGTATGCACCTTCTTTCTTCTGGTTCACTACCTTTCCCTGAATTCTGATTGGAGGGTCATGGAAGACAAGCAGAGTATTCCAGTAATTGATAAAGTTTCCTTCTAGTGAGCCATCTTTCCAGTTTGATACAAGTTTTGGACATCCATTGTTATACCAGGTTTTTACTGACCCGTTAAAATCTTTAAAACTTATTGGAGTGAGGAATGAGTTTGTAAGAGGTAGTGCTTGCCAATGGTCTTGAATGTGCTGGAAGACTGGTCTATTAAAGGGTAAAAATAATTCTAGGTCCTTAATCGGAAGATTTTGAAATGGGATGGATCCAGGAATGACACCAACATCTATCCTTTTAATTCCGCTTTCGTTCCATTGAAGAATCCTGACGGTCTGACCTTTGTTGAATTGAGCGAGGATCTGAAAATTGCCATTACTGAAAGTTCTTTTTGCCCATCCCTCGAAGATCTTTGTTGATTCGCGTGAATAGGTAGAGTTGTTTATATCGACTAAGTTATTCCAATCGGTTGCATTCTCCCAAATATCGTTCATTACATCGATATCAGTATTTTCCGAACAACTTAAAAATAAAAGAGAAAGAAAAGCTGAAAAAAAGAAACCTTTTTTTGATAAAGATGAACTCATTTCATACATTATAGATGAGTATGCGAAATTTTTGACTTTTTGCGATCAAATCTATGGTGAACAAAATACTTGTTATTTATCTTAAAATAGAAAAGATAAACGAATGATTCGTTTCCTTTTATTGAATATTTCATTCTTGGCGATGTCGCTTTTTTTCGGGGGGTGTTTCTGGGCTAAGAAAGTAAGCTTAAATCAAGATAACTTAGATCTTATTAAAGATGGAATGTCCAATGAGCAAGTTGCTCGAATACTCGGAGAACCCGACCTTATAAAAGAGGGGCAGGAAAAAGATTTTTTTATTGAATGTTGGGTCTATTCCTACATTAAAATGAACCAGAATTGTGCGGTAAAGATGGGTAGTTATCCATTACAGGTTAAGAAATTACACGTTTGGTTTGATCAGGCAAATAAGGTACGTGATTTTAGCATGAGGACAGAAGATGGCATTTTTGAAACTCCTCCATCTGTTGAGGGATAAACCGCGGCCGTTCTTTATGTTATGGATTTAGGATAAATCTAAATATTGGAAAGTTACTAGAGCTGTATTAGCAACACCCGGATGATGGACTGCAACATGTTTCAGTTTCAGGTTCTGTCTCATTATTATCTGGAATCCCACATTTCTCCTTAGCCAAACAGTCAGTGTAAGTTTGTGTAAGAACGAAAATATTTTCGTTATATGAAAGGCCATATTTTCCAATCGTGTCAGATTGGTACTCGACCTCAACCTCAAGATTTTCTAACAAAACTGATTTTTCTGCTGTATTGATAATATCAATAATTTTTTGAGGATTTATTCTATGTTCGTAATCATTTGCATGCCAAATTTGGAAATTGGCAGATCTCTCTTTACGTATTGTTCCACCACAATCGATGTAATCTTTTGTGATAATACCCATTTCAGTAATATGAAAGTGAGCCGGCACCTTTTCGTTATTTGGTAGAACAAACTCGACTTGATTGAGTTTGGATAAGCTTTTTTTAAATTCTTCAATATTCATCTAAACAATAAGCTATAAAAAGAATCCAAATCTTCAAATTAAAAGTAATGCACTTGCTATTAAGGTCCTAGTTATTATTCGATGGAACAATGAAATTTCTTATTCCAGCTTTGTTTTTAATTTTTTTCTTTGTATCGGGTTGCCTGAATTTAAATGATGAAAATACAGATGAAAATGTTGTTACGGATCAAGAATCTGCCCTTGCACGGAAAAAAGAGATAAAGGAATTAAAGCTCAAAGTGGAGACTTTAGAATGGGAAAATGCCCGACTTTCCCTCAAATTAATCTCTGTTAATGGAGCGGCCTTGGTTTTGGATAAAAGAACTGGCTTATGGCATCACGATGTTGATAGGATGCCATTTACAGGGCGGGCGACCGAAGTCTTTCCAAACGGTTCACCTAGAGGAGAAGCTGATTTCCACAAAGGCCTTAAAGATGGAATGGAAAGATTTTGGTGGCCGAATGGAAAACTGAAAGAAGAAGGCCAATGGTTTGCCGGCAACGCAAATGGTGTTTTCAGGGAGTGGAATGAAAGGGGAGAAATGCTTAAGATAGTTCGCTACAAAAGCGGACAACTCATTGATGTAATTTACGAAAGACCTCTCTCTGTTCAGGAGTGATTAATTAGCAAATGATAGACCAGTTGGCAGAGGAACCTGCCCCATGAATTTTGGTCGTTCAGTGAAAATTGGCCCTTTTGATGACATGAGAGCGTCTTTTACAATTATTTGGTAAGCTCGCATCGGATCCCCATAGGAAAAAGTGATGATTAGGTCGAGGCGCTGGTTTGGGTTTCTCTCATAACCATCTTCATGATTTATGACCGTTAAAAGACCACCGGCTTTCTTTTGGTCAGGTGAGAAGTAGAAAAGTTTGTCAGGGGACTGGGAATTAAATCGAATAAGTACATCTCCCTGACCCGCACCATTATTGGTAATTCCATCATCAAAGCTTTTATCTGAGTCTTCATCTACAGTACCAATCATAAATGCTTTGGAATAGGTTAATTTATCCAACACGAAACGGTAATTCAGGTCGCGGGCCAAAAACAGGCTATTGTTGCCGTCAATATTAAGGTCTTTTTTAATAAGGAACCGACCTTTTTCCCAACTTACAGGCACTAGGACTTCAACGGCGACCAATTTTGTTACCTTCCATTGAATACCATATTCTTTGGCTTCGTTAACAATTGGTAGAAAGTCATCATTCCGAATTTTCGCTTTTGGATAATTCGCCAAATGCCTGAGTTCCTTTCTCCACAAATGTTGAAAGGCCAAGTTCCATTTTTGAGAAAAAGTGAAATTTTCAGGAAATTCCCCTTTATATTGCTTAATTAAATTATCTTTGATGTTTTTATTATTAATTTGGAATAAAAAAGTTTTGAATTCCTGTTCATTCAAAGAAAAGATGGAGTGGTTGTAGAAGGAAATAAAGTCTTCATTTTTAAAAGATTTAAAAATATCCCTCCCAAAAATTTCCATAGGATGGCTTTGTGCGTTACTTATGTAAAAAGTTGAGAATAATAAAATTTTTAAAGTTATAATTTTGCAGACGCATCTCATAACTAAAAAGTAGTGAATTCTATCTCTTCATACAAGCGAGAAGATATATATATTACTTGGATTAGTATTAGCAGTTGGGAATATTTAAACAAAATATTGAAAATAAGAAATATGGTTCATCAATTGCTAAAGCTTGAGTTATGATGAAAAGAATAAGACCATTTGATACCAGACAGTTGGAAGCTTTTGATATGCTTTGTAGGACTGGTAGCTTTACGAAGACAGCGAAAAATCTTTTTTTAACCCAATCTGCAGTAAGTCATTCAATGAAGAACCTTGAGGAAGAGGCAGGTTGTAAATTGCTCAGAAGACAAGGGAAAAAAGTGGCTCTAACAGAAGCAGGTGATCGATTATTGAACTTCGCCCGTCCTTTTCTTGATGAAATGGAAAATTTGCGTCAAGAATTAGATGGATTTGAAAAATTCGGAGGGGGTAGAATTCGCTTGGGTGCAAGTGCTCAGGCCTGTCGTTTTCTACTGCCACCCTTATTGAAAAAGTTTGAAAAAGTACATGAGAACTGTCGTTTTGAAGTGAAGTGTGAGGATACGCCGGTTTGTATGGATGCTCTAGAAGATGGAAGCCTTGATCTGGCAATAACCCTCTGCCCATACAATTCATCTGACATAGACTTTGTGCCGTGCTTTCGCGATGAACTTAGAGTTGTCGTTCAACCATCCCATGAGTGGGCTAAAGCAGGGAAAGTTGATTGGGAATCTGCCTACAGAGAGAGCTTTATTCTATATAACCGAAACAGTTACACATTTCGTATTTTGACTGACTATTTAGATAGGCTTGGGTTGCGATTGTCATCCTTTATGGAAATCAGTAGTCCGGATGCTAGCAAAGAACTCATTAAAGTTGGTATGGGCGTTGGGATTTTGGCAGATTGGGCAATAGAAGAAGACTCAAAAAAAGGCGACTTAACAAGTTTGCCATTGGGACCGAAAAAATTGACTCGGACATGGGGAATTTCGGTACGAAAAGGAAGAAGGTTAAACAAGGCGGAACGGTTGTTTATAAACATCGCTGAAGAATCGGGCAGTCACTGGATGGTTAATCGCTCGCTTTAGCTTTGCTCCAAAGGTTGACTTAGGCTTCAGTTGCATAGTAACAACATATATGCGCTTTATTTGTCTTTTTGCCATTTTTCTAATCATAGGTTGTACATCCCAAACTGATTATGCTGGCAAAAAATACCCCAAAAAATTTATCCTGCATGCAGCAGATGATGTACTTGAATCTTTAAATGGAAACACATTTACAGCTAATGTCCGGGGTATTCATCCGGTTTTTGGAAATGCAATTAGGATCAAGGTAAGGGGATTAAGTGCAAATTCTATTACTGATTTAGACACAGAGAAAGCCACTGTTGCTTTTCGCCAATGGCATAGGTTTACTGCTTTAATAAAAGAGGCTGAAGTGATTGAATTAAGAGACTTAGAGCGAGGTGAAAAAGGGTTTTGGGTATGGGCTGATGTTTATATTGATGGCGTTTTATTAAAAGATGCTGACTGATGAAACTTGCAGGGAACTCCGAAATAAATCAAATTTAGGCATGTTTAGAAAAATATTTTTTACCCCTTACTTATTTCTTTTGGTAGGTTCGTTGAGTATTCTACTTGCACAGGCCCGGTCTCGAGAAGGAGATACCCGTACATTTAAGTTGTCCCCTCTGGTGAAAGTAACATCTGTACCTAAGCCAACTATGAATGCTGGGCGGTTAGGAGTGGATTTGCTCATGGATGGAAAACTGCCCAAGGATGGCTGGCGTTCAACCTGGACAGCATGGTTTAAGGTTGATCCGGTAATCAGCTTTGACCTAGGAGCAGAGAAAAATATTGGAATTATCCGAATTTTCTTTCAACCCACTGATCGCACAGATGAGTTGGCGGAGGTAAGAGTCGAGGTAAGTCGCGATGGTGAAAATTATTTGGAGTTCAACGAATATGTAGACTTTAAGACTGAAAAAGGGAAAGGTGCATGGGCTGAGATTGACCTTCGTTCAGTTAAGGCAAGGTTTTTCCGCTTGTCGCCTAAATTTCAGGGTTGGGGACATTTGTGGGGAGAGGTTGAGTTCTGGGAAGTAACAGGTTAATTTATTCCGATTGCTCTTCAACTGGTTGATTAGTATTCCAAAAATCCTCTAAACTTTGGCTGTTCCCGGTTTCTGCTTTGTAAATTTTATTGTTCTCATTTCGTAAGCGGAAAACCTCCCAAATCAAAAATATATTAATGAGAATCGAAGTACTAAGAACAAGGGCTAATTTTACTTTCAGTTTTGTTTTCATAGGTTTGATTTGGATTTTATCGATAAGAAATAGTAATCTGTATGTTTGAGAGGATTATTAGAGGGGCAACCAATTTGTTTCCTGTTTGGTCAGTCATAATAGGCATCCTTGCTTTAACACGCCCCGAATATTTTCTTTGGTTTGGAAAAGATGCTATTGGGTATGGGTTGGCGATTATTATGCTCGGCATGGGAATGACTTTAGAACTTAAGGATTTTTTACAGGTTTGGAAAAGCCCAAAAATAATTGGGATTGGAGTTTTTGCCCAATATTTAATTATGCCTGCTTGGGGAGCTTTTTTAGCGTGGGTATTTAAACTACCTGACGAATTGGCTGTGGGTTTAATTTTAGTTGCTTGTTGTCCAGGTGGTACAGCGTCCAATGTCGTTGTTTTTTTGGCAAGAGCAAACCTTGCCTTGTCGGTAAGTTTGACGACATTTTCCACTTTCTTCGCCGTAATCTTTACTCCCTTGCTCGCTGGTCTTTATGCTGGTAGATATGTGCCAGTGGACTCGTGGGCGTTATTAAAAAGCATTTGTCTAGTGGTCCTATTACCAATTGTGGTTGGTTTATTATGGAATCGTTACTTCGAACGCAGTGCCAGGAGGATTTCCATTTTTTCTCCTTTAGTTTCAGTCCTTTTTATTCTTCTCATAGTTGGTTTTGTTTTAGCAGCCAAAAAAGAGATTATACTCGAACATTGGTCCACTTTACTTACTTTAGTCGTGCTATTGCATACTGGTGGTTTTCTGCTTGGTTATCTTACAGCTTTTGGACTCAAGTTAGATCAAAAAGCATGCCGTACATTTTCAATAGAAATTGGGATGCAAAATTCCGGTTTGGGTATGGCATTAGCGAGTAAGCATTTTTCCCATTTTCCAATTGCACCAGCACCCTGTGCATTAAGTGCAGTGGTACACTGTATTATAGGCAGTGTATTGGCTGTTTTGTGGAGTCGTAAGCAAAAGTAATAGCCAGTCTGAATTAAGTTTTCCTTTGTAAATTGCAAGTGATTGATATCAAGAGTACATTCCAATTCAAGCTATAAAATGAAAGATTTGCCCCCCCATATCTTAAAACCGGAAGTCCACTGGCAACGAGCCCAGGGATATCTTGATTTGGGAATGTATGAAGAGGCAAA
>Ga0115569_10003051_pt1 | contig 12527 bp, 12 predicted proteins | sample COGITO_mtgs_1205_2_FD_87295 | JGI IMG/M metagenome (GOLD analysis project Ga0115569, IMG submission 87295) | Pelagic marine microbial communities from North Sea - COGITO_mtgs_120503 | ecosystem: Environmental > Aquatic > Marine > Epipelagic | place: Germany:Helgoland, sampling site Kabeltonne...
GGGCAGCGGTGTAGGAGCTTTTGTCGCCGGACAACGTCGAACGACGGGCCCGTTGGGCGCGCTTCAGCATCCGGATTGATGCCTCGCGCTCAGCCGTTCCCGGTGCCAGCGGCAAGCAACCAGCAAATCGGGGCGTCTGAATTGTCAATCCGAGCAGCATTCGCCTCATCCCAATCAGCAAATGTTCACGAAATAGGCTCGTCCATCGGCTGGATCAGAAAGAATCATGAAGCCTTCAGGGCCGGACGAAGCAATCGAAGCAGACTGCGGGCATCGCCGCCGAATCCGCAACACCGCCGTGATCCGCGGACAGTGTTTACTCGCTAACCCTCGATGTCGCCGACTCTCTCAACGAATGATGAGCTATGCAGAGCAATCGGCGAGTTCGAAGACAGATATGTCCCGGAAAATCATTCTTCTCTAGGCAGACGAGATCCCGCCTCGATTTCTACGTGATGGGATCCCCCGAGCACTCCTGCCCCACATCCTAGGTTCCGTTCGTCTGCGTTAGCCCGGCTTCTGAAACTCCGCGATCAAAACGCAACGAAAAGGCTCCAACAGCTTCGTCGAGTTCACGATGCGCTCGTACGCTGCACCGAGCAAATACGCTGGCCACCAGCGCCGCAAATATTCCGGTCGCCCCTCAATCATCTCGCAGGAAACGAGGGACATGTTCGTATCCTTTGCGAGTTTCGTGAGATCCCGTCGCGTGTTCGCGCGGTAGCGCGTCGGGAAGGTGTCTTCCGCATCGCGTCCGCGACCTGCGTTGAACCAGCGGTGAAATGAATGCGGCGTGATCGATGCGCCTAGCGCCACGTAATGCCAGAAATTGGGCGTCTTCGCGACAAGTCGCCCGCCGGGCTTTAAGACGCGGCGTATTTCAGTGATGACTTCGGCGGGGTTGTCGAGATGCTCAAAGACGTTGTCGCTGATGACGACTTCAAAGGATTCGTCTTCGTAGGGAATGCTCTCGCCAAAGCCCTCGCGGCCTTCATGGAGGTAGGGATTGTCGACGACACGCGGATCCGGGTCGACGCCGCAAACGCGGGCGGCGTGATCGCGAAAATTCATCTCGACGACGATGCCCGCTCCCGCTCCGAGGTCGAGCAAGTGGGTTTCGGGGGTGAGCCGATCCAGGATGAAGGTCCGGAACATTTTGTCGTCCCAGCTATTCGGGAAATCTGCGTAGCGACCATTGTCCAGCCAATTCGCGATTTTCTCGTGGGTGCTCATTTGATGGGCTCCTGGGTCGGGACGAAGCGGGGATGGCTGATGCCACCCGGCGATTCGCGCAAGCTAGCCTACTTAGTCGCCCTCTATCCCGGCAGGGCGAGAGCGACTCTTGTAGGATGCTGATCGGAGGCCCTAGCCGTGCAGTTTAGTGATGAGATTCGAACAATCCCCGATTACCCGAAACCGGGGATTCAGTTCCGTGATATCACCACGCTTCTCGAGAATCCACTCGCGTTGCGAGCGGCTGTTGACCAGCTCGCCGCGCCTCACGAGTGCGCGGCGGAGGCGCTGGCGCCCGAAATTGTGGTGGGGATCGAGGCGCGTGGGTTCATCTTCGGAACCGCGGTCGCGTATTCCCTCGGTCTTGGATTCGTTCCGCTGCGCAAGCCGGGAAAGCTGCCCGGGGCGACGATCGGTCGCGATTTCGAACTCGAATACGGCGCCGACCGCATAGAAATGCACACGGGGTCGATTCAGCCCGGCCAAAAAGTTTTGATTGTCGACGACTTGATCGCGACCGGTGGAACGGCGGAAGCTGCGATTGAGCTCGTGCGGGCGGCCGGGGGAGAGATCGTCGAATGCGCGTTTGTCATCGGACTCCCTGATCTCGGTGGGATGGAGCGTCTCGAAAAACTGGGCTGCAAAGTGCGTACGCTTTGCGATTTCGCGGGCGAGTGAATCGGCGCCTTTGAAGGTCGACGGTGTTCACTATCGATCCATCTGGTTCGACGAGGCGGCAGAGCGACCCCGCATCATCGACCAGACGGAATTGCCGCATCGATTTGAAGAGCGCGTGCTCGAAGACGTTGGCTCGGCTGCCGAGGCTATTCGGACGATGCGGGTGCGGGGTGCGCCGCTAATCGGCGCGACTGCGGCCTACGGTCTTGCTCTCGCCGTGGCAGCGGATCCGAAGACGGCGTCCCTCGACGCCGCAGCGCAGCAGCTGGCCGAAACGCGTCCGACCGCCGTTAATCTGCGTTGGGCGATCGAGCGCGTTGTGAACGTTGTTCGCGGCGCAGAGGAACCCGAACGTGCGGCGATTGCCCTCGACCTCGCGAAGCAGATTTGTGACGATGACGTCGCCGCTTGTGAAGCGATCGGCGACTACGGTCTGGCGCTCCTGCGGGAGCACTTTCCGGAAAAGCGATCTAAGCCGCTTCAAATTTTGACGCATTGCAACGCAGGCTGGCTCGCCACTGTCGACTGGGGAACGGCTCTCTCTCCGATTTACAAAGCCCAAGAGGCAGGGCTGCCGATCCATGTCTGGGTCGATGAGACGCGGCCGCGCAATCAGGGGGCAAGCCTAACGGCCTTTGAACTTCGACAGGCAGGTATCCCGCATACCGTGATCGTCGACAACGCGGGCGGCCATCTGATGCAACGCGGCGAGGTCGATGCCGTGATCGTGGGTAGCGACCGAACGACGTCCACGGGGGATGTTTGCAACAAGATCGGTACTTACTTGAAGGCGCTCGCGGCGCACGACAATGACGTTCCGTTCTTTGTGGCGCTGCCGCTCTCGACGGTTGATTGGGAGATCTCCGACGGCCTTCGCGAGATCCCTATCGAGGAACGGTCATCCTCTGAAGTGCGCGAAATGGATGGGCTCACGACATCTGGTGATGTCGAGACAATTTCGCTCTTCCCAGAGGAGAGCCCCGTAGCTAACCCCGCCTTCGACGTCACGCCGGCGCGATACGTGACGGCTCTCATCACAGACGAAGGGACGTGCACGCCAGATCGAGCTGGACTGGCAGCCCTGCGACAGAGTGTTGCTGTCGGCTAGACCGTCTGGGGATCTGCGGCCTCGCGTCTAGCTCCGGTAATACCCGCGATACCACTCAACAAACCGCCCCATCCCCTCTTCGAGCGAAACCTGAGGCCGATACCCCACCGCCTCAACCAGCGCGGAGACATCCGCGTAGGTTGCCTTAACATCTCCCGGCTGCATAGGAAGCATGTTCTTGATGGCTTCCTTGCCGGTGCACTCCTCGATGACTTCGATGTAGCGAAGGAGTTCGACGGGGCGTTCGCAGCCGATGTTGAAGACTCTCCAAGGGGCGTTGCTTGTTGAGGAATCAGGGGCCGCGGCGTCGTAGTTTACGTTCGGCTGGGCGGGCTGATCACTCGTGCGAACCACGCCCTCGACGATGTCGTCGATATACGTGAAGTCGCGCTGATGATCGCCGTGATTGAAGACATCGATTGGCGTGCCTTCGAGGATTCGCTTCACGAACAAGAAGGGGGACATGTCTGGACGGCCCCAGGGACCGTAGACCGTGAAGAATCGAAGCCCTGTCGTCGGCAGTCCGTAGAGGTGCGAGTAGGTATGCGCCATCAGCTCATTCGCCTTCTTGGTGGCTGCGTAAAGACTGACGGGATGATCGACCGCATCGCACTCTGAAAATGGCGTCTTGGTATTGCCGCCATATACGGAGCTGCTCGAGGCGTAGGTGAGATGTTGGACGTCGTTGTGGCGACATGCTTCGAGCATGTTTAAGTAGCCGACGAGATTTGCTTGGCCGTAGGCGTGGGGATGATCGATCGAATAACGAACGCCTGCCTGAGCTGCGAGGTGAATCACGCGCTCGGGTTTTACCTCGGCGAAGAGTGCGAGTGTTTTCTCCGTATCAGCGCGATCAAATTCATGATGCTGATAGCCGTCGTTTGTTTGGAACCGGGCGAGCCGAGCTCGCTTCAGCGAAACATCGTAGTAGTCGTTGACCTCGTCGACTCCGATGACCTCGTCTCCCCGGGCGAGCAGTCTTTCTGCTACGGCCGAGCCAATGAAACCCGCCGTTCCAGTCACCAAGATTTTCATCGGTAGTCGCGTCGCCTCCAGTAAGGACGCGCCAAGGATGCCACAGGCCATGGGTTCGCGAAGCTCACACGGCTCGAATCCCGACATCTGCCTCTCAGATGCGGATACGCTGCCACGCCCCTGAACGAAACCGCCAGACAAGCAGGGCAGCGAGTATGGCCATAGAGACGAGTCCGCCACACCAAGCTCCGGTGAGTCCTCCGCCTAGCGGGAAGGCCAAGGCGTACGACAGAGGCAACATGATGAACCACGCGAGAGAGCCCCTCGCGATAAAGGGCCACGTCGTATCCCCGGCTCCGCGGAGTGCTCCGTCGGTGACGATCGCCATCGCGTCACAGTATTGATAGATCGCGCCGAGCATCAGGAGTGGGCCTGCGAAGGCGAGGACAGCCGGGTCATCTGCGAATAGGCCGATTAATTGTTCGGGTAAAATCATAAAGAGAGTGGCGACGATTGCTGTGAGAAGTGTGGCGAGGACGAGGGATGACCGATAGCTGCGTTCGGCGAGATCGAGCCTTTCGGCGCCAATGTAGCGACCGACTAACGTCGCGGCGGCGAGAGAAATCCCCTCGGCCTGCATGAACGAGAGGCTCATCAACTGGACGAACGCATGGCTTGCGGCCATCTGTGCGTAGCCCATTCGCGCGACAAAGGTGGTGAAGAGGGCGAGGGCGGCCATTTCCGTCACCCATTGACCCGCGATCGGAAGGCCTACACGCCAGAGTCGACGAATGGCTTGCCAGTCCGGCTGCGCGCGCCTCGTGCCGAAGGCTTGGAGCAGGGCCGCTCGTCCGAAGAACCAGGCGACGATGCCCGCATAAGCCCATTCGGAAATTGTGGTTGCGACGCCCGCGCCCACCACGCCGAGCTTTGGGAATCCGAACCATCCGTAGACGAGTCCGAAATCAAGGAATAGATTCAGCAGGTTCGCGAGCAGAGTGGCTACGAATGGGGTGCGTACGTCACCGATTCCGCGAAAGAACGACGAGAGCGTTACGGCAATCGCAAGCCCTGCAACGCCTAACGAACGGGCACGCATATAGCCGCGTGCCAAAGGCTTTACGTCATCACTAGGATCGAGCATCTGCATGATTTCGTGCGCACCCAAGAAGATGAGCAGTCCCGCAATCGCGGCGCAGGGGACAACCGAGATGAGGCCTTGCCAACACCAACTCCCGCATTTTTCGCTTTCGTTCGCACCGTGATGTTGCGCTACGAAAGTCTGAACGCTTGTTGCGGCACCGACGAAGAAGGCACTCAGGGCCCAAACCCACATGCCTGCTAGGCCGACTGCGGCGAGCTCGCTCGCGCCGAGTCGGCCAACGACCATCGAGTCGACGACGCCCATAGCGGTGATCAAGATTTGGCTGAATACGAGGGGTGTCGCGAGGGTCGCTATTTCGCGCAGACCGCCGGATTGATCGGTGATCCCAGTGGCGTTTTGTTCGTTGAATCCCATGAATTTATCCCGGGTCGACACTCCGCCTGGTTAGGTGATGTGGTGCTCGGCCGTGCGAAGAAAGCGCGCAAACAGAGCGAGATGAGTCGCTCAGCTGGAACCCCAAGCGAATCGGCACGGTCTGAAGACTGTGCCGATTCGGTACGGAGGATGTACCGAGGGGTGCTGAGTGATCCGAGGGCCGATTTACTGAGGCCGATCTGGGGCCTATCTGAGATCGGAAATCGGGAAATAGGCCTACTGAATGGCTGGCGAGCGGACTACTCGTGCGAGCCGTGCGTACGACGCGGCATTCTTTCGGAATCTATGATGAAGGTTTGCCCCTAAGGGCTTGTTACCATGAGGCATCGGCCCAGGCAATTCGTCACGGGAATCGCGTACGCAAACCACGAAGCTTTCAGGGGACCGAATGCAATCGATCGCTGAAGTCCTGCGGCGTGACCAAGCACGTGTCCAGGCAGCAATCATGATTTTACTGGTCGGAGGCTTCTTGGGTGGGTGTCAATCGGCGCCGATGAGAGCGTGGCAGGGAGCACAGCATTTTGCGGCGGGCGATGCGGCCCTGGAGCGAGAGGATCCGCAGGCGGCAATTAGAGAACTTACGCTTGCAGCTACCTTGGTCCCGCATGCGAGTGAAATTCAGAACCATCTCGGACTCGCCTACTGGAAGGCGGGAGATCAAGTGGCAGCGGTCCGCGCCTTCGAAGCGGCACTCGCGATTGACTGCGATAATCAACCTGCGCGTGTGAACCTCGAGCATTTGCTCGAGGTCTCTGCGCGGGTCCCCCCTCCGCGACCTGAACAGGTTGGAGACGAAATCGATGGGCGATGATGACAGGAAGCTGAGCTTCAGCGAACGAGACCGACTGAATCGTGAAGGCGGTGGCCGATCTCAGTCCGGGCAGGCGCGTGCGGAGGACGAGCGAAAGTCTCGAGATGCACTCTCCGCTGCCGATGCTCTATTCGCAGGAGACAAGGGACGTGAAGAGGAAAAGGTGCTGACTGACGCCGTGCGGGCAGCACATGGAAGCGCCGACCTTCCTGTGGCCTGCCAAGCCTACCTGGCCTCGCTGGGGCCGCCCTCGACACACGAGTTAGCGTCGATCTTTCTAGACGCTGGTGTGAAGGAACTCTCGGTCATGGTTCTAGACGGGCTGTTGCGCCAGAAGGCCGCGGATGGCGAGGTGCTCGACGGAGGTCTCAAACGGCAGGTGCGTATTCTGTCGGAGGATTTCGATGATGACCTGGCTTCTCGGGCGGAAGAGCTGCTCGAATAGGCCGCCGGAAGATTGTGCCGGCGAGCCGTGATACGCTCGCGCTATGTCCCATGAAGTCGAGCTGAAGACGCTTGCTAAATACCTCGAAAAGAACCATCTCAAGCAGACGAAACAGCGTGAGCTGATTCTGCAGACGTTTCTCGAGGCCCAGCGCCACGTGACGAGCGAAGACCTGTATCAAGCGGTCCGCGCCGAGCACTCGAATATCGGATACACGACGGTGTACCGAACCATGAAGCTTCTGGTGGAGGCCGGGCTCGCCACTGAGCGCCATTTCGACGACGGGATCACGCGCTACGAAATTGAGCACGAGCACCACGATCACCTGGTCTGCATCAAATGCGGGAAGATCACTGAATTCGAGTGCGAAATGATCGAGAAGACGCAAAACGAGATCGCCGAGTCACATGGGTTCGAAATCCTGCGACACAGGCACGAACTCTACGGCCACTGCGCGGATTGTCGGGGTTCCGCTAACTGAGACGGAAAAGTTGGCTAGCTCCGGTATTGCGGGAGCGCCGACGTGTCGAAGTCGGCTAGGCGTGAGCCAACGGCATCTTTCGGGGAGACGAGTGGATCCTCGATGGGCCAGTCGATCGCTAGGGTCGGGTCATCCCACGCTACGGTGATTTCTCCGGTCGGATCATAAACGTCGGTGCACTTGTACTGGAGCTCGGCGAACTCACTTGTGACGCAGAAGCCGTGAGCGAATCCCTCTGGAATCCACAGCTGCTTGAAATTATCGGCGGAAAGCGTGACGCCGACCGACTGTCCGAAGGTCGGCGACCCCGCGCGAATATCGACTGCAACATCGAAAAGCTCGCCTAACGAACATCGCACGAGCTTGCCCTGCGGATGTACGAGCTGCGCGTGAAGCCCACGCAGCGTGCCGCGCCCGGAGCGACTGTGATTGTCCTGTACGAATTTCCGGTCGAGTCCCGCTGCGGCGAATTTATCCGCGTGCCACGTCTCGAGAAAGAAGCCGCGATCGTCTCGATGAACATCGGGCTCGATCAATAGAACGTCAGGCAATCGGGTCGGGGTGATCTTCAACGCGGAGCGCTCCTTCGAGCGATCATGCCACAAATCCTGCGACTGAAAAGGCTGGCGAGTTCATTGCGATCGGGGCAATGAGTAGCATCGGGCTGAATCTGCCCTCGGTTTGAATTCGGTTGGGGCTCTATCAGCCGGCGAGGTTGGCCATGGCGTGATTATCGGCGAGATGCACCCGTCCGGATTTCAGCATGTAGGAGACCGCCGCGAGAACTTCTTCTTCGTTATCGGCGACTTCTCCGACGGCATCCACGAGTTCCATCAGAGTCAGCGGGCGGGTATCGACATCCGTGGCTGTCTCGCTTTCGTGCACCGTGGGGTGATGCTTGACCGGCATGACCCGTGTAGTCGTGCCGTTCGGTGTCGCAACATTGAAGCTCTGGGTTCCCGTCAACGGTGCCATCCTTTTCTCCTTGGGATCCGGGCTGCGCGATGCGATCCCTGATAAATCTCTCTTCGGCCACTAAGCCAAGCTTGTGAACAGCAAATTCTGCGCGCGGGTCTGTCTACCGCCTAATTCGCCCGAGAGCCCCGAACTTGCTTAATGACTGCTTGCGTCACGTTCCCGTCATGGCCTCGTCCTCGTCCTATCCCCGCTTCATCTGCGCATCGCATGTCGGAACTCCAGGCCAGAGACGAGACTGAGAGGATTCATTCACGCCTCCCCAAGACGGAGTTGAAGCGCTTCGGCGATCGCAGTTCGGTCCGTCCTCGATTGATCTGCGAGGTCTGCGATTGTGCGAGCGACACGAAGAACGCGGCGAACCGCCCGTGCAGAGAGCTGCATTCGGCAGACGGCGCGTCCAAGGAGCGTGATCGCTTCCGCGTCGGCATCGACTAAGGCATCGATTTGGCGGTCCTCGATTGCCGCGTTACAAGCGAGTCCGCGTTCTCTTTGGCGCTGTCTCGCGCGAAGGACCCGCTCACGGACGACCGAACTGCTCTCTCCCGCCGAGGGCGTCTGCATAGCCTCCCAGCTGACAGGTCCCACTCGGACGTTGAGATCGATTCGGTCCAGAAGGGGACCCGAGAGCTTTCGACGATACCGGCCAAGCGTTGCATCATCGCAGCGACAATCGTGATCCGGCGTGCCGTAGTAGCCGCATGGGCATGGGTTGGCTGCGGCGATTAATTGGAAGCGAGCCGGCAATTCGCATCTAGTATTCGCGCGTGCGATCCGTACCACGCCTTGTTCGAGGACCTCACGCAGGGACTCAAGGCATCGTCGGTCAAATTCCGGCAGCTCGTCGAGGAATAGCACGCCGTGGTGTGCGAGCGATACTTCACCCGCGCGAACCGGGCTGCCTCCGCCTAATAGACCAGCTGCGCTCGCGGTGTGATGTGGCGCCCGGAAAGGCGGCCTTTCCGAGACCGCCGCGTTTCGACCTTTCAGACCCGAGGCATCAAGTATGCAGAAAGCTTCGAGACTGGCTTGTTCATCGAGGGGAGGAAGGAGCCCCGGCAATCGCCGCGCGAGCAAAGTTTTCCCAGTGCCCGGCGGTCCAGTGAGTAGCAGCCCGTGCCCACCTGCAGCCGCGACCTCCAGTGCCCGTTTGGCAAGCGGCTGTCCTCGCACATCGCTCAGGCAAGGACCCTCCGGCTCGCTTGGCGCCTCCCCTGTGATCGCAGGGCATGCATTTGGAAGCGCCTCGTGCCCGGCCAGGTGGGCGAGGACCTGCGAGAGGCTCTCGGCTTGGAGGACGCGGATATCCGCGGCGCTCCAGGAGAAAGATGCGTTGGTCGCAGGGACGATGACTTCGCGAACGCCCACATCACGCAGCGCGAGCACCGCGGCGAGGCTGCCGCGGGTCGCACGCAGGCGGCCATCGAGTGCGAGCTCACCGAGAAACCCACGGCCTGTCAACGCCTCGTCGTCGAGTCCTTCTCCCACGGCCGCGAGGATTGCGATCGCAATCGGGAGGTCGAGCCCGGCGCCTTGTTTTCGGAGTTCCGCCGGCGCGAGATTCACGGTCACGCGCCGATCGGGAAAGGAGAGGCCGGTTGCAGCAATCGCTCCGCGGATGCGGGAGGTACTTTCTCGTACCGCCGCTTCTGGCAAGCCAACCACGTCTACTCGCGGGAGTTGTGAGGAAAGCCGGACTTCGACTTCAACGGGCACGCCATGAACGCCTAGCAGCGAAGCTGTCCAGACATGGGCCATCAGGTTCATCCCCGGGACCGGGGCGGCGCATGCAACAAATTAGGGGGTGAGTTGCACGCGCGAAGACGAGGATGCCGCAGGAAATGCGGCTTTGACCAGCCTGAGTACCGCGAATCAGTTAGAAATCAGAGAACTGATAGCGCGATCGGTCGGAGTGTCTCGTCGGTTAGGGAATCGGGTCCGGAGCCCTCTCCAGAAGAGCGCAATTTGGGACCCTCTTTGAGAAATCGGGCGCGAAACGAATGGAGGCAGAGCTCTCAGGGAAGAACTCTGCCTCCGACTTTCGAAAAGTCCCGCGAGGAGCGGGCCTACAAAACTTAAGTGTTTCTGGGTGCGCGTATGTGTCAATTATTCTGTATGCGAAACGCAGATTGTCTCTTACCGGTCCCCCGGGGAAGTCGAGCCAAGGGCTTAGGGGCTCTGGAGTGTTTTCGAATGAATAGCCTTCTTAGTAACTTGTCTTACCGAGTTGCGGGTCGTAGATCCCATTACTCTCGAGGGATTCTCCTCCTGGGGATCTGTCTTTTGTCACAGGCCTGTTCGACGATTCCATCCCACCCGGCTGTGAAAATTCTGGATGGTGAATTCTCGGCCGAGCTGGCTGAGGCCCACCTTGTTCGTCTCGCGGAACTGGGTCCTCGGCGGTTCGGGGCCGAAGCAGCGGCTCGCGCTCAGGCCTATTTGGAGCGAGAAATGGAACTAGCTGGGGCCGAATCTACTTGGCTTGGTACGAGCCGCGAGGGTGATCCTCGACATTTGCTCGCGACGTTTCCTGGCGACTCCGAGGACATCGTGATGCTCGTAGCCCCGTGGAGCCTGCTCGGGGACGATCGATGGGCCGATGACGCGGGAGCGGCGCTCCTGCTCGCCCTAGCGCCGACCCTCGCAAGCGGACCGGCGGCGTACACTAGGCAGCTGCTCTTGGTTGAGGTGCGGTCGCCGCCTGAAGAGTCGGGAAACGCGAAAAAATCAATGGATTCGGTGGTTTGGGAATCCATCGAGTCTCGCACTCATGCGCGCGAACGCGTTCGCATAGGAGCGGAGGATGCGATTCGGCGACTCGAGGAGGTCGGAAAGCTCGATCGTTTGCGCATCGCGATCGTGCTAGAGCCCCGTACGGGGCCTGCTGTTCCCCGAATGGCGCGTGACCTCCGCTCTCAGCCGATTTTCCGGTCGCTGTTCTGGGAAACGGCGGCAGATCTCGGCTTCGGAGAGGTCTTTCCTAGTGATGGCGAATGGCGATCTCCCTCGGGGATTCAGGCCGCCCTGCAGGCGGCAGGATACGGGCAGGTCGTGTCCTTGGTCGAGGAGTCAGCGCCAGTTGATGTCGCGGTGGCCGCAGCTGCCTCGGGAGTGATGCAGGGCGCTCAGTCGAAGTCGGGACTCGGGCCTATTGGACTCGTGACCTACGAGGCGCTCGTGCGGCTGATGGAGCGGTTTGAACGAATCGACGCCTTCGGAAAATAGAAGTTGAAGTGAAACCGGGACGGTTGGGTCACAGCTGTTCCGGAGCTTGCACGGATTGGAATGTTCCATGGCAACCATCATCCGAAACGCTCCCGAATACCCATATCTAGCTGATTTGAAAGGGAGTTTTCGTTGCATTGCTAGGCGGTAGATGCTAGGCTGACAGGCCCTGGGAGGCGGAAAAAGCTCCCCAGGTCCATTTTTTTAGCCACTATCGAAACTGCGTTCTTCTTTGCTTGAGATGGCTGAGAAGCGACGCACGGACGGACCGACCGACGAGAGGAGCGAGCACCAAATATGTGCACTCTGATCGCTCTTCACCGCTGCCTTCCGGGTCGTCCCCTCGTCATTGCCGCAAATCGTGACGAATTCTTGGCGCGCCCCGCTGAAGACTTCGCCATTCGTGAAACCGCGAGCGGCAGGATTCTTTCGCCTAGGGATCTCGAAGCTGGCGGCACCTGGCTTGGCCTTAGTCACCGCGGCGTATTTGCTGGACTGACGAACCTACGACCTGCTTGCGCCTCTGGCGCGGACGGGGTCGAGGGTGATATTGATGCTGACGGGGGGCGAGGTGAGGCAGTGCCGGCTTTGCTCAGTCGGGGTGAGGTTGTGATGGCGGCGCTTGAGGCGGACAGTGCTTCGGCGGCGGCGCGATCTTTCGAAGATTTGGCGGAGTGTTCTTATAATCCGTTTCAGCTATTGATTGCGGATGAGCACGACGCTTTCTTGGTTGTATATCGGGATCGTGCGCGAGTTGTTGCTCTTGAGCCGGGCCCGCATATTGTCGGGAACGTCGAAGATGCGCGGATCGCTAAAATTCTTGGGACGGACACGACGGTTACAACCGATGCGGCGCCCGTTCTTGGCAAGGCCTACCCAGGCTTTGAGGGAATCGACGGTCTTTCGTTCGAAGCGAACGATGGAAAGGGCACCGAAGAGCCGAGGGCTCTGAAGCTGACGCGCATTCGAAGCAGCGTCGAAAAAATGATCACGGACCCGGGCTACGACCTCTTCGAGGGGTTGGCGCGGATCTGTCGCGAGCACGTGGACGATGAA
>Ga0115569_10003052_pt1 | contig 12526 bp, 9 predicted proteins | sample COGITO_mtgs_1205_2_FD_87295 | JGI IMG/M metagenome (GOLD analysis project Ga0115569, IMG submission 87295) | Pelagic marine microbial communities from North Sea - COGITO_mtgs_120503 | ecosystem: Environmental > Aquatic > Marine > Epipelagic | place: Germany:Helgoland, sampling site Kabeltonne...
GAAGCACGCAAAGAAGGCAAGCAACCTTCCCGCTACATGGCATCTCGCAACAAAAAGTTGCAAACTGAGCCTGTTGAAAAGAAGAAATTTAACCGTTTCCTTCGTCGTCATACGATGCACAAGGAAATAAAAAGTTAAATTTTTTACCCTAAAATCCTCATAATTTCTTTAGCGACGGAGCATATTGCTTCGCTTGCGAAATGGTCTGGGTTTGACTTAGTAATGGGCACACCGTGATCACCACCCATTCTTATTTCTTCATGAATGGGGATTTCACCAAGGAAGGCAGTGGATAATGCTTGGGCCGTTGTCGGACCTCCACCCTGTCCAAATAGGTAGGACTTCTCTTTTGTTTCCTCGTTTAAAAGAAAGCTCATGTTTTCGATAACGCCAAGGATAGGCACATTCACTTTTTCAAACATTCTTGCTCCTCTCCTTGCTACATCTACCGCTGCTTTCTGAGGAGTAGTCACAATAACAACACCATCTAAAGGCATTGTCTGGGCAAGAGATAGTTGTGCATCCCCTGTACCTGGAGGAAGGTCAATAAATAGAATGTCTAATTCTCCCCATTCCACATTACCAGCAAATTGCTGAATGGTTTTCATTACCATAGGACCTCTCCACACCACCGGTGTTTCTTCGTCGACCAACAATCCCATGGACATTACTTTAACGCCGTAACTTTCTACGGGTGCTATTAGGTTTTCACCAAGTGCTTGCGGTTGTCCTGAAGCTCCAATGAGTAACGGAACTGAAGGACCATAAACATCACAGTCCATGAGCCCGACCTTAAAAGTTGAAGATGTTTCATTCTGAACGATTTGTTCAACTGCACAAGCGAGGTTGACCGCCATAGTCGATTTTCCTACACCTCCTTTACCACTGGCAATAGCGACAATCTTTTTAACGCCAGGCAAAATGGCAGTATTTTCTCCGCTTTCCTGAGTTTGATTATTTGCTGATTGCTTTTTTACTGCGATTAAAACCTCAACCTCTTTAATTGCTATATCACTAAGGAGTATCTTTTCAATATCTTCTTTTAATTTAGTTGGTAAAGTTGGATCCCCTGAATTGATTTCAAGTTTTACAAAAGCTTTTTCCTTCTCGAGCTTTGTATCGTGAACCAGACCGAAGGATACAATGTCCCTACTAAATCCTGGATAATTTACTTTTTTAAGTAATTCGGTAATAAGTTTATCAGACATGGAAATGAAATATAATGAACCAAGAAATTATTGGAGCAATTTAAAACTGTGTCCATATCAAGAATTTTTTCTTTTCTATTTAAAAATATCGAATTCACTGTCTTTTGCACTTGCTGAAAGGTTCTCTTTTATGAAAACTTAACCAGATGAATGTGGTACTAAGCAGATGGTTTTATAAATTAGTGGCGAGTGTTTTTTTACCGGTTTTGATAGTTGGTATTGGCTTGCAGTCTATTTCAGTTATTACAGTTCACGGGCAAACTAATAAGAGAATACTTTTGCCTGGAATCGTATCGGAGTTGGAAAAAAAGCAAATTTCTATCGATTTTGGAGATACCTCAAAAAAAATCACTCCAATTCTAAGGAAAGCATTTTCATGCCATGGAGCTTTTCGCTTGAGCCTACCTAGTGAAAGCCAATATGTACTGCGTTTTACTAATTCATCAGGTAATCAAGTTGAGATTGCAGTACTGACCGGAAACCCACAAAAAATAGTAAAAATACTTATTGCCAGTGGATCTTCAGAAGAAGAAGCCATTTTAAAGGGCTGTGATAAAGTGGTTAATTATTTTTTGAAAATCCCTGGTTTCTTCGCTGGGAAGATTTCTTACATTTCCAACTTGTCGGGGCACAAAGAAATTTATGTTTCAAATGCATTGATGACTACAAGTCATCCAAATACAAATTTTAATAAAATTAGCTTTAATGCAAGTTGGGATAATAAGGGTAATGGTCTTTTTTTTACCAGCAATCGACAGCTTTTTAACAATATTTTCTACTTGAATTTAACAACGAGACAGATCAGTACAGTCGCAAATTACAGGGGAAGTAATCTAAGTGCAGTGCAGAATCCAAGAACTAATCAACTGGCCATGATTTTGTCCGGGAAAAGAAATCCGGATGTGTGGATTGCAGCTAGCCCCGCATCAAAACCCAAGCAACTCACCCGAAATAAAAGCAATGAATCTGGTCCCTGTTGGTCATCTGATGGTCGAAGGTTAATTGTTACATCGGATAGCCGTGGAAAGCCACAACTTTATGAAGTTTCCCTTTCAACCGGAATTCTTACTAAAATTCCAACAAATGTGAGTTCTCATTGTGTTGAAGCATCGTGGAATCCATTGGATCCAACGAGGATTAGTTTTACTGCTGCAGTGGCTGGTGGCTTCCAAATTTTTGAGTATAATTTTATGGAACGCAGAAGTAAGCAATTAACCAAGGGCTCAAGTCACGGTTTACAATCTACATGGCTTAATGATGGTCGACACATAATTTATACAGAACGGACAAACAAGGGAGCAACCAGGCTCATGATAATTGATACCGAATTGGAAGGTGCACAAGCTAAAGCGTTACACGGATCAAATTTCGGTAATTGTTCGCAAGCCAGTTTTTTCTATTCCCAATAGATTTCCACCACCATTTTTAAATCGAACCTTAGCCAATTGATATGGTTTTGAATTCCAAACGATTTTTTTTAGAGTTAAGTTTCCCGTTTTTACTTAAACGAAATTCAAAAGTGCTTTATTGGTTACTACTTTCGACTTTTCTTCAGCCAATTTTCGCTGAAAATGTTTTCATTAAGCTAAAAAACGGTGGCTCACTTTCTGGCGAATTACTCAAGGAAACTACAGATCACATCGTTGTAGATCTTGGCTTTGATATTTTAAAAATCCCGCAAACCGATTGCTTTGAGGTGTCAAAGGGCGAAAGAGATTCCTTGAAAAGAGATGTACCAGGGAACCCAAATCTATACCATCAAAAAGTAAATGCTCCCGTCCAGCCATTGGGTTCTTTGGTTGACCGATTGGGCGAAGCGGTGGTGATGATTCGAACTCCAATTGGGTTGGGCTCGGGGTTTATTATTCATCCAGATGGCTATGTTGTGACAAATGACCATGTGGTCGCCGGTGAACGAATTATATCAATTACTCGTTTCCGGGAAGGCGAGAATGAATTGATTAAAGAAAATTATGATAATGTTCGTATTGTAGCAACCGGGGGTAATATTGATTTGGCACTTTTGAAGATCGAAGGGCAACCAGAAGGCAAAATTTTTCCCAGTGTGCCACTTGGTAATTCGGGAGAACTGAGGCAGGGGGAGAGAGTTTTTGCAATTGGCAGTCCGCTTGGCTTGGAACGAAGTGTTTCTGAAGGAATTGTAAGTTTAAGAAATCGAATTATACAAGCCCGTTTGCATATACAGACAACAGCTGAAATTAGCCCTGGGAATTCAGGTGGACCTCTATTCAATTATAGAGGCCAAGTTGTAGGAGTTAATAACATGAAAGTGGTTAGCACGGGAGCGGAAGGACTAGGTTTTTCCATTCCGGTTCGCCAATTAAAAACTTTTCTCGAGAATAGAGATGCATTTGCATTTGATCCACGAAACCCAAATGCAGGTTATCGATATACTTCACCTCCAAAATGAAATATAATATGAAAAAAATCTTTTTGTTTATTGGTACAGTATATTTTTCTTTCTTTTGTCATCATTTGTCTGCCAAAAAGGATTTGCTCGAACTGGTACCCAAAGACTCGGCTTTTCTTTTAGAAATTGATAATATTGCTGAATTTAACAAAGAGATTGAAGCAGGTCCTCTTGGAGAATTTATGAAATCCAATGCTTGGGAAAAAATTTATCAGTGGATTGAAGGAGAATGGAAAGACGAAATTTCATACAATGACGAAAAAAAAGATCTTTTGATTGAACGGCTTGAGGAGTGGTTGGGATCATTTAAAGGACAAGCATTATTAGCGGTTGGAAATATGGAACACCTTCTTTCCAAAAAATTACCGAAGGTTACGCTTTTGTTGCATACGGATTTAACAAAAAAAGATTTGGATGAAAGTTTAGATTCAATGAAGAGAGAAATTGTTTCCAATGGAGGGAAAGTTTCTTGGGAGCGAGATAAGATTGCTGGGCAAGAGGTACATTTTATAGGACCAGATAAAGAAAATACAAAACAGCCACCCATTGCATTTATGCTTTTTGACAAAACTGTTGGAATCTTTAGTGGCGGAAGAGAACAGGTGAAAGATATCCTATTAAAGCGATCTAAGGATTCCAGTTTTAAATCCATGAGAAATAACAATAATTACTTGGATCTATTTGATGAAATTGACCGTGGTTCTGCACGAATGTTCTTTAACTTTGAATTCCTAAATACATTCATGAAAGAAGTAGAGTCCAACCCTTCTCTAACCGTTCCCGAAAATCCATTTGGTATAAACACATCGAACTTGATTTCCGCATTGGGCTTGGATTCGATTGATTGTATTGGTATTCAGGTTGATTCCGCAGCTGAGCGTTTAACTATTTCATCCTGTGCCTTTTTTAATCAGTATGAAGGTCTTTTTTCTTTTATTCAACACGACGGTAAAGAGGAGGCTATTCCATATGACTTTGTTCCCTCTCAGGCTTTTACGGTTTCAAGTGCTCGTTATGATTTTGGTAAACTGTGGTCAACCATGGAAAAGATAGTGAGTGATCTAAGTCCACAATTGTTCCTTTTGATGAATTCTCAAATACAGGCTTTTGAGGATCAGGCAGGGGTTCCTTTCCGCCGGGATGTTATGGGTTCATTTGGCGATGAAATGGTTAGCTTTTCATTTCTTGATCAGGAAGCTAAAACTGCAGATGATTTTGATAATGCAAACCCGTCCATTTATGCAATTTCGTTGAAGGATTCGGAGTTGTTTGACCGTTCACTCCGGTCTATGATTGAAGCTTTTTCTAGTGGTCAGGATTTATTTGAAGAACGTATCCATAAAGGTGTAACAATTCGTAAGATCCGTGGGATTGAGTCTTCGGGTATTTCCATTAGCTATGCGGTAACAGAGAAATGGTTTCTTTTGGGAATGGGTGATGATGTACATATGACCCAATTAATAAATCGTTTGGATGGAAAGGGTCGATCGATTTGGAGCAATAAACAAATTAATCGAGCTCTCAAGGCTATGCCTAATGGAGTCAGGCAAATAGATTATGTTAATTTTGATAGTTTAACCCAATTTCTTGTTCCTATTATAATCGACTCTATCAAAAATGAATCAGATTTGGAACTTAGTGGGAAAGATTTTCCCGAATTACCATATTTTTTATTGGCTTGGTCTAAAAATGTGAAGAGGGGTATTATTGGTAAGGGAGAACTTTTTCCAATTTCTAAGAAGTGATGATTTTCTCTTGTTTCAAAAAGTCCTACATTTTGGGATGCTTTTTACTTACATATTTTATGAACGAGGGAGTTGCTGGTTTTCGGCTTTCTTCTCCCGATGTGGTAAAGGCCAGCTGGAATGCACGAACTTTTCTTTCTGAAGATATTAATCAAGATGGATTGAATGATTTAATATTTTTCAATTTGGATCGATCTCGGATTGAAATTCTTTACCGGACAAAAGATGGAAAAGTACCCGAGCGGGTAAAGCCTGTTCAAAGAAACAGGTGGGACCCAGAACTTGAAGATGCTCCTTACAAGAAGGAATTTATTTTTATCCCGGAAACCATAACCTCATTGGCAACCGGAGACCTAAATCTGGATGGTTTCACAGATATTGTGACTGGTAGTCCCGATCATGGAGTTCAGGTATATTTTCGAACGAATGACTTGCTTTGGGGCGAACCGATTGAATTGGAGACTCTAAAACTTCGCCCAGAGTCAGTATCAATTAAGATTAGAAAAGATAAAAAAAGTAATCGATCTAGTCTTTTTCTTTTTACACAAACTGGATTGGAAGTATTGGGGTTTGAGAAAGGAAAACCCCAATATCCATCAGTTGTATTTAGGGAAGAGGCGAAGAGGGCTTATGGAATGAATTTTTTTGATGTGAATCGTGATGGGATAGACGATTGGATTTATTCTATTCCATCCTCCGATAGATCTGTACGCTTACGATTAGGTTCAAAAAATGGCTTTGGACCAGAGCGATCTTTTGATCTCCCAGTTAGTTCATTTAACCCTGTACCCAATTTTAAAAAGAACCGTCAATTTGTCGGGATTAACCGAGTTTCTAAGGAAGCATCTGTATTTAGCTTCGAATTTAAGAAAAATGAATCGAATGATGAAAGTTTTAATATTATGGATTACGATCTTTTCCCAGAGGGAGAAGAAGATACCTCTTGGACAATTGACGATTTTAACCGCGATGGGAAAGATGATGTAGTAGCTGTTTCATCCTCTGTTAGTGAATTAAATTTTCTGCCTGCATTCTCCGGTGGTGAACTTGGAACAGTTCGAAAGAGCCCATCTCTCAAGGGAGTGAATTGTCTCCATGCCTTCAATGGCTCAATTGATAAAAGCCCCGGACTGCTAGTTCTTAGTCAGGCAGAGAAGATTGTTGGCATATCAGAGTTCTTAAATAAAGGAAGTTTTTCATTCCCTAAGCCGTTACCTGTTAAGGCTGATCCTATTCTTTCCAACTGTGCAGATATAAACGGTGATAAAGTTGATGAAGCTTTAATTATCGTTGAAGATCGATCAGATTTTGTATTGCAGATATGGAGCGTTAAAAACGGATTAGATTTTAATCTTACTCAGGAAATTGAGCTTGATGAATGGAACCGTGAACCATCAGGCATTATACCCTGCTATTTAAACGATGACAATGCAATGGATTTGGTTTTGCTGTCCTCTCGGGAGTCAGCTTATTTATTACTTAACGACGGGAAGGGGAAATTGAAAGTAGTTGGGGGAGATTCAGTTTTTCGTAAAAGTTTTCTTATGGAAAAAAATCCATCACAAGTCGGGTTGGGAGACATAAATGAAGACGGATCTCCAGAGCTACTGGTAGCAGGTGAGGGTATGATTCGAGCTTTGAAGTGGAAGAATGAGGATTTGTATGTAACCGAACAATTTAATGCTACCGATCCAAAAGCTGAATTAACATGTCCTCTATTTGTGGACCTTAATGGAGACCAGCAAAACGAACTTTTATATTTTTCCAATAATTACTGGGAAGGTTTACAACAAACCAAGAATGGAGAATTCCAAAAGGCCTACAAAATAGAAGATGAAAGCCTCACTCCTTTACAAGTGGGGATAAAAAAATCGAAAGGTTCAAATAGCCTTTTATCTTTAGGCTCAAGTTCCATACAAATGATTACCCGGTCTGTGGGTGATAAAAGTTTGCAGATTAATATTCAATCTCGATACCTGACTGATTTACCCAAAGTTTTTCACACTGGTGTGGATTGGGGAGATTTTAATAATGATGGTTTGCCGGATTTAGTTTGTATGGATGGACGCAGTCATACCCTGGAATTTTTGAAATATTCTGACCAAAATAAATGGGACTCGGTCCTCCATTTTAAAGTATTTGAAGAAGACCTTCACTATCGAGGTAAAAAGGGTGGGGCACTAGAACCGCGAGATGGTATCATTACTGATCTTAATGGAGACGGGTTAGATGACTTGGTGTTATTAGTTCATGATCGATTTCTTTGCTATTATCAGGAAGCCTTTCCAGGAAAATGAAAATTCTCATTCTTGGAGATATTGTTGGGCGTCCTGGTCGAGCCTTTCTGAAGACTCATCTTGGTAATTATAAATTAAAAAATGGAATTGATTGCGTAATAGCCAATGGTGAAAATGCGGCTGGTGGAGCAGGGATAACTGCAAAAACGGCCAACGAAATTTTGGGTAGTGGTGTGGATGCAATTACGCTCGGTGATCATGTCTGGGACCAAATGAACTTCAACCGGGAAATTGATGACTTACAATATGTGTGCAGACCGTCAAACCTCCCTGATTCAAATCCTGGTCGAGATCGGTTGATTATTGAAAAAGGCGGACTGAAAATCGGTATATTTACAGTTTTGGGCAGAACTTTTATGGGGCCAAAGGTAAGCTGTCCCTTTCAAACTGCTTCCCAGGTAGTTCAGGATTTGGAAGCTCAAACAGATGCAATTATCGTTGAAATTCATGCCGAAACAACTTCCGAAAAAGAGGCTATGGGATGGCACCTGGACGGTAAGGCATCTATGGTCTTTGGTACCCATACCCATGTCCCCACTGCGGACGGGAGAATTTTAAAAAAGGGAACTGCATATCAGAGCGACCTTGGAATGACTGGGCCTAGGGAGTCAGTCTTAGGTCGGGATATCGAAGCCTGCCTTGGCCGGTTTATTGATGGAATGCCAAGGAAATGCCCCGTTGCCACGGAGGATGTGGGTATGCAAGGTTGTATTGTAGACTTGGATGTAAAAAGTGGATTCCCGCACTCAATTAAAATAATTGACCATAGGGAATAGTCCAAAGTATCAACTTATACTTATAGCAAAACTTTCGGGTTTTAGTTTTCCACGGGTGCAGCAAAGGGATCAGGTGCGTCGATTGAGTGACTTTTCTCATCTGTAGGAGTCTCTTCCTCTTTTTCGGATTCATCCGGTTCGACAATTTGTTTTTCAACCGGATTCTCAACGGCGGTCGGAATGAATTTATCCAAGTTTTTGTAAATAAGAAAACCGACCACTCCCAAGGTCGATAAAAAAACAATAACGGCGATGGTAACCATTAATTTTCCGATCAAAGAGATACCCCCTTTTTGCTCAGGTAAATCATTATTAGTATGCACCGAGGAAGTCACACCCTGATTTAATTTAGTCTTTTTTGTTTGAGCCTTAAATTGACTTTTAGAAGAAGATGAATCAATTGGCATGGTTTCCTTTGCCTGAGCAGTCAGAGGAGGCAGTGTCGCTTTGTTCATTTGGGACCATTCTGGTAACTGTTTTAATGGAACCCACCCTGAAACTCCTTGGTGCCAGGAAAGATCATCTGGTTTAAATTCGCCCTTACCAATCTTCTCCGTTGCCTGCTCTAGGGTTAGTGGACCATGATCGACCCCATTTGAACTGACATATAAATTTAAAGGAGCAGACATTGAAAGAATTACTACTTCTTTTCGTAGGCTTTATGAAAAGAGAGAATAGCTTCCTTTAAAGCGGATGAGTTTTTGGCATCCACACTCTGCTTGCACTTCATGGCTGAGACGATGACAGCATGTGCCTTGGTTAATTTGTCCTCATATTTTGAATCAGAGGATTTAATTCTTTGAGCCATAAAATAGTCTGCAATTGTTTTTTGAATTGCGGATGCATGGGATTCCTTTGTCGCTACCCAACGAGTAATTTGGTTCATGGACTGGGCGTCTTTCTTTCCTGATAATTCAGTAATTAGCTTACTTGCTTTCTCAATTGTGGATTGATCCTCAAGCATTTGTTCAAAACGGTTTTGATCGCCATAAATTCCACAAGGAACTTGGCAATGTCCAAATAAATTGCTGGTGCTAATGCCCGCAAAAAAAAGCAGGAAGGAAAGAAGAAAGTTTTTCATATCTATTTTGGGTTAGTGAATTAAGTTCATATTAGAACTTCATAAAATCATTGGGAACCAATCTGCCAAGCAAAAGTGTCCACTTTGAATAAAAATCTCTATTTAATAATCTGTTATTTCAGTCTTTGACCTTGCGAAATACGGTTATTTTAGAGATAAGAAATATACAACTATCTCAAAATAAATGAGTAGTAATTTATGCGGGAGTAGCTCAGCTGGATAGAGCATCGGTCTTCTAAACCGAGGGTCGTGGGTTCGAATCCCACCTTCCGTGCCATTTTGAACTGCCTTGAAATGGTCGGAATTGTACTGAAATACTGAGTAGAATAGAGTTTTAATCCCGCTTTCATTCTTCTTAGTCCTTAGTTTCTATTTTTTCATGTTTAATAAGTGCAGTGCTCACAATATTGATTTTTAGTGAGTGGTGATTGTTTAGGAATCTTGAATTAAGCTAGTAAATGAATGGGTTTAATAGTTTTTATTAATAAAAATATGTTAAATCATTTTATTATAAAAAACTTTAGACTTTTTTAATATCTAGTGAGTTTTGGCACGATCAATGCCAACACCTTGTTAAACATTAACCAAGGGAAATTAAATGCCAAAAATAAAATCATATAACGATTCTTCAAACGATACATCCAGTCTACTCATGAGCCTGCTAGTTATAACTGTGGCAACGGTTGCCACAGTTGCATTGCTAGGAATTTACTCATTATAATTTATTTGCAGGTTTGAAAGTAAATTAAAATCATAATCCCGAAAGCAATCGGGATTTTAAAACCTTCGCTTGCCAGATGCTTGCGAAAAGTCTAAACCCTTCGCACCTATGAGTTCATTTTCATTAAGTTCGGAGAACATTAGAAATCTCGCAATCATTGCCCATGTCGACCACGGTAAAACAACCTTGGTTGATCAAATGCTCAGGCAGTCAGGATCTTTTCGTGACAATCAGGTAATCGAGGAGAGAGCCATGGATTCAATGGATCAGGAGAAGGAACGGGGTATCACCATCAAGGCGAAAAATACTTCGGTCCAATGGAACGAATACCTGATTAACATTGTTGATACTCCTGGGCACGCCGATTTCGGGGGAGAGGTTGAACGTGTGATGAAAATGGTTGATGGTGTAATGCTAGTGGTTGATGCATACGAAGGTCCTCAGGCGCAAACCCGTTTTGTTTTGCAAAAAGCATTAGCCGCTGGATTAAATCCAGTTGTATTTATTAACAAGATTGATCGTCCAAATGCCCGCCCAAAAGAGATGCAGGACTTAGTCCTTGAACTCTTTCTTGAGCTCGAGGCTAGTGATGAACAGTTCAATGCACCTTTCCTTTTTGGCAGTGCAAAAGATGGATATGCAATGAATAACTTAGAGGATGAGCCATCTGGAATGACTCCTTTATTTGAGGTGCTTGCTCAAAAAATCCCCGCCCCCATTATTGAAGAGGGTGATGACTTTAAGATGCTGGTCTCAAATGTTGACTGGTCTGATTATGTTGGGAGAATTGCTGTGGGTAAGGTTATTTCAGGGAGTGCTAAAATCGGAGATTCTGTTTGGAGGTTAAGGGAAGGGCATAGCCCCGAGAGATCAAAAGTTTCGAAGATATTTGAGTATTCCGCTTTGGCTACAAATGATTCTGCTGAGGGTGTGGCAGGAAATATAATCGGTTTGTCTGGATTTGAGGAGGTTGATATCGGAGAAACTCTGGCTAGTAATCAGGATGTTGATTTACTGCCTTTCGTTGAGATTGATCCTCCTACGGTAATGATGTCCTTTTCAGTGAACGATGGTCCAATGGCTGGGAGGGAAGGAGATCGGGTGACATCTAGAGAGATTCGCGACCGGTTAATTCGTGAAGCAAGAACCAATATTTCAATCAAACTCGAAGATATGGATGGTTCGTCTGGTTTTAAAGTAAATGCCCGGGGGGCAATGCAGGTTGCAGTTGTAGTTGAAGAAATGAGGAGAGAAGGCTTTGAGGTTTTGGTTAGTCGACCAACTGTAATTAAACAGATGATTGATGGCCGTTCTCATGAACCTTATGAAACTGTTTACCTGGAGGTACAGGATGATGCCGTGGGTGGGTGTATGCAGTCCCTAGCTAATCGAAAGGGCCAGGTTGAATCGATGTCTCCCAATAAGGGTCGTACAACAATCGAGGCTACAATTCCAACCAGGGGACTAATCGGGTTCGAGTTTGAACTTTTAAATTTAACTAGCGGTGAGGGAATTATGTCACACCTATTTAAGGAATATCGACCCGATTCTGGGGATATTCGTACCAGAAGGACGGGTACGCTTGTTTCCATGGAAAAAGGGGAGTCCAATACTTATGCGCTCCGTAATATTGAAACGCGTGGGAAATTATTTGTCGGGGCAGGGGAAGAAGTATACGAAGGTATGATTGTGGGGGAAAACCCAAGGACGGAGGACTTGCCTGTTAACCCTACCAAGGCAAAGCATGTCACCAATCACCGTGCAGCAGGGAGTGATAAGACTGAGGCATTGACACCAGCAATTAAATTTTCTTTGGAACGTGCAATTGAGTACATCGCACCCGATGAACTCGTTGAGGTTACTCCCAAGAATATCCGTTTGCGAAAGAGAATTTTGGATTTTAATACAAGAAAGAGAGAATCCAAGAAGCAAAATGCATAAAAACTCTTTGTTGATTTGGTAGAGAGTGAGAAATTTGTTTGCTGTGCCACGACTTTTTGCTGTTTTGTTTTTGTCGGTATTATACGGGTGCGGGGCAGGAAGTATTTACAATGCATCCTATTACTCAGAAACTGAAATTGGAGATAATATTTTCCGTGTTACTTTCCAGGGGGGAAGGGCACCCATGACTGGTGATTTGTGTCTGTTACGTTGTGCTGAAGTTACCTTGTCCGCCGGGAAAAAGTATTTTGAAGTGGTTGATTCTGAGTCAGGGAATTCGTTTAATAGTTTTCCTTCTTCCTATCCCTTCCACCGTGGTCAAATAA
>Ga0115569_10003059_pt1 | contig 12513 bp, 10 predicted proteins | sample COGITO_mtgs_1205_2_FD_87295 | JGI IMG/M metagenome (GOLD analysis project Ga0115569, IMG submission 87295) | Pelagic marine microbial communities from North Sea - COGITO_mtgs_120503 | ecosystem: Environmental > Aquatic > Marine > Epipelagic | place: Germany:Helgoland, sampling site Kabeltonne...
CGCAGGCAAAACTGAACAAGCGGTGATGGATATCATCACAGTCAATTCGCGCATGCCTGATTTCTTGCTTGGCGATGTTTGGGCTGCGATATCTTCTGTTCGTGTTGGGGCGAAAAGGCTTGAGGAACTGGCGACAAAATATGGTGCGGGTACTTTCAAAAAGGCCATGGTCAGTTTCATGGAATTTGGTGAGGCAACGGCGAAAGCCGAGTTGAAGAACCTTCCGAAAGGGACATTTGAGCTTAGCGAGGAACAAGACGATGGCCGGATTTATAACGCCAAGATAACCATCACAGACGATGAATTTATCGTTGATTTGCGTGACAATCCTGATCAGGATAATGGTCCGACGAATACCTGCCGTGATGGTACAATCGTCTGCGCGCAGATGGTGTTCAAATCTCTCACGGACTCCGAAAGCCCCGCCAATGATGGATCGTTTCGACCGTTAAGGGTCCTGACCCGCGAGGGGTCTGTTTTTCACGCAAAAGAACCCGCTGCGATCGGATTCTATTTTGAAACAGAGGTTCGAGTTTATGACCTTATCTGGCGCTGCCTTGCGCCGTATATCCCCAAGCGGCTTCCATCGGGGCATTTTTCGACGATTGCGGGTACGTTTATTGGCGGAATTCACCCCGATACAGGACGCCAGTATACAGTTATCGAACCGCAGATCGGTGGTTGGGGCGCTTGGGAAGGTCGGGATGGCAATCCTTGCATTTTCTCGGGTTTCCACGGTGAAACCTACAACACGCCTGCCGAAATATCAGAGGCGCGAAACGGGTTGTTCGTTGACCGGATGGAACTGAACACCGCTGAAGGCGGTGAGGGGGAGTTTACGGGCGGTCGGGGTCTGAAACTTGAATACCGTGTCCGCACGGACAACGGGTTCCTAACCGCAGGGTATACGCGGTCCAAGATCAAACCATGGGCGCTAGAAGGCGGGTTGGAAGGATCTGGGAACTATGTCGAGGTGATCAAAACGGACGGCAGCCAAGAACGCTATTCTTTTGTGTCAGGCCTCACCGTTAACCGAGATGACGTCATCCGCGTGATTACATCGTGTGGGGGCGGATATGGCAACCCTAAAAAACGCGACGCCGAAAAGATCAAAGCAGATATCAAAAACGAATTGCTGACCCTAGAACGCGCGCAGGAGATTTACGGCGTGAAAGAATAAGAAGGAAATCGCCGATGGTAAAAATTATGTATCTCAGCCCCGTTGCGCATCGCGCCGGACACGATGATCTGTTCGCCGATATGGCCCGCGACTACAAACTGCCAGGAACCGAAGTTCATGTAACGTCCCTGCCGGATGAAATCGGGCGGTTCTCTCATATTGAATATCGAAGTTATGAGGGCATAGTCACGGCTGGTATCATTCGGGCAACCCGTGCGGCAGCACGTGAAGGGTTTGACGCGCTTGCTATAGGCTGTTTCTATGACACTGGATTGGCTGCGGCGCGCGAAATTTCCGGTGAAATGATTGTGACAGCACCATGCGTAGCGTCATGCGAAATCGCGGCAAGTTTGGCCAACCGGTTTGGCGTCATTGTTGGGCGACGCAAATGGGTCAATCAGATGGAAGCAACGGTCAATGACTGCGGGCACCGGGATCGATTGTCGGACTTTTATCACGTCGATCTGGGTGTCACCGAATTTCAAGAAGACCACACGCGGACCGAAAACAGTCTACTGGAGGCGGGAAGACGGGCTGTTGAAGAAGATTATGCCGAGGCGTTGATCCTTGGCTGCACTATGGAAGTTGGGTTTTATAAAACGGTCCAGGACCGACTTGGAGTGCCGGTCATTGATCCTTCTATCGCAGCATTGAAGCGGGCCGAATACGGCGCTTTGTTAAAGAGGGACTGTGGCTGGAAGCCTTCGCGCAAATGGTCGTGTGAAGCTCCGCCCGAAGAAGAAATCAAGCATATTGGCGCATTCGATACTGACAATGCCTTTGGTGGGCGAATTGTCATTCCAGCAAATTAGGGAGCTACCGTAATGCCACGCGAATGGGTAATCGACGGCTATTCAGGGTTTGAGTCCCTTCGTTTGGCTGACTGCGCACGGGAAGAACCGGGACCAACTGACGTTCGTTTGCGGGTTGAAGCCTTCGCGCTGAACTGGGGCGACGAAGACCTGATGAACGACGCATATTCTTTCAGCTTTTCCGCGTTCCCGGCCCGTATTGGTATCGAAGCGGCGGGTATTGTTGAGTCAGTTGGCACAGGCGTTACCGGTATCAAAATTGGTGACCGATACTGCACTTTACCGTACTTCTATGATCGGCGGGGCGCTTCGACAGAGACCATGCTGATAGATCAGGCTTTTGTCACGAAGGCGCCCGACGGGTTGTCGCCGGTACAGGCCGCTTCGGTTTGGATGCAATTTATGACTGCGTATTTTCCAATTATGGAGCTTTCCAAGGCAGTGCCTGGGCGCAATATTTTGATCCCTGCCGGGACCAGCACGGCAGGCAGCGCCGGTTTACAAATTGCGCGGATGTGTGGGGCCACCACAATTAGCACATCGCGCTCTGAAACCAACCGGCAATACCTTTTGGATCAGGGTGCCGATCATGTTTTCATAGATGATGGCGGCGATATCGAAGGATTTTTACGCGATGTCACCAACGGCGTGGGAATACATGCATCTTTTGATCCAATTGGCGAAGATTTCATGGACCGCTATGCAGGTGCCATGGCAAAAAACGGTATCTTGTTCTTGTACGGTGGACTTACAGGTACCTATGCGAACCCTCCGTTTCTAAAAATGATCCAGAGAAGTCTTTGGTTTCACCCCTATTCTCTTTTCAACTACGTTGAAGATCCAGAGGCCTGTCAGCGTGGAAAAACGTTTTTGTACCAGGCATTAAACGCAGGAAAATTGAAACCAAACATCGACAAGATCTTCCCTATGGACGGATTAGTTGATGCATGGCGCTACCTAACAGGCGAACGAAAAAACCACGGCAAGGTCGTCATCAAAACTGGCGTGTGAAAGGAATAAAACCATGACCCGATTAAACAAACTCCATGAAACCATGATCGCAAACAACGTTGATCTGGTGGCCCTTGGACCAGGCGCACATATGCAATGGCTGCTTGGGTTTCATCCACATGCGGATGAACGCCCTTGTTTGATATGCATCAGCACAACCTCCGCTGCGTTTCTGATGCCTGCGTTGAACGCGGATGGTACTCGGACAAAAACGGACCTTCCATTTTATAAATGGTCTGATGCCGATGGTCCAGACCAAGCGTTTGGCAAGCTGTTGGAAGAACTAGAAATCCCCGACAATTGCCGGGTCGTGCTCGATGAAACCATGCGCGCCGATTTCGCTGCCCTTGTGCAGGACGCTCGACCAAATGCCAAAAGAAACTTTACCGCCAAAACGGTTGGCTCGCTGCGCATGCGCAAGGACGACATGGAATTCCAAACTCTGAGGGAAAACGCTACGATAGCTGACCAAGCGATGAAAGCTGGTTGGGCGGATATGCACGCTGGAATGAGCGAACTTGATGTCGCAGGGGTCATCCGATCGAAGTTCTCAGATCTTGGCGCCAAGCCACTGTTCAGCATCGTTGGTGCTGGCGGAAATGGTGCGTTCCCCCATCATCAAACCGGCGACAGGGTTTTGCGGGATGGGGACGCCGTTGTGATGGACATCGGCGGTGGCCAAAATGGGTATTCCAGCGATATCACCCGCATGGCGGTCATCGGTCGCCCACCTGAGGGATATGAAATGGTACATGCAGTTGTCGAAGCAGCGGTCCAGGCCGCCATGCGGGCCGCCCGGCCAGGTGTTCAAGCAAAGGTAGTGGACGCGGCAGCGCGCGACGTTATAGCTGATGCTGGATATGGGGAATACTTTGTCCACCGGACGGGGCATGGGATGGGTGTCGAAGTTCACGAACAGCCCTATTTGACGTCGGTATCGGAAACAGTGCTTGAAACCGGTATGGTGTTTTCGATTGAACCGGGAATTTATTTACCTGGTCGATTCGGAATTCGCCTCGAAGATATAGTTATTCTGCGTGAAGATGGCCCCGAAATCTTTTCTGATCTGCCCCGCGATTTGACCGTGATTTGATGCAAGATCCATTCACACTTTCTGTCATTCAAGCCGCGTTAAATAACGCCGCAGACGAAATGTTCGCCGTCTTGCGAAAAACGGCAATGAGCCCGATAATCTACGAAGTCTTGGACGTTGGCACCGGCGTGACCGATGCGAAAGGCAGGCTGGTTAGTTCTGGCGCGGGAATTCCATCTTTTGTGGGCGTGTTGGACAAGGCGGTCCAGTGGATCGTGGGTCAGTTTGGCGATACTATTCAAGACGGTGATCTATTCATAACGAATGATCCAAACCACGGAGGCGTTACGCATCTAAATGACGTTGTTATCGCGAAGCCGGTGTTTTTTCGGAGAAATTGTGTTGCCTGGAGCGCATCGATTGGGCACTGGGGCGATATTGGCGGCAAGGTCCCCGGGTCAATGGCCACCGACGTCAGCGAAATATTTGCCGAAGGTTTGCGCCTTCCTGCCGTTCGGCTTTTCGATGCGGGCAGACCTATTCAGGCTGTTTTCGATATCATTCAAACTAATTCACGCCTTCCTGACTTTGTTAGTGGTGATTTATGGGCCCAGATCGCGGCAAGTAAAAGCGCAGAAAAACAAATCAAATTGCAGTTTGAGAAATATGGCTGCGAAACAGTTGAAGCTGCCATTTCAGACGCATTCGCGACCGGACGGGCCCGTGCGCTAGGTGGTTTAGGCGAGCTTCCGAATGGACGCTATGAAATTGAAGAAGAACAAGACGACGGATCATTTTGGCGCGCGGCCATCGCAATCATGGATGATAAATTTCAGGTAGACCTGCGTAAAAATCCGACGGAATTGTCAGCCCCCTATAACACCAGTCGCGACGGGGCGATCATTTCCTGCCAGATGATTTTCAAAGCGCTATGCGACCCGGAACGATTTGCCAATGCAGGTTCGTTTTCGCCCCTCGAAGTTCTGACCGATGAAGGCACAATATTTCACGCTGGGCCGAGTGCGCCGCAAGGATACTACTTTGAGATGCGAATTCGCCTTTTTGATATGTTGTGGCAATGCATGGCGCGCGCGCTTGACGGAAAACTGCCCGCTGGGACGTTCTCGTCGATTTTTGGGACGGTCATTGCCGGGTTGCACCCAGACACGGGACGAAAATTCACGATGGTAGAACCGCAGATGGGCGGTTGGGGGGCCACACCCAAACGCGACGGTGTCGACGCGATGTTTTCCACCAGTCACGGTGACACATTCAATTGTCCGGTTGAAATTTGTGAGGCCCGATATGGATTAACAGTTGTGCACAAGTCGCTGCGCGAACGACCGAGGGAAGCGTCCGGTTTCTCTGGCGGCCACGGGATGTCGGTTCTTTATGAGTTGCGCGGGCAAGCAAGCTTGTCGGTTGGCTATACCCGCGCCCGTATTCCAGTTTGGTCCTTAGGGGGCGAGCCTACGGGTGGCAAAAACGCAATGCATGTCATCAAAAAATCTGGGGATCGACGATTTCACCAATTTGTTAGCGGAGAGATACTCGAACCCGGTGATCGAGTATTGATCGAAACGGCGCATGGCGGTGCAAACCGATCGGAGTAATTCTGCCACCATATCTCCAAAAACCAGTGATTTGATTTAATAAGGTTTTATACCCTTAAGTTAAGTGGTTTATTTTTAGAGTTTTCGCCTAAGGACTTTTTTAAATACGTTATTTAGCAAAATTAAGCCTTTTCATCAGAGGCTTAATTTTGGCAGCACCAGGTTTCTTTTCTGACCTGATGCGAGCTCTCGTTTGTCCTACAGCACCAGCTTGGGTGATAAGAAGGCCAGTTCTTTGTTATCCAGGGTAGAAAATCAGTATTTGCTATCGCTGCACATGTGATCAAAAACTACGGCTTTTAGAGCTTTGCCAATTGATTGATCTTTTGTGGAAATAGCATGGAAGTCATTAACAAGGTCATTTTGTAGTACACCAACTACGACCTGGTAGCAGAACCGCACCTTACGTTCGGTATTTAACTCGTTATTTCCCATATTAAAAGTTTGAAAACGATCAACAATTCTTTGCTGTATATCTTGACCAGATTTACGCATTGGCGCCCAAGCGTCTTGAGGTTCAAGAATGCGTAAGAGTGACTCTCGTAAAACCCCGCGAGTTTCACTTGAAAAAATATCTACAAGCGTATCGACTAATTCGTGCAGTACTTCGTTTGGTGATAAGCTGTCCAACTGCTCTTTGCCAAGGCGCTTTTCAGTTACTTTTGTGTTACGTGCAATAGCTTCAGATTGAAGGGCACGAAAGAATGCATCTTTATCCGAAAACCGTTTATAGAAACTTCCCACAGACCGTCCACTGTGTGAAGTTAGACTACCAACTTTCAGATCGTTGAAGCCTACTTGGTTTAATAATATTATGCCAGAATGGATGAAGCTATCGCGTGTTTGGCGGCTTCGATCTTGCTGCGCGTCGAACACTCCATCGATTTTTTCTTCAAGTGCATTGTAGTGCTTGTTCAAATTGACCTCCATTTTACTTTGCATACTAGGCAGATAACGAAATAAAAAGAAAAATTTGTGGATTTATGAATAGATTTTCTTTTTATTTGACTATTTTCTTAGCTTAAAGCTAAAGTGAATTAGTATTCTCTTTGTGTGAATAAAATGCATGATAATAAATTAAAAATTTGGACCTCTGGTTGCGCGCATGTATCTGCAGATAAATCTCAGGGACGTGAGAGCTTGGCAGATGCAATCAGGCAGACTGAGCAAGATTTTGATTGGGACATTGGAATTAACGTTGGCGACTTTTCTGCCGCTTTTGGGCTGCCTACTGAGGATGAAGGCAAAGAGATTGTCCAACAATTTGGTGCGCTCAAGAAACACAAACGTGAAGCTATCTACACGATCTGCGGCAACCACGACCGCAATGCACCCAGCGAACCTGAGGCGCATTGGTTTCGTAATTGGATAGATCCAATGGGAGAAAATACAGAGGTCTCAGGGGTAGATATAAATCGCTTTCAATACCCACCCCACGGCAGTTTTGAACGCTATTATGTAGATATCGCTAATATACGGATTTTGTTAATGAGCGACGTAAACGAGGCCAGCCAGCCTCAAGGCCGCGGAGAACTTGGTGGCAACCCAGGCGGCGTGGTCACGCGTGATACGTTCGATTGGTGGGTTGATCAAGTCGAATCCAACCATAGCGATAAAATCATAATAACAGCACACCACTATCTTTTAAAAAACACCACTGTTGCGACTGGCGAATGGGAAGGGATGAAGCGTGACGTCCATGGTAACTGGTCTACCGACTACCATGGCTATTATCCTTCTGGCACTCCACATGCCGCTTCATATCTTTATTGGGTTGGTGGCAAGCCAGGCAGCAGTGAATTTGAAACTTGGCTAAACGCCAATCCAAACAAGGTGGACTTTTGGCTTGGCGGACACACCCACACCAACCCCGACGACAAGCATGGTGGCAAGGGCCACATTGAGGCAGGCTACGGTGGGGTCACATTTGTGAATGTTTCGGCACTAACGAGGTGGTTTGTAAAAAGTCATGCAGTACCACATTCGCGGCTATTTACATTTGAAGATGGCTCTGACTGTGCCGCAATCGAATGCTACATGCATTCGAAGGACTACCGTGAACAGGGTTTTTATCCAGAAAAGAAAAAAGAAATTAAATTAACCAAACCGTTCCAAATTTAAACCAAGGGGAGAAATACGATGATTAAAAAATTTATATTAAGTACGGTACTCGCGCTTACAATGGTTGCGGCTCCGGCAGTTGCTGAATGGAAACCAAACGGGTCAGTCAAAATGATGACAATGTTTCCACCTGGTGGCGGTGGCGACGTGTTGTCACGCGCGGTAGCTAAACATTTCGAAGATAAACTAGGCTGGAATGTGGTTGTGGAAAATAAGCCCGGCGGTGGTGGTGCAGCTATGGCTAAAGTTTTGAAAGGCGCTCCTGCTAATGGAATGACCATCGGCTTCGCAGTGTCTGAAACATTTTCTTTTGCACCAATAATGAACCCCAAAGTTGGCTATTCGGCAGATGATTTTAATTTCCTTGGTGCGGTGGCGAATACTCAAATAGGCTGGGTCGCACCCATAAATGCACCGTATAATACACTGGAGGAACTGGTTGAAGCAGCTAAGAGTGGCGCTGAAATCCAAGTAGGTGTTTTCAGCCCTCGTTCCAATGCAGCAGTCCGAGCAATTGGCAAACAGTTTGGTGTGGAGTTCATGCCAGTGCCAATTAAAAGTGGGGCTGCCGGTGTGAATGATGTTCTTAACGGCCACCTAACCACAACTCTGGCCGCTGGACCTCAGGCTCCACACGTCCGTAAGGGCGACATGAAAGTGTTAGCCTCCCTGGAGGCCGACCGCCTTTTGGTTGGTGGTGATGCCAAAACTGTTGAAGAATCTGGAGCTGGCGTAGCCACGTTTCGTGTGAAATGGCTGTTGGCTGCTCCGGCTGGCGTACCGCAGGAAGCATTAGATGTTTGGTCCTCTGCCATTGAAAGTGCGATGCAAAATGCTGATCTTCGAACTTTTATTCAGGATAAGATGAGTCTCAAGATGGAGTTTACCAGTGGTGCGACTCTTACGCAGCTTATTGTTGGCGGTCGTGGTAACAACGAGACGCTAATCAAATTTCTCAAATAAGTTAATTATAGGTGCCGTCCCAATGTGGGGCGCCACCAACCTAAATAATGTATTATTGATGATACGGAACCAAAATATATTGACAGGCTGTCTTGCAGTCGTATTGGGCAGTGCTCTGATCCTTTGGATAACTCCGGCTCAAACTATTCCTGCAATATTTGCGACTGTTCCATCTGGATTTTATCCGAACTTTACCAGTGGCATGCTGATCGTATCTGGGCTTGCACTCGCAGTTTCAAACATTTTTGCAAAACAAGATAAATATATTGGAGGTAAAGTTTCCGGTCAAATTTCTATCCGATTTAGCGTATCTTTTATTCTCCTTGTAGCCGCAATGGCAGCAGCACCGGTAATTGGATTTGTACCCACTGGTATCTGTATTTGCGTAGTAACCCTTCTACTAATGCATGAAGATCGGTGGACACGCATAATCCTAATCAGCGTTACTTCGCCTTTACTTGTGTGGTGTGCTTTCGAAATACTTTTGGGAAGGCCTTTGCCGTAAATTGAAATGCCTGTAGAACTGGACATCATAATTTTAGGGATCATAGATGCCGTCAGCGTTTGGAACATATTGCTGGTCGCAGCAGGTGTAACACTAGGCATTCTTGTTGGAGCCATCCCAGGTTTAAACGGGCCAATGGCAATAGCTATTGCAGTACCGGCTACCTTTTATTTGGAACCAATCGGAGCAATTGGGTTTCTCGTTGGGATCATGAAGGGAGCAACCGTAGGTGGTGCGGTACCTGCAATCTTGATGAACACACCTGGTACGCCAGATGCTATGATTACCACGCTTGATGGTCATCCATTAGCACTGAAGGGCAAATCAGGGAAAGCGTTGAAGATGGCACATCTCAGTTCGGTTACTGGTGACACATTTTCTGATATTGTACTTTTTGTAGCAGCTGCACCTCTGTCAATTCTGGCAATGATGATGGGGCCAGTAGAACAAGCTGCAATTATTTTCTTTTCAATCTGCGTTATGGCTGGGTTGATTGGAGATAATCCTCTGCGCGGGTTGGTTGCGGCATCATTTGGATTTGTTCTGGCTTCAGTTGGACAAGCTCCTGAAGAGGCCACACCAAGACTTACCTTTGGGTTTCCCGAACTTGAAGATGGAATTCCGCTTGTTGCAGTTGGGATGGGTGTTCTTGTCCTTGGCCAAATTGCCTATGCTATTGCCGAACGCCAGGTCTCTACGAGGGGTCGCATGGTACCACCCTCCATTGGCGCGGACGCCCAGTTATCCTTTGGTGAATATATGGCGGTTAAAAAAACTATGTTTAGATCTGCAGTGATTGGTACCTTGATTGGTGCAGTGCCCGGGATTGGTACGGCGCTGGCGGCAACCATTGGCTATTCCGCAGCTAAGCGAGCATCAAAAACACCAGAAAAATTTGGTAAAGGAACTATTGAAGGTGTTGCGGCAACCGAAGCAGCCAATAGCGCTGTGTCTGGCGCAAATCTAATTCCTCTTCTGACCCTGGGCGTACCAGGCAATGTTGCAGCGGCCTTTTTGTTAGGTGCATTGATCATTCATGGAATCATTCCTGGCCCAACCCTAATTCGGGATGAAGGCCAGTTAGTTTTTTCAATCTTTACCTGCATGGCCATTGCCAACCTTTGTAACCTAATTATTGGTAGAGTAGGGTTGAACCTCTTTGGCCTTGTTGCCAAAATTAGTGCCATCTACATTTTTCCGACTGTAATTCTTTTGTGTATGGCAGGCGCTTGGATAAGTAGTGGTGGACCGGTCGGTTTGATACTTTTAGGGATTTTTGGTGCCTTTGGGTATCTCCTGAGAGCCATGAACTTTTCAGTGGTTATTTTCATAATCGCGTTTGTGTTAGGCCGGATCTGGGAATTTCCCTTGACACAAGCAATGATACTAACCCGCAGTGATCCCATACGTCTTTTAAATTATCCCGTAGCTGTCGGTTTCATCTTAGCAGGGCTTGGGCTCGTAGTTTTCTTGTTCTTCTTCACCCATTTTGAGAATAATAAAGTTGGAAAAACGTAAAGGATTAAAAATGCCCCTAGAAAACCATCCTAATATTGTTCTGATTTTTACTGATAATCAACAAGCGTCGACGCTGGCGTGTTATGGTAATTCAGAAGTCTATACTCCCAATCTCGACAGATTAGCGGAACAAGGAATGGTCTTTGACAATGCCTTTTGTCCCAATGCGTTCTGTTCACCGTGTCGAGCATCTTTGATGACTGGGTTGATGCCCTCCCAGCACGGCGTACATAGTTGGATTGACGATCGCAACATGAATGAGTGGCCTGATAATTGGCATGCGCTCGATGGCTTGCGAACGCTACCGGCAACTTTGCAGGCCGCAGGTTATAAAACAGCTTTGTCCGGAAAATATCATTTAGGCGAGCCAAAAAAACCTATGGATGGCTTTGATTACTGGTGTACAATGGCTGATGGTCACGTCCGAAGTTTCTACCGTAACAGGATTACTGAAAATAAAGAAACGTATGATCATGAGGGTCATACAGTGGATTTTTTTACCGAGAAAGGCATCACCTTCATGGAGGCGCAAGTTGCAGTGGAACAACCGTTTTTCCTTTATCTTCCATACCCTGCTCCGTATGGCCATTGGCCAGCCACGCGTGAAGAAGATCGCTGCCGTTATTCAGAGCTATACGATGATTGTCCCATGTATTCTATTCCACGAGTAGGGTTGAGCAAGGCATCAGTGGACGCATTTTTGATGCGTCAGCAATATTCTGGTGGTGGGTTAGATTATTCAATGACTTTACGCGCACCAAATGATCTACCAACATTGCGCAATTACTATTCCCAAATATCCATGGTGGATGATGGAGTGGGTCAGATTATGGCTGCCCTTGACCGACTGGGCATTGCCGATAATACCATGCTGATTTTTACCTCTGATCATGGACTTTCGGTTGGACAACATGGGTTTTGGGGTCATGGTGGTGCCACATTTCCTTCCAATTTGCACCGTGCCGCACATTCTGTACCTTTGATTGTTCGCCATGGTACCAGTATTGAACCTGGACAGCGCAGCAATGAGATGGTCTCCAATATGGATATTTTCTCAACTGTTCTAGACTATACCAAACAGCCCAACACTCAGAAAGGGATGTCGGTACCAAGTCGGTCATTAAAGCCATTGTTGATGGGCAGTTCTGATGATTGGGGTGATGACGTCGTCTATTCTGAACAGGAAGAAACGCGCGTCATACGCACCCAGAAATGGGCTTACTTTAAACGATTTCCTGATGCGCCTAACCATCCGATTGGCGATGAACTATTTGATGTTGAACTTGACCCTGATGAGAAAATCAATCTAGCTGATGATTTAAATTTGTCAGATATACGGACCAAGTTGGATCGAATGCTGATAAAATTCTTTGAAACTCATACCCGACCTGAAGCAAATCTCTGGGAGGCGGGTGTTCCAATACAGCATTCTGAACGCAATGAGTTTTGGCGTGATGCCTGGGGCGACAGTTGGAGGCCAGTTTACCACTATGCAGAAAAGTAGGCTGGTGACGCGTGGTGGAACGGTTGCCGACCTATTCTAAATCAACTCGTATCCGCTGCACAGCTTACGAAACTTATGGCAAAGTAATCGGTTGGCACTGTCAGATTAGACATACTAAAAAGGGGGCAGGGCTGCTTTCTGCGCAGCGGTAACATCATCATCGCTAACACCTAAAATTCTTAAAGCTTGTTTTGTATACATAAAAATCTCCTATGCAGAAAAAATCAAACGAACTGATCTTTTGTCTAATTAG